>JAAUYH010252335.1_pt1 | contig 14623 bp, 16 predicted proteins | sample 7278061 | NCBI WGS metagenome assembly JAAUYH01 (sample SAMN14350203, study PRJNA611818) | marine sediment metagenome | isolation source: surface marine sediment (0.6m) | place: French Polynesia: Moorea | collected 2018-08
CATCGAGCAGCACCGCAAAGGAAAGCTGCGGCTGCGGGCGAAGCTCAAAGACTACAGGGCGTTAACTGCGAGGAATGATCCGCCGCGCTAACGGTCGCCGCGCCGACGAAAGACCTGTGTGCCTTTCATCAGAACCTCGTCTTTGTGAATCAGCTGCACTTCCCGGACAAGCTGGTCTCCGCCCAGCCGGAGCGTCCAGCGCTCCGTCAACAGCGCACCATCGTCGTCGAGCGTTTTGATCTCCAGGGTGTCACCGACCCAGCCCGCCGAGCGTTGTGCCTCAATCGGTCCGACCGAGATCTCCCTCAACACACCGAAGCGATGTTCCTCGACGATCGACCGATCGAAACTGATGAAAAGCGCCGATTCGGCCTGCGTGATCTTCAGCTCATTGCCGGATTCGAGGAAAACGCGCGCAGCGGAACCCGGCTCCGAACGGCTACTCCGGCGAACCGGCGCGCGCCTGTCTTTGGGAATGATCAGCGCGTCGGTCGCACGCGTCGGCTGCTGCCTGCCCTCGACCTGCTGCAGGCTCCAATAGCCGGTGAAGTCGATATCGTCCGGGATCCCGGTTGGCGGCGGATCGAGCACGACGGGCGCCGCGCAGCCCGCGAGCACCAACAGACCTGTCAGAAAAACCTACCGCACTGTGTCATCCGGAGACCAAAAACGCCAAACTACACAAAAAGGCTGACCTCGCCCAGTAGCAAAGCGACGTCAACCAATCGGCACGAGCATCGTTATAGCGTTAGATGTAACTCAACTGAACCCTGTTTCTGGAGCCTGCAATGAAACCTATCATCTTGTTGACCCTGCTGGCCGGTATGCTGTTCGCCGGAGCAGCGGCAGCACAGGACGCGGACGACATACGCGCCATGACGCCGGAAGACCGGAAAGCCTACTTCCAGGCCATGTCGCCGGAAGAACGAACGGCCAAACGCGAAGAGCTTCGAGAGCAGTTCGATTCCCTGAGCGAGGAAGAAAAGCTGGCGCTACGCGAGCAGAGGCGCGCCGAGAGAGACCAGCGCCGGGCCGAGAACAGGGCGAAGTGGGACGCTATGTCCGAGGAAGAGCGCCAGGCCGTCGTTGAGCAGCGGCGCAACGATCGCGACCAGAAGCGCGCCAAGCAGCGCGAGCGCTGGGATTCGATGTCAGAAGAAGAGCGTGCTGCCGCAAAAGCCCGGATGGCCGAGCGTCGCAAGCAGCGCTGGGGCGGTAAGCAACAGACCGACGACCCCTAGTCGAAGCTCTTCCAGGACCGCTACGTCACGGCGGCAAGCAAGCCACGCTCCCGATCATGCTGACGCAGGTCGACGAATGTCTTGATGCCGATCAGGGCTACCAGCAGCAAGACGGGGCTATCTGCCAGCATGACCAGGAAGCCGCCGATGATTATCGTGATGTGCAGAACGATGATCCTGCCGTAAGGCCGGGTCATCAGCATTGCCGCCGACATGCGCTTGTTCTCGCCGCCGCCGAGATAATTCTTGAAAAACGAGAACAAGTGACTTCCCGCTATGGCCAACAGACCTATGCCGATCACGGGGTCCGACACAAGGTCGACGGCTGAACGCCCGTCGCCAAACAGTCCGATCACGAACTGTTGGTGTCCGAAACAGAACAGACCGTAGTGAACAGCGAAGAAGGCCGCCAGGAACAGTTTCGCCGCGCCACCCTCCTTGCCGAGCTGACCGATGTTGTGTCCCCGCAATCGAGGGTCGTCGGGCGAAATCATGTCGCCACGGCTCGTCAGGATTCTGGCCACGTTGATGGCGCCGATGATGACGTTCTCCGCCCAGTAGAAGAATACGACGTCGAACACAGACCAGCCGAACAGCAGGACACCGAAAAGAGGCAGACTGTTGACCGCCAACAGGACGATCGCGGAAGGGCGTGTCAGTTCGGGTCGGTCAGTCAGCACGACGTCACGTCTTTAGCGCAGTCTACCCTTCGGGCAGCGGGATGAAGTCCGTTTCGCCGGGCACCTCGTCGAACTGACCGGATTTCCAGGCCTCCTTCGCGGCCGCCATGAGCTTCGGTGAACTGCTGACGAAATTCCACCAGATCTCGCGATCGCCCTCGAGCCGGTCGCCACCGGCGAACATGAATCGGCTGGGCGATTTCGCAATCACGGGCGCGTCGCGTCTATCCGACAGAATGGCCATGACGCCGCCGCCAATTGAGTTGCCGGCGATGTCCACGTCGCCATCTACAACGTAGACGGCCAGCTCTTCCGCTTCCGGAAGCTCGACGCTGGCGCCCTCCTGGGCCTCGACCGCGGCATAGATCGTCGTACTCTCCGTGCGCACCGGCGACGCCCGGCCAAACGCTTCGCCGATGATGATCGTGATCGTCGCGTCGTCGCGTTCGACCGCCGGGATGTCGCCGGCCGTGTAGTGCTCGAATCGAGGCTCGATTTCTTCCTTTTCCACCGGTAGCGCAACCCAGATTTGCAGACCGTGCAGGTGCTGGCCGCTCGCCAGCACCTCGTCAGTGACCTTCTCCGAGTGCACAATACCGCGGCCTGCGGTCATCCAGTTCACCTCGCCGGGGCGAATCGGCTGCACGTAACCCAGGCTGTCCCTGTGCAGAATCTCTCCGTCGAACAGGTAGGTTACCGTTGCGAGACCGATGTGCGGATGCGAGCGGACATTGACGCCCTTCCCAGGCGGGAAGTCCGCGGGTCCCATATGATCGAAAAAGATGAAAGGACCGACGCGCTGGCGTCGCCGGTCCGGCAGCGTACGACGTACGCTGAATTCCCCGAGGTCTCGTGGCTTGGGTTCGATCAACAGGTCAATCATGGAATTCGACATTCGAGTCTCCGCTTCATCAGGCTGGGTGTGGACGGTCTTTACTTACAAGGCGATCCAGGCAGAATCTCCAACCACTAATCCGGCTCATACATCCCTTCGTGAATTCGGCCGGCCCGAACGGCCAGCGTCTGGTCCAGGGTGATTTCGTAATCGCTGTCTCTCAAACGATCGATCAGGCGCCATTCGCCTCGGCACTCCTCGGGGTCCAGTGACATCTTGAGCCAGCCGCGATGGTCGGTGTCCATGTAACGAATGTGCGGATTGATCGCCATGGCGCCGTCCCGCACGGCACCAGGATAGGCTTCCGGCAGGTACTCGGCGAAACCTGGCGACGTGACCGACGTCGTCATGAATTCCGCAGCCACGGGCCGTTCCATGCCGATCGGCGTGAGCTCGCCCGCCATCGACGTATGCAGGTCTCCGCTGATCACGACCGGATTCGACGCGTACTTCGCGAGACTTGCCAGGAAATCCTGACGCGCCAGCGGGTAGCCGTTCCACGTGTCGAGGATCATCGGCGGATTGCCTTTACTCACCGCAACGTAGTGGTCCAGCTGCTCCCTGGGTAACAAAGCCGGGCTCTCGAGATCGAGCAAGGGCTCCAGGTCGGGCGATACGTTGGGCATCACCATGAGCTGCTGCCCGATCATCTGCCAGCGCGTATCCCCGGATGCCTTGAGCTGCTCGTCAAGCCAGGCCTCCTGGTCTCTGCCAAGCAGTCGACGTTCGGGATCCTCCATCGCGGCGATGATGGCTTCCTTCGACGTATCCTCTCCAACGTCGGGTTGTATGTCTCGTCCGTACAGTCGCGTGTCCAGCATGATCAGGCTCAACAGGTCTCCGAAGTCGAAGCGACGGAAGATTTTCGTTTTGCCCCCACGCGCCTCGGCTCGAATCGGCATCCATTCCAAATACGCCTGTACGGCCGCGTCGCGGCGCGTTGCCCAGTCGCCTTCAGACAGGTCATGATTCTGCGCACCGTCCTGCCAGGCGTCATTCGTCAGCTCATGGTCGTCCCAGACCACGACGAAAGGATGATTCTGGTGGGCGGCCTGCAGGTCGGGGTCGGAGCGGTATTGCGCATACCGGGTTCGATAGTCAGACAGGCTCGTGATCTCGTACGGTGGGTCTGGCACGCGGCCGAGCGCTTCGGCATGTTCGGTCGCGTATCCGCCCGGACCGTATTCGTAGATGTAGTCACCGAGGTGTATGACGGCATCGAGATCTTCCTGCTGCGCGATGTCCCGGTAGACATGGAAATAGCCGTAAGGATGATTGGAACAGGAAACCACGGCGAAATTGGCCGCCTCGACAGCGCCTGTGGGTGCTGTGCGGGTTCGACCAACCGGAGACCATGTGCCGCCCGCCTCGAATCGGAAGTACAGGCGCTCGCCCGCCGGAAGTCCGGCCGCATCGACCTTGACCGTGTAGTCTCGGCTAGCGTCGGTTGACACGTCCCCGGAAGAAACCACTCGGGTGAAGGCGGCGTCTCTCGAAATCTCCCAACGGACCTTGGTTGGAACGCTAACCCCGGCAATGCGTGTCCACAGGATGACGCGGTCAGACAACGGATCCCCGCTGGCAACGCTGTGATCGAATCGAGGTGTGTCGACGGGGCGCATCGACTTCGGTACACAACCGGCGAGCACAGCCGCCACGCCGCCGAGGAACAGCTTCAGAACACTTCGGCGCTTCACGACCCGTCACCCGATCCTGCAATCACAGCGTCGGCCTCGATCTCCACGACCATGTCCGGATGGATCAGCCGACTGACCTCGACCATTGACGTCGCTGGCGGAGATTCTCCGAATACCTCGACATGCGCCCGGCCGATCTCGGACCAGTCGTCGATGTTGGTGACAAAGATCCGTGTCCGCATGACATCCGAGGCAGCAGCACCGCACTCGGATAGCGCCTGCAACAGGATCTCGAGGCACCGCTTCGTCTGTGTGTAAGGATCGCCAACGCCGACGACTTTTCCATCGTCGCCGACGGCCGCCGTACCCGATACCGCGACGTGCCCGGCATGACAGGTGGCTCGACAATACCCGACTTTCGACTCCCACGGCGCGCCGGAGCTCACTCGCTTAAGCGTCATGTCGTACCTCATGTGAATTCGATATTTCAGCCATAACTTCCTGTTTATTATTCCTAAAAATGCATAAATAAAAGACATACAACGACAGCAGCGCATAGCCTGCACTGACCGGCAACGCGAAAGGCAAGCCGCTGGCAAATGCTGCAATCGGCGTGATCAGGGTCAGTCGGATCAGCTCGAACGCGTGTGCGACCGGCTTGCCGTCGCTGATAAACCCGAGGCTAAACAGCAGGCTCCAAAGCCACAGACAGGGAACCACCACCGCCGCTGCCCCATCGCGCGCGAACAAGACGCCGATGCCCAGCACGACGGGCACGAGCAACAGGAACTGAATCAGCAGGTAATCCCTGGCGCCCGACGCGATGGGCGGATCGTATTTCTCGAACCTGTCGAGATCTGACGGCGTGCGCGGCCACTCGAGCTCGACGTCGTCCGGCCTCCAGCCGGTGCGACGGAACCAGATCCCCAGTTTGTCGCGCCAGCGACGCGTCCTCGATGCATCGAACCAGAGGTAACTGTAGACCTGGACGTTCGCCCAGAACGGGTTCCAGCTGGCCAGCGGCTTTCTGACACCGAAGATAACCGGCTCGTCGTCGAGTTCTTCCTGGAACGTACCGAACAGGCGATCCCAGAGAATGAAGATCCCGCCGTAGTTTTTGTCGATATACGCGGCATTCTGAGCATGATGCACGCGGTGATTCGATGGCGTCACCAGTATCCGGTCCAGCACACCGAGCTTGTCGACGAAGCGCGTGTGAACCCAGAACTGGTAGATCAGGTTAATTGCGTTAGCGGTCACCAGTACTTCCACTGGGAAACCGAGCACAAAGAGCGGGACATAGAACACCCAGCTGAACAGGAAACCGGTACTCGTCTGTCGCAGGGCCGTGGACAGGTTGTACTCCTCGCTCTGATGATGAACCGCGTGCGCCGCCCACAGAATCGATATCTCGTGGCCAAGCCGGTGATTCCAGTAGTAGCAGAAGTCCCAGAGCACAATCGCGAGGGCCCACCAGGCGAGCCCGGTCGCCGACAGGTCGAAGTTCGCCAGGGGAATCTCGGCGATCGCCAGGTGCTCCAGGACGAGGCCCCACAACAGTATCGCGAGGAACCTCGTAAAGTAGCCGGTCGTGACGTTCAGCGTGCCGGCATTCAGGCTGTTGATCGCGTCGTTGAGCCGATAGAAGCCCGTGCCCCGCGCCTTATCGAGCAGCAACTCAATCGTCAGCGCGAGCAGAAAAAAGGGGACAGCGAGTGCGATCAGGTTCATCGCGCGAGTTTAAGTGATCGGGCGCATTACGTCTTCACAAATGCGCTATTCTCCGTGCCTCTCTGAGGGAATGCTGACGATGATCAACCACGCGGAAATTGCGATGCTCGAGGAAGCTCTTGAGACGCTGGAGGGGGGCTTTGCCGACCTGCCGGCTTTTGCCCCTGAGCTCGACCCGCAGCGTCTCAGGCCGGTCCTTGAAGAGGTCGCGACGCGGATGCAGGACAACTACCCGTACCCGCATCCCTACTATGCCGGCCAGATGTTGAAACCACCGCATCCTGTCGCCCGAATCGCCTATGCCTTGTCGATGTACATTAATCCGAACAACCACGCCCTTGACGGCGGCAGGGCCAGTTCCGCGATGGAAAAGGAGTGCATCCGGGACATCGCTGCGATGTTTGGCTGGTCCGAGCCGCTGGGGCACCTGACCGGTGGCGGTACGATGGCCAATCTCGAGGCGTTATGGATCAGCGACCGGTTGCATCCCGGGAAACGCATACTCGCTTCAGACCAGGCGCATTACACGCACGGTCGAATCACAGAGGTCTTAAAGATCCCCTTCGGCGCCGTGGCGTCCACTGCCACCGGCTCAATGGACCTGAAGGCACTCGAGAACGAGCTCAGGCAGGGCGACGTTGGCACCGTCGTCACAACGATGGGAACGACGGGCCTCGGCGCCGTCGATCCGCTGCCGGAGATTCTCGCGCTACAGGCGAAGTACGGTTTCAGGATCCACGCGGACGCCGCTTACGGTGGCTATTTCGTGCTCGCATCCGCCCTGGGCGACGACGTCCGGAGACGCTACGACGCGTTGACTGAGGTCGACTCCATTGTCATCGATCCGCACAAGCACGGTTTGCAGCCTTACGGCTGTGGCTGCGTCCTGTTCAAAGACCCATCGGTCGTCAAACATTACAAGCATGACTCGGCGTACACGTATTTTTCCTCAGACGAGCTGCATCTGGGAGAAATCAGCCTCGAGTGCTCGAGAGCCGGTTCTTCGGCCGTTGCGCTGTGGGCCACGCACCGGATGCTGCCTCCCGTCGCGGAGGGCGAATTCGCGACGTCACTGGATCGCTGCATTTCGGCCATGCACCAGGTGCGGGCCGCTCTCGACGCCAATGTCGCATTCACCGTGCTTCACGATCCCATGCTCGACATCATCGTATTCTCGGTCACGGGCGACGACGCCGAGACTATCAGTGCCGCAAATCAGCGCCTGTTCGATCGCGCTTCGAGGCGCAACCTGCACCTCGCCTTGATCGAGATGCCCGTCGAATTCGTCAGCAACCGCATGCCAATAGATGCAAGTGAAGAAGACACGGTCACCTGCCTGCGATCGGTACTGATGAAACCGGAACACGACGAGTGGGCGCACGACATCATCGGGGTCCTTAGCGAGTTGGGCGACTCGTGATCAGGTCGCGATCGCTTTGGTCGCCGCGTAGCCGAGGTAGAAGCAGATGAAAGAGCCGATCATGGTTGCCGCGAAGTAGCCGAAGCTGGCCATGACGCTGCCTTTTTGCAGCATCGTGTTCATCTCGAGCACCAGCGACGACAGCGTTGTAAAGCTGCCGCAAAAACCCACCGCAAACAGCAGCCGATACTGGTCGGGAACGATGCCGGCCGAGTTAAACCACTGGCTGTTGGCCACGAGGTAGGCGACAACGCCCATGACAAGGCAGCCCAACAGGTTGGACATCAACGTGCCCCACGGATAATTCGTGTCGCGTTGCAGTGCGAGGTTCAATGCGAAACGCGCGACCGCCCCCAGCGCGCCGCCGGCCGCCACGAACAGGTAACCCAGGGCAAGAACCTTCAAGCCGACAACGCCTCGAGCGTGTCCTTGTACTCGCGTTCGAGGCGCTCCACCAGTTCGCGGACGGACGGCACATCATCGATGGAACCCACGCCCTGCCCGGCGCTCCAGATATCCCGCCACGCTTTCGATTTCGACTCGGCCGCAAAATTCATCGCCGCCTTGTCGCCCTCGGGAAGATGGTCAGGGTCCAGGCCGACGTTTCTGACGCTGTCTTTCAGGTAGCTGCCATACACACCGGAGAACAGCGATGTGTAGACGATGTCGTCCGCCGCGCTGTCAACGATCATCTGCTTGTAGGCATCGACGGCATGCGCTTCACGAGTCGCGATGAAGCGCGTCCCTGCGTAGGCAAGGTCCGCACCCAGCGCGCGAGCCGCCACGATATCGCCGCCGGTGCTGATCGCACCGGACAGGATAAGGGTGCCATCCCACTCTTTGCGGATCTCCTTTACCAGTGCGAAGGGACTCAGCCTGCCCGCGTGACCGCCTGCGCCGGAGCAGACAGCGATGATGCCGTCGACACCCTGCTCCATCGCTTTGCGCGCGTGCCTGATGCTGATGACATCGTGAAACACCAGTCCGCCATAACTGTGCACCGCCTCGACGACGTCACCGGGCGGCCTAAGGCTGGTAATGACAATCGGAACCTCGTGCCTGACGCAAGTCTCCATATCCTCCATCAGCCGAGTATTGCTCGCATGCACGATCTGGTTGACCGCAAACGGGGCAACGGGATCGTCGGGGTACTTCGCCGTGTGCGTCGCCAGCCGCCGTTTTATATCGGTGAGCCACTCATCGAGCAACGACTGCGGCCTCGCATTCAGTGCCGGGAAAGAACCGACGATGCCCGAGGCGCACTGGGCTGCGACGAGATCTGGCTGCGATACGATAAACATCGGTGCGCCAATCAGCGGCAGCCGGAGTTTTCCTTCGAGACTTGCTGGGAGCGACATGGTTTGCCCTGGTTCAAATGACCTATGCTAACAGCCGGCCGAGTCGCCCAGTCACCGGGTTTGTTTCTCGAGCATGAAACTCGCCTCGCAATCGGCCACGACGCGGCCATCCTCGATCCGGGTCGCTTCACCTTTCAGAACCACCAGCCGTCCTTTCTCGCGCTCTATCCAGCCCCTCAGAGAAAGCACCTGGCCTACTCGTACCGCGTCACGGTAGCGGATCTCGCAGCGTGCTGTGTGGGCTTTTCGGCCCTGCCGGTACAGGACATTCGCGGTCACGTCATCGAGCGCGGAGTAGATGATTCCGCCATGCACGGTGTCTTCCCAGCCCACGTGGTGCTCCGTCGGCGTGAATTGAGCGCTGCAGACCTGCCCGTCAAATTCGAACTGGATTTTCAAACCGATCGGGTTGTCGACGCCGCACGCAAAGCACATCGTCGCCGCTTCGACGGGTTGCGACAACTTAAGGAACCCGTTGGTCGAGCGTCACGCTGAGGCTGCTGCCTGGTGCCGCCTGGGCCGTACCGAACCAGTCGCCGCTGCTCGCCGCGGGCTGGCCGGTCAGTGAGGCGCGAGCGATGACCTCAATGGATTCGAGCGTGCTGATCCCCCTTCCCGGGATCATTGCATCCGCATCCGTCATGACGACGGTCGTCGGCAGTTCGCTGAGCTGTCGACGCTGAACCGCGATCGGCGGTGCAGGTTGAGCCGGGTCGCGCGCGATAATGAAGACAACCGTGTTTGGCGGCAGCGACTGCTTCGTCTGCGCGGGCATATCGACGGTCAGACTGAGACCAGATTCAGGCGCCACTTCAGCGGGAGCTGAAGCCACGGGGGTCGGCGTGCTCGCCGCCGGGGGAGCCTCCACACCGCGCCATTCGGCAACGCGCTGCTCGATCAGTTGCCGGACTTCGGGCGGCGGCCCGGTCGCCAGCAACTTCTCCCAGCGATCGGCCGCCTCCGCGAGGTCCCTGCGGTTGGCCGACGCGATGCCGCCCCAGAAAAGCGCCCTCGCGTTACCGGGCTCCAACGCCAGCGCATTTTCGAATAGCTGGACGATATCGGAGGTCAACGACTGGCCGGACGCCGCAAGCCTCGATTCACCCAGATCGACCAGCGTCTGCGCAACTTTGCCCTCTTCCAGCGTAACGGCCTGCTCGAAGGCATCCGCGGCCGGTTGGTACTCACCCAGCGCGAGATAAGAACGGCCGAGCATCTTCCACCCATCGATATCACCGGGTTCGCTTTCGAGGCGTGCAGCGAGAGCCTCGACCACCTCGGTGACGTCCGGTACGACGTTCGGCGTATGCGACTTGAGCTCGGGGCTGCCGATGTCGCGGTACAGCAGGAATGACGCGGCGACGACGAAGACGCCTGCCGCAATGCCAAGGTACATCGCACCGGGCCTGACCATGGGGCGAACGACAAACGCCGCGGCCGCGAGGGCCATGACGATAAATACGATCCAGAGTGTCACGTGTTGGTCGATTCCTGCAGGTCGTCTTCGATCGGCATACTCATACGGCGTCGAATGACATTCACGATCACGCCCCCACCGACGAGCAGGAGAAGGATGGGCGCGATCCAGAGTACGAGCGTCTTGCCGGACATGCGCGGACGATACAGCGCGAACTCGCCGTAACGCGCTACGAGGAAGTCATAGATTTCGTCGTTGGTCTTTCCTTCTTCGAGCAAACGTCGAATCTCGCGCCTCAGGTCTGAGGCCAGAAACGCATTGGAGTCCTTGATCGACTGGTTCTGGCATTTGAGACAGCGCACTTCGGCCGTAATCTCTTCGTAGCGGGCCTGGAGTTCGGGATCTTCAAACGCCTTGTCCGTGTCTATCGCCACGGCGACGTAAGGGACGAGCAACAACACTGCGAGCCATGCGGTCTTCACGAGCCACCTCCGATCTTCGGCACGAAGTCGCGCTCCCAGGCGGTCGCATCCAGCGGGCCCAGGTGTTTGTGCAGCACGATACCGTCGGCGCTGACCAGGAACGTTTCCGGCGCGCCGTAGACGCCCCAGTCGATGCCGACGCGGCCATCCTCGTCGAAACCGGATGCGACGTAGGGGTCGCCAAGAGCCTGCAGCCAGCGCAACGCCTCGCTGCGCCCGTCTCGCCAATTAATGCCGTAGATCGGAACGCTCTGGCTACGCGACAGCTCCATCAGGAATTCATGCTCCTGGCGACAGCCCACGCACCAGGTCGCCCAGACGTTAACCAGCGCATACTGGCCGGCATAGTCGCCGGAACTGACGGTTTTTTCCGGATCTGTCAGCGAGGGCAACGTGAAGCTAGGCGCCAGCTCGTCAATGAACGGTGACGGCAGCTGCCTGGGGTCTTTCGTCAGCCCGACGATGAAGATCGGGATGAGAATGAAAAAGGCTGCAAGCGGCAGCAGGAACCGGCTCATGCAGACACCTCGGCGCCTACAGCCGGCGCCCTGGCCCGCGCCCTTGTGCGGTAACGCCGATCGGTTGCAGCGATCAGGCCACCCAGCGCCATGATGAAGGAGCCGAGCCAGATGAGACGGATCAACGGCTTGTACTGCACGCGCACGCTCCACGCGTCGTTGCCCAGTGGATCGCCCAGCGCGACGAACAAGTCGCGATTCCAGAGCGCCAGGATGCCCGCCTCGGTCATCGGACTGGTCTGCACGAGGTACTTGCGCTTCTGCGGACGCACCTCGCCTATGTACTGCCCGTCGCGGCGAATCTCGACGACACCCTCAATCGCGGAGTAGTTCGGCCCCTCGACGTTCCTGAGCTCCCGAAGCTCGTAGTTGTAGTGGCCCACGGTTACGGACTCGCCCGGGCGCAACGAACGATCGGTCTCGATCGAATACGCCAGGACAACCGCCACGCCCAGCGTGAACATCCCGACGCCAAAGTGTGCGACGTGCATGCCGAGCGCGGAGCGGGTCAGGCCGGTAGTGCCGTCGGCACGTCTCCAGGCTCGATACGGCTCAATGACGGATGCCGCCATGATCCAGACACCCGCGGCGACGCCGATACCGACCATGAGCCCGAAGCGTTCGTACAGGATGCCCGGCACGAAGATACCGGCGACAACGGCGATCAGCGCCGCCCACTTCAGCTTGCGGCTCAGTACACCGTTTGGCGTGTGGCGCCAGGCCGTATGCATACCGACACCAATCAGGAATGTGAGCGGTATCATTGGTATAGCGAATGCAACCTCAAACCACGGGGCGCCCACCGAGATCTTGCCGGCCTCGAACACCTCGACCACCAGAGGCGCGAGTGTGCCGATGAAGATCAGAGCAGCGGCGATGACCAGCAGCACGTTGTTCAACAGCAGGAACGTCTCGCGTGAATTCGCTTTGAAGCCCGCCTGCGAGTCCAGCGATGGCGCACGCCACGCGTAGAGTATCAGCGCGCTCATGATCACGACGCCGAGGAACGCCAGGATAAAGAAGCCGCGGGCCGGATCCGTTGCAAACGCGTGGACGGAAACCAGGATGCCTGAGCGCACGAGGAAGGTACCCAGCAGGCTCAACGAGAACGCCGCGATTGCGAGGAGCAGCGTCCAGCTCTTGAACAGGCCGCGCTTCTCGGTGACGGCGAGTGAATGTATCAGTGCGGTGCCGACCAGCCACGGCATGAATGACGCGTTCTCGACGGGATCCCAGAACCACCAGCCGCCCCAGCCGAGCTCGTAATAAGCCCACCAGCTGCCGAGCGCGATGCCGATCGTCAGGAACAGCCAGGCGGACGTCGTCCACGGACGCGTCCAGCGCGCCCAGCGCTGATCGAGGTCACCACTCAACATCGCGGCGATGGCGAAGGCGAAGGCAACCGAGAACCCGACATAACCGATGTAGAGCATCGGCGGGTGGATGGCGAGTCCGGGGTCCTGCAACAGCGGGTTCAGGTCCGCGCCATCCGCCGGTGCCGGGAACAGCCGGTCAAACGGGTTCGACGTCAATAGCGTGAACAGCAGGAAACCCACTGACAACAATCCCAGGGTCCCCATGACGCGAGCCGCGAAGCGATCCGGCAGGCTGTGGCTGAAATACCCGACGAGTACCGTCCACGTTGACAGGATCAGTATCCAAAGCAGCAGTGAGCCCTCATGCGCTCCCCAAACCGCGGAGACCTTGTACATCGTCGGCAGCGCAAGCTGCGAGTTGTTGGCGACGTAGGCCACCGAGAAGTCGCTCTGCAAAAAGGCATAGACCAGCGCAGCGAATGAGAACGCAACGAACACGAATTGACCGTTCGCCGCGGTCTTTCCGATTGCCATCATTGCGCTGTCGCCGCGATGAGCACCGATGAACGGGAAAATGCCCTGGCACAGCGCCAGTGACAGCGCAAGGATCAGCGCGAAATGTCCAATCTCAGGGATCACGAGTAATTACACTCTTCGGACCCACTGGCCGCCTGCTCCATCTTTTCGTCGACGTGGGCTGCCAGGGACTCGGCGACTTCCGGAGCCATGTAATTCTCGTCGTGCTTGGCGAGGATTTTATTCGCAACGAATATGCCGGATGCGTCGTCGATCTTGCCATGCGCCACCACGCCCTGGCCCTCGCGGAACAGGTCCGGGAGCACCCCTGTGTAACTCACCGGCATCTCGCAGCGCATGTCCGTGACACGAAAACTGACCTCCAACGACTCTTCAACGCGTTCGATGCTGCCGTCGACGACGAGGCCGCCTATGCGGAAATTCTTGTCCGCCGGGTATTCACCAGCGATAACGTCGGTCACCGTGACGAAGAACATCATGTTGTCCTGAAAGGCCCTCAACGTCAGGGCCGTCGCGATGGCCAGACCAGCCGCTGCCAGCCCAACGGCCAGCATTCTCTGTTGTCTCGGTTTCATTCTCGTCCTTCCATGGCTCTCAGACGAACCTCAATTTCTCGTGCCATTATCTTATGCCGCTGCCGCGCCCGCCATTCGATTATCCCGACAACGAACGCGGTCAAACCGAAACATGACCACACATAGGGACCATAGTCCCCCATGTTGAACATCTCCATCATGACTGCTGCCCCCCGAGCGCAAGCTCCTTGACCCAGCGCTTACGCCGCTCCCGAAACAATACCTCGGTGCGGAGGCGCCGCAAGAGCATACTGCCGAAAATCAGCGAAAAGCCGAAGATATTCGCGAGCAGCGGCCACAGCATAGCCGTATCGATCGCCGGACCGCCTTCCGCCAGCAGTGTTTGTCCCTGGTGCAGCGACGTCCACCACTCTACCGAGTAGTGGATGATCGGCACGTTAATGGCCCCGACCAGCGCCAGTACCGCGCTGGCCTTGTCTGCTTTTGCCGTGTCGCCAATCGAGGATCTGAGCGCCATGTAGCCGAAGTAGAGGAACAGCAGGATCAATTCTGACGTTAGCCTTGGATCGCCCCACTCCCACCAGGTTCCCCACATCGGCCGCCCCCAGATCGAGCCGGTCGCCAGAGCGAGAAACGTAAAGGCTGCGCCGATGGGCGCTGCGGCTGCCGCCACTGCGTGGGCCAGCTTCATGCGCCAGATCAGCCCGATGCCCGCCGAAATCGCCATGACCATGTAGGCCATCATCGAAAGATATGCGGACGGTACGTGAACGTAGATGATGCGAAACGCGTCTTTTTGCTGGTAATCCTCGGGCGCTGTGAACAGGCCGTTGTAGGTTCCCCACGCCACCAGCA
>JAAUYH010019817.1_pt1 | contig 14620 bp, 13 predicted proteins | sample 7278061 | NCBI WGS metagenome assembly JAAUYH01 (sample SAMN14350203, study PRJNA611818) | marine sediment metagenome | isolation source: surface marine sediment (0.6m) | place: French Polynesia: Moorea | collected 2018-08
AGAAATCGATTTCAGTAAAAGTGATATTCTTAAAGTAAGAAATCAATAATTGTCTATAGAACTTGTTTTGTAAATTAACGGGTAAATAGGTAAAAAATTTCGGACTTTTGATTTTTTTAGACTTTGTATTCAAAAAGTCAATTCTTCGAATTTGAAGCACATTTTTCACTTCATGAAGTGAAAAATTGAAATATTGTTTTTCAAAATTAAGTGTTTCTATAAACCGAAAAAAAGCAAGATTAAGCTGCGGATTAAAAAAAGTTCTTAAAATTGGAAAAACTTGATAACGTAAGCGATTTCTTCGAAAATATATACATTCATTCGTTGGATCTACACAAACAGGTAATAACCAAAAAGAAGATAATTTGAAAACTTCAAATCGATTAATATTCAATAAAGGCCGAATAAACTGAATTTTTTTTCTTTTTTGATAAAAAATATAGATCATTAAATGATTTTCAAATTTTAATTTTTACTTTACTATTTTTAAACTCACAATTTGATAAAAAAATATTTTTTGAAAATTTATTTATTATAAAGTGACGCATGAAAAGAGATATTCCACCATCTTTACTGGAACTCCGAAATAAATTTAATAATAAAGTCTCCACTTGATCTGTTAAAGTATGTCCAGTTAATAGAAGTTCATAAGCATAAAATTGTGAAACTCTAGAAACTATTGAATAACGCCAGATTCGTGCTTCCTTCTCTGTAAAAATTTTTTCCGAAGTTATTACACACAAAAAAGGGATATCCAGAATAAAACTCGCTTTTAATAAATGAGAAAATTTTAATAAGTTATTTAAATGCCAAAGATGATTACAATAAATTGAACCAATTGAAAAATTCAATTGATTTATAAATTGTAACATTAAAACTATTAAACAAAAAGAATCTTGACCTCCTGAAAAAGCGACTAAAATTTTCTTGTTTGAAAGAATTAAACCTTTTTGAGAAATCAAATTTAAAATTTGATTTATTAATATTAAACTTGATGGATTCTTTTTTTTCATCATGTTTTAAAAACTTTATCGTTAAAATCCTTCGATTTTAACGATAAAGTTTTTAAAAAGCAAACGAATTTAAAACACCAACTAAAAATAGTAAAAGGATCCACAGACTAAGCCCTGAAAAAACAATTTTCTTATTTTCCGCCCACCCTCCAGGATAAGCAAAAACAACTGGGACACCTACGACTAATAAAAAGGAAAGTGCAACAAAAGCAAAAAGAGCTAATTGAAAAACAATGGACATAATATGTTTTAATTTTGCTGATCAGAAATCAATAAATAAATACTTTAACCAAATTTACTGGCAGTAGCCGCAATCAAAAAAGCCGCATATGTCAAAATATAGCCAACTGCAAAATGCGTTAAACCAACAAGACGGGCCTGCACAATTGAAAGCGCTACAGGTTTGTCTCTCCATCTGACAAAATTGGCGAATGGAGTCCTTTCGTGAGCCCAAGTAAGTGTTTCAATAAGTTCTTGCCAGTAGCCACGCCACGAAATTAAAAACATAAAACCTGTGGCATAAACTAAATGGCCAAATAAAAACATCCAGGCCCAAACCGATAAGCTATTCATTCCAAAAGGATTATATCCATTGATTAATTGAGACGAATTCAGCCATAAATAATCTCGTAGCCAACCCATTAAATAAGTAGAAGACTCATTAAATTGACTAACATTTCCTTGCCAAATTCCTAAATGTTTCCAATGCCAATAAAAGGTAACCCAACCTATCGTATTTAACATCCAAAACACAGCAAGATAAAAAGCATCCCAAGCAGATATATCACACGTACCTCCTCGACCCGGCCCGTCACAAGGAAAACTATAACCAAATTCCTTTTTATCCGGCATTAATTTTGATCCTCTAGCATCTAAAGCACCTTTAACAAGAATTAAAGTTGTCACATGAAGGCCAAGAGCAATTGCATGATGAACTAAAAAATCTCCTGGACCAATTGGTAGGAATAAGGAATTTGTTTTGTTATTGATTGCTTCTAACCACCCTGGTAACCAAATTGTTTGACTTGCTGAAACTGCAGGACTAGCTGAAGAAGATAATAGAAAATCAAACCCATATAAAGTTTTACCATGCGAAGCTTGAATCCATTGAGCAAAAATAGGTTCAATTAAAATTTGTTTCTCTGGAGTCCCAAAAGCAAGCATCACATCATTATGAACATACAATCCTAATGTGTGAAATCCTAAAAACAAACTAACCCAACTCAAATGGGAAATAATAACTTCTTTGTGATCTAAAATCCTTGATAATACATTACCTTTATTTTGCTCTGGATCATAATCTCGAATGAAAAAAATGGCTCCATGAGCAAAAGCACCACACATAATGAATCCAGCTATATACTGATGATGAGTATACAAAGCTGCTTGTGTCGTAAAATCTTGAGCAAGATAAGCATAAGCTGGCAATGAATAGGTGTGCTGCGCTACTAATGAACAAATTGTACCAACTGAAGCTAAAGCTAATCCTAATTGGAAATGAAGTGAATTATTAATAGTATCAAATAGTCCTCGATGACCAGTTCCTAAACCACCAGCCGGAGGTGTATGAGCATTTAAAATTTCCTTCATACTATGGCCAATCCCAAAATTAGTTCGATACATATGACCTGCAATGATAAATAAAACCGCAATGGCTAAATGATGATGGGCTATATCCGTTAACCATAAACTTTGAGTTTGAGGATGAAATCCACCTAAAAAGGTTAAAATCGCAGTTCCAGCTCCTTCTGCAGTTCCAAAAATATGTCCAGCTGTATCTGTATTTTGTGCATACGCTGACCAATTACCTGTAAAAAAAGGTGTTAATCCTTCTGGGTGCGGTAAAACCGTTAAAAAATTATTCCATCGAATATGCTGACCCCTTGATTCCGGAATAGCCACATGGACTAAATGACCTGTCCAAGCGAGTGAACTTACACCGAATAATCCAGAAAGATGATGATTTAACCTCGATTCTGCATTTTTAAACCATGCTAAAGAAGGTTTAAAGTTTGGTTGGAGATGTAACCAACCAGCAAAAAGAAAAATGGCTGAAATTAATGATAAAAAAACAGAACCTTGATATAGATCTTCATTAGTCCGCATACCTACTGTATACCACCATTGATAAACCCCAGACGTTGCTATATTCACAGGACCCGAAGCTCCTCCTCGTGTAAAAGCCTCTACAGCTGGTTGACCAAAATGTGGGTCCCAAATAGAATGAGCAATAGGTCGAATATGTAATGGATCTTGCACCCATTGCTCAAAATTACCTTGCCAAGCTACATGAAATAAATTTCCTGATGTCCATAAAAAAATAATAGATAATTGACCAAAATGCGAAGCAAAAATCTTTGGATAAAGATCTTCTTCTCTTATTAAATTATCATGACTTTCAAAATCATGAGCTGTAGCAATTCCATACCAAATCCTACGTGTAGTTGGATCTTGTGCAAGTCCAAAACTAAACTTTGGAAATTTTGCTGACATAGTTTTTGTTTTTCCTCCTTTATTTTTTTATTAGTATGTTGACTTTTATTTATATTTAGAAATAAATATTATAAACATTCTTAAAATGAGGAATATTCCTAATCTTCCACACTTATCAAATATTTAACCAACAGCGATAATTCGAGCAAGGAAGAAACTCCACGTTGTTGCAATTCCACCAAGTAAATAATGAGCAACACCGACAGCACGTCCTTGAGTAATACTTAAAGCTCGTGGCTGAATTGCAGGGGCAACTTTTAATTTATTATGTGCCCATAAAATAGATTCAATAAGTTCTTGCCAATAACCTCGACCACTAAATAAAAACATTAAGCTAAAAGCCCATATGAAATGTGCACCTAAAAAAATTAATCCATAGGCAGAAAGCGCAGACCCATAGGATTGAATAACTTGAGAGGATTGAGCCCACAAAAAGTCACGAAGCCAACCATTAATTGTATTCGCACTTTGAGCAAAGTTACCACCCGTAATATGAGAAACCCCAGACGAACTCACAGTTCCCCAAATGTCGGATTGCATTTTCCAGCTAAAATGAAAAATTACAATCGATAAAGAATTATACATCCAAAAGAGCCCTAAAAAAACATGATCCCATGCTGAGACCTGACACGTGCCTCCTCGACCCGGTCCATCACAAGGAAATCGAAATCCTAAATTTGCTTTATCAGGAATTAAACGCGAACTACGAGCATATAGAACACCTTTTAATAAAATTAAAGCAGTTACATGAATAGTAAAAGCATGAATATGATGAACCATAAAATCCGATGTCCCAAGTGGTATTGGCATCATGGCTACTTTTCCACCAATAGCCACTAAATTACCTCCCCAACTTACACTTGTACCAAGTAAAGTATTTGGAGCTGTCAATTGAGGCGCAAAAAAGTGTATATTCTGAATCCACTGTGCAAAAATAGGCTGAAGCTGAATTGTTGTATCTGAAAACATATCTTGTGGACGACCTAAAGCACTCATTGTATCATTATGAATGTAAATTCCAAAACTGTGAAATCCTAGAAAAATACATACCCAATTTAAATGCGAAATAATAGCATCTCGATGCCTAATTACACGATCCAAAAGATTATTATAATTATTAGTTGGATCATAATCTCTCACCATAAAAATCGCAGCATGTGCGCCTGCACCAACTATACAAAAGCCCCCAATCCACATATGATGTGTAAACAGCGAAAGTTGAGTTCCATAGTCAATAGCTAAATAGGGATAAGGTGGCATTGCATACATATGGTGAGCAACAATAATAGATAAAGAGCCAAATAAAGCTAAATTTATGGCTAATTGTGCATGCCATGAAGTTGTTAAAATTTCATATAAACCTTTATGGCCTTCACCCGTAAAAGGCCCTTTATGTGCTTCTAAAATTTCCTTCATACTATGGCCAATCCCAAAATTAGTTCGATACATATGACCTGCAATGATAAATAAAACCGCAATGGCTAAATGATGATGGGCTATATCCGTCAACCATAAACCCCCATTTACAGAATTTAAACCACCCTTAAATGTTAAAAAATCGTTGTACTCATACCAATTAAGGGTAAAAAATGGTGCTAAGCCCTTTCCAAAACTTGGATATAACTGACTTATTAACGCACGATTTAATAAAAATTCATGTGGTAATGGAATTTCTTTTGGATCAATACCGGCGTCTAACAATTTATTAATAGGCAATGAAAGATGAATTTGATGTCCTGCCCAGCCTAGACTCCCTAAACCTAAAAGTCCAGCAAGATGATGATTCATCATTGATTCTACATTTTGAAACCATTCTAATTTCGGAGCCGCTTTATGATAGTGAAACCACCCTGCAAAAAACATAGCGCCTGCTAGTACAAGTCCACCAATCGCAGTACTATAAAGCTCTAATTCACTGGTAATACCACTCGCTCGCCATAACTGAAATAAACCAGATGTAATTTGAACACCTTGGAACCCTCCTCCAACGTCGCCATTTAAAATCTCTTGTCCGACAATCGGCCAAACAACTTGTGCACTAGGTTTAATATGAATTGGATCACTTAACCAAGCTTCGTAATTAGAAAATCGGGCACCATGAAAATACATTCCGCTTAACCAAATTAAAATAATACCTAACTGACCAAAATGAGCACTGAAAACTTTTCTTGAAATATCTTCTAAATCGCTAGTATGACTGTCAAAATCATGTGCATCTGCGTGTAAATTCCAAATCCATGTCGTAGTATTTGGACCTCTTGAAAGATTTTTCAAAAAATGGCCAGGTTTTGCCCATTTTTCAAATGTTGTTTCAACAGGGTTTTGATCAACTATAATTTGAACTTTTTTTATTTCTTTTGCCGGAGGACTAATTGTCATCGGAAATTTTCAATTAAATTTAAAAATTATTATTTTATAGTAAACGTTTTGTTTTTATAAAATAAAAAATGGATTTATCTCTTCATTAAAATGAAATTTAAAGAATTTTTTAATATTACATTTTTCATCTTTTCTATCTATATATTCATTATACTAACGTATAGTAAAAGTGCCTAAGGGTTTTTTATGAGAAGGCGACACCCAGAATCGAACTGGAGATCGAGGATTTGCAATCCTATGCCTTACCGCTTGGCTATGTCGCCTTTTAATTAGAAAATATCATATACTAGATGATCAAAATTGTCAATTTCAATTTATTGGTTTCCTTATTCAAAGAAAACCAATAAATTGTTTAACCAGCTAAAGCTTCTTTTGCTGCATACATAACTTCAACGGTAATTTCTAAAATCCCTTGCTCACGAGCAAATTTTTCAGTATTTCTTTTAATACGATTACGAACAAAACCAGGAATTTTATTCAATTCTGCTATAGCATTAGAAGACCAATTTAGAGAACTATCTGTTGATAAAGATTTTGTAATAGCTGTTTTCACATCATGACCACCAAAAATTTCAAGAAGATGATCTTCCATTCCAAGAGTAAAGGAATTATATACTAAATCGGCTATTTGATTTGTTCCTTCATATCCTAGAAAAGGCCGATACCCTAAGGGAAAGTTTTGAATATGAACCGGAGCCGAAATTACACCACAAGGAATATCTAAACGCTTACCAATATGACGTTCCATTTGCGTACCGAAAATCGCAGAAGGCTCAATTTCAGCAATTTGATTACCCACTTGAGTATGATCATCAGTAATCAAAATTTCATCGCAAAAACCTTGAACTTGTTCTCGAAACCAATTTGCATCATGTTTACAATAAGTGCCAGAACAACAAACCCGAATCCCCATTTCACGAGCTAAAATTTTGGTCATTGAGGCAGCATGAGTGGCATCCCCAAATACCACGGTTTTTTTGCCCGTTAAATTTTGACAATCAATCGATCGTGAAAACCAAGCTGCTTGTGATAGAAAACGAGTTTGTTTATCTATATAATTTTCAAAATCAATAAGAGGAAAATCTCCAAATTGAGTTTGATTTATTAAAATTTTATGAATTTCACGAATAAATTGAGCCGTTTCTACTAAACCCATTGGAGTTGTAGATACAAAAGGCATATTAAACTCTTGTTCTAAATAAACACCCGTCATTAACCCAACCTCGCGATAAGGAATAATATTAAACCATGCTTCCGGTAACTTTCTAATATTTTTTACTACTCCACCTTCAGGAATAATTTGGTTAACTTCAATACCTAGCTCTCTTAATAATCGTTTTAATTCTCGACAATCATGTTGATTATGAAACCCTAGAGTGAATATTCCAATAATATTAGCCGAAGGAGTAGTTGTCTTTGTTTTAATAATATCCCCTTGTCTTTTTGCTTTTTCAATATAAAAACGAACGATTTGCTCTAAAGTTCGATCAGCAGCTTGTAATTCATTAACACGATAATGATTTACATCGGCTAAAATTACATCGGAATTCGAATCCATAGAAGCACGATCTACAAAATTCTGTAAATCCTCTTGAAGAATACTTGAGGTGCAAGTTGGTGTTAAGAGAATTAAATCTGGATTTTCTTCTTTATCTTTTCTTGTAATGTTTTCAACAACTTTTTCTTGAGAGCCACGAGCTAACACATGTCGATCTACAATACTAGCTGTTACCGGTGTAAAATCTCTTTCTCTTTCTAACATAGAACGCATTACATTAAAGTAATCGTCGCCCAAAGGTGCATGCATAATAGCATGCACATTTTTGAAAGAACTTGAGACTCTTAATGTTCCAATATGAGCAGGGCCAGCGTACATCCAATAAGCTAATTTCATATTTCTTCTTTCTTTAGTTTAAATAAATTTTTTTAATATGAGCAACATAGAAAAAACATAAATTTGATATGATTCAATATTTTTTATATTGCTTTTTTTATTATATTCGATATAATTATTATATATTAAATGTTCGAGTTAGGGTGTCGCCAAGTGGTAAGGCCACGGGTTTTGGTCTCGTTATTCGAAGGTTCGAATCCTTCTGCCCTAGCAAACATCAAAATTAAACCATTTTTAATAATTCATGCCTTGGTGGTGAAATGGTAAACACAATTGATTCAAAATCAATCGCCTTTGTTAGGTTTAGAGGTTCAATTCCTCTTCAAGGCAGTAGTGATTAAGAATCTAGAATTGCCAGGAATCGGAATTGAACCGATAACCTAGGGTTTTTCAAACCCTCACTCTAGCCGATTGAGCTATCCCAGCTAATTGAATGATTTATTAATAAAGAAGTATATATTTTGATATCAAGATGGTCAAAAAATTGAAATAAAATAGCTAATCTTAAAGTGAAATAGTAAAAGATAATTTATAACTACAAATTATTTTAAAATCGGCTTATAAAAAAGGTAGTTTATAACAAATTAAAATAAAACATAAATTGATGTTAACACTAAAAATTTTTGTTTATATTATTGTAACTTTTTTTATTTCACTTTTTATATTTGGCTTTCTTTCAAATGATCCTGGTCGGAATCCTGGATAAAATCACTACTCTTTATTTGCTAAGTCTCTCTTTTTTATGGATTCTTGGCAAGACAAATGCGGGATAGAGCAGTTTGGAAGCTCGCAAGGCTCATAACCTTGAGGTCGTAGGTTCAAATCCTACTCCCGCAAATACTTTTTGACAGTTTAAAAATTTTATAATACTATGAGGGGAATCTTAACTTTCCAAGTTAAAAATTTACTATCTAAACTTCAATCCATCTTATGGAAAATTCCGCATTATTTTTGACAATTTTTCTCTGGTGTCTTTTATTAAGCATTACCGGATATTCGATTTATATAGGATTCGGCCCACCCTCTGAAAAACTTCGTGACCCTTTTGAAGAACATGAAGACTAATCCAAAGCAAAGAATTGGATATTTATCCTTTGCTACAATCTAAATATAGATTAAAATTGCCATTCACCTATTTATAAATACTTAAATTAATGAATTAAGCCTTCCATTGAAAATAAGGAAAACTGTATTTTTATGAATATAATACTTACTAAACTACCGGAAGCATATGCACTATTTGATCCGCTTGTTGATATTTTGCCAATTATACCAGTTCTTTTTCTGCTTTTAGCTTTCGTTTGGCAAGCTGCAGTTAGTTTTCGATAATTTATTCATCTACTCAACTTCACTTCTTATTATTTATTATCAATAAGTTAAAGAAATACTTATTAAGTTTACATAAATTTTGAAATACTCAAAAAGATTTCAAATAATGAATGTTGAAATCATTTTTCAATTATTATCTCTTCTTCTGCTCATTAGTTTAGGACCTTTAATAATTATTATATTAGCTAGTCAAAAGGGAAGTCTTGAATAAGAATATATTTTTCAATCAAAAATTATAATAAAAAATGCTAATTTCTGCTTTTATTGCGTTAATCAATTTGTTTTTAGCCCTACAATTTTCAATCCAAAATTGAAATAAAAAATGCTAATTTCTACAAGTCAAATATTTATTGCTCTTTTTATTGCGTTAATCAATTTGTTTTTAGCCCTACAATTAGGAAGTACACTTTTCATGGAATATGACGATGAGCCATCCTAATTAAAAGGAATCCTAATAATATTTCCGATTCCCATATGATTTTGCAAGTTTGTGTTGTTACTCCAAACAAACTTATTTTAAACACGGAAGCAGAAGAAGTAATTTTACCTGCTAATACAGGGTTAATTGGTATTTTAACCGATCATGCTCCTTTAGTTACATCATTAGATATCGGTACACTGATGTTTCGGGTGCAAGAAGGAGCTGGATGGACCTCTATTGTAATAATGGGCGGATTTGCTTTTGTTGAACATAATGAAATTACGGTTATAGCTCATGAAGCTGAATCTGAAACAATGATCGATGCTAACGAGGTAGAGAAAACTTTTTATTTGACTAAAAAACAGTTTGAAGAAGCTAAAGATACCAAAGAAAGAATCGAAGCAAATTGTGCTTACAAATTAGCAAAAGCAAGGTACCATGCAATATATCCAATTTTTAAATAACATTTTGTTTTATAAATACAACTTTTATAGGATCCAAAGCTATTTAACAGCCCTTTTTAGACTGTTAAATAGCTTTGGATCTAAGATCGATATAATCAAGCTCTTGCAAACTAATATAGATTCTTTTTCTCAAGATGAAGATTCATCTTCGCTTTTAAAGGAAGGAGCCTGCTGGATAACTTCGTCAATATCGCCCACCAGATAAAAAGCTTGCTCCGGTAAATCATCCAATTCGCCGGATAAAATCATATTAAATCCTCGAATTGTTTCTGATAAACTCACATATTTACCAGGAGAACCAGTAAAAACTTCCGCTACAAAAAAAGGTTGTGATAAAAATTTTTCAATCTTACGTGCACGATCGACAATTGCTCGATCTTGTTCAGATAATTCATCTATCCCGAGAATAGCAATAATATCTTGAAGTTCTTTATTACGCTGTAATGTCTGTTTAACTTTTTGGGCACATTCATAATGTTCCTTTCCAACTATCCAAGGTTGTAACATTGTTGAAGTGGACTCTAACGGATCGACTGCTGGATAGATCCCTTTTGCCGCTAAAGATCTTGAAAGAACGGTTGTTGCATCTAGATGAGCAAAGGTAGTCGCAGGTGCTGGATCTGTCAAGTCATCAGCTGGGACATAAACCGCTTGAATTGAGGTAATTGAACCATCAATTGTGGAAGTAATGCGTTCTTGTAAACCACCCATTTCACTAGCCAATGTAGGCTGATAACCAACCGCCGAAGGCATTCGACCTAATAATGCGGAAACTTCTGAACCAGCTTGAACAAATCGAAAAATATTATCTATAAACAATAAAACATCCTGCTTAATAATATCTCGAAAATATTCTGACATTGTCAAAGCAGTTAACCCAACACGCATACGTGCTCCAGGAGGTTCATTCATTTGACCATACACAAGTGAGACTTTTGAATCTGAGAGGTCTGATTCATTAATCACCTTAGATTCTTTCATTTCTGTGTAAAGATCATTCCCTTCACGAGTACGCTCACCAACACCTCCAAAAACAGAAACACCACCGTATGCTTTGGCGATATTATTAATAAGTTCCATAATTAAGACGGTTTTACCAACTCCAGCTCCGCCAAATAGCCCAATTTTGCCACCTCTTCGATAAGGAGCTAACAAATCTATCACTTTAATTCCAGTCTCAAACACCGCATATTTTGTATTTAATTTGCGAAAAGATGGAGCTTTACGATGAATAGGATCTCCCTGTGTTGATTCAACTGGCCCTAATTTGTCCACTGGTTGTCCAGCAACATTAAAAATACGTCCAAGAGTTGCTTCACCGACTGGGACTGTAAGGGGGGTGCCGGTATCAACCACTTGTAATCCACGTGTTAAGCCTTCAGTAGAACGTAAAGCAATTGCACGGACACAATAGTTCCCACGATGCTGTTGAACTTCACATAGTACTGAAGCATCCATATTCCCTGTTTTTTCATATTCAGGTGTCATCACTCTAACCGCGTTATAAATATTTGGCAATTCTCCCGTTGGGAATTCAATATCTAAAACTGGTCCAATAATTCGTACAATAAAACCAACATGTTGTACCCTGATATTTCGAATTTGCATATCTATAGTGAATAGTTAATTCAATTACAATCTTTTAATACAATTCAAGTGTTTTAGAAGTGAAGTTGATTAAAATTATTAATTATTTTATAATAAACTTGAACTTAAAGTCAAGATATTTTTTTTTAAGCATATAAAAGTCAATTATTAAATAAACAGACGAGCTTATCGTCTAAAGGATAAGACTTTAACCTTCTAAGTTAAATATATAGGTTCGATTCCTATTAAGCTCAGTTATAACAACTTTACCTAGCTTCTAGACAAGGAAGTATTGACTTCTATTTTATTTATCATTATACTAATAATAGTTTATTCTATATTATAAATAAAAATTGAAAAAAAAGCAACTCAAATGTCCAAAAAAAGTTTAATTGAAAGAGAAAAAAAAAGAAGAAATTTCGTTCAAAAATATTTTCAAAAACGTCAAAATTTAAAGTTGCAAATCAAAAAAAGTAATTCATTCGAGGAGAAGTTTCATTTATACCGAAAAATCCAAAAACTTCCGCGCAATAGCGCTCCAACTCGACTTCATAATAGATGTTTTTTTTCGGGAAGACCTAAAGGGTTTTTTAGAGATTTTGGTATTTCAAGGCACTTTCTTCGAGAATTAGCGCATGAAGGGTTACTACCCGGAATTCAAAAAGCATCCTGGTAACCATAAAGAATCTGCTGTTTTAAGCAGATTCAATTTTGAATAAAATAAAAAAATTTCAGTCTAATTGCGATTAATTCAATGGAGAAAAAATGAATGAGTAAAGTTTACGATTGGTTTGAAGAACGCTTAGAAATTCAAGCAATTGCAGATGATATTGCAACTAAATATGTTCCACCTCATGTTAATATTTTTTATTGTTTAGGGGGTATTGTTTTTACTCTTTTTTTAGTTCAAGTAACAACCGGCTTTGCTATGACTTTCTATTATCGCCCAACTGTCACAGAAGCTTTCACTTCGATCCAATATATTATGATCGATGTTAACTTTGGCTGGTTAATTCGTTCAATTCATCGATGGTCTGCTAGTATGATGGTTTTAACGATGATTTTACATGTATTTCGTGTCTATTTAACGGGGGGATTTAAAAAACCACGTGAACTTACTTGGGTTACAGGCGTTTTAATGGCTGTTTGTACTGTCTCTTTTGGTGTAACAGGTTATTCTTTACCTTGGGATCAGGTAGGTTACTGGGCAGTAAAAATCGTTACTGGCGTACCAGATGCTATTCCCTATATTGGGGGGTTTATTGTAGAACTACTTCGAGGTGGAGTTGGGATTGGCCAAGCCACATTAACACGTTTTTATAGCTTACATACGTTTTTATTACCATTATTTACTGCTATCTTCATGTTAATGCACTTTTTAATGATTAGAAAACAAGGGATCTCTGGACCTCTATAATCATTCTTCATAATAATTAAATTTCCATTAATTCAAAAGGAAAAGTCCAAAATGGCAGTTATCAAAAAACCGGATTTATCAGATCCTTTTTTAAGAGCTAAATTAGCAAAAGGTATGGGCCATAGCTCTTATGGAGAACCAGCATGGCCAAATGATTTACTTTATATTTTTCCAGTTTGTATTATTGGAACTTTTGCCTGTGTCATCGGTTTAGCAGTTTTAGACCCAGCCACAATTGGAGAACCTGCCAATCCTTTTGCCACTCCACTAGAAATTTTACCGGAGTGGTATTTTTACCCCGTTTTTCAAATTTTAAGAACAGTCCCGAATAAATTATTAGGTGTACTGTTAATGACCGCTGTCCCTCTTGGACTATTAATTGTTCCTTTTATTGAAAATATTAATAAATTCCAAAATCCTTTTCGTCGACCAATTGCCACTACTATTTTCTCAATTGGTACCTTAGTTGCAATTTGGTTAGGATGTGGTGCTACATTACCCATCGATATCTCATTAACGTTAGGGTTATTTTAATCTTTTTAAAAGCTTATATAAAAAGTCAACCTGATAGATTAGGTCTCATTATAAATTTCAATGGGGAATTTTAATTCTCTTGGTATCCTTCAGGGGGTCCTCCTCGAAGATTAATTCGCCTTCTACGATTATGACAGAAAATAGACTTGGTTTCGCATCGATCCTCTCAATTTCATGGGTATGACGGTGGGCGAAGCCAAGGAACAAATTAAATATAGAAAATGTGGATGGCATAACTAAGCTTTCGAGAACGAGATGAGATCTGAAACCTCCTTCGTTCGATAAAGCAAAAATCGAAGACATAATCACGGCTACTTTGATTTTAACCCTTTTGCCTTTTTAAAAGAATTTTATAGTCAATTACCCCCGGGGGAATTCGAATCCCCGTTTCCTCCGTGAAAAAGAGAGGTCCTAGGCCTCTAGACGACAGGGGCCTTTTCTCAAGTAAAATTAGTATAAACAGTTTATTAAGGTTTGTCAAATCCATTTTTTAGATTTGAATCATTGCATATTATTACAATCTATATAATTCTATAAATTCAAAATTTATGGCAACGCCAAAGAAAAAATATTCGAAATCAAAAACTAAGATTCATAAAAAAATTTGGAAAAATAAAGCTAGAAAAAAAATACTAAATGCTCTAAATTGGTCAAAATTAATGTTAAAAAAATCAAAAAGTAATAAACCTTAAATAAAGAATAAAGTTGCCTTTTTAACTCAGTGGTAGAGTATTTGCATGGTAAGCAAAAAGTCACCGGTTCAAATCCGGTCAAAGGCTACCTTTTATTTTTAAAAAGCTCTTGTGGCGAAATTGGTAAACGTAATGGCCCGAGGAGCCATCGTCATTGACTTATGGGTTCAAGTCCCATCAAGAGCAAAAAGGAGTAAAACTTATTTTATATAATTTTTGGGATTACTTTAAAAATACGTTTTTAGATATCAAAAATCGAATTCGATCTTCGATAGAAGGCAAATGGCAAATACTACAATATCAAAAAGGATCGTCCAAAATTACAAAATAAGTTCCATTGATCTAGAGTGTATTTCCTTAAATTTAAGGAAATACACTCTAGATCAATGGAACTTAT
>JAAUYH010037104.1_pt1 | contig 14620 bp, 9 predicted proteins | sample 7278061 | NCBI WGS metagenome assembly JAAUYH01 (sample SAMN14350203, study PRJNA611818) | marine sediment metagenome | isolation source: surface marine sediment (0.6m) | place: French Polynesia: Moorea | collected 2018-08
ATGTAGACGCGTTCGTTCATCTTGATGTGTGTGCAGTGCTAAGAGGAATCATGCTGGATACTGAGCACTTATGAGAGCTGTACTCAGTGTCCGCCGGTGAAGTATAAAGTGCTGTGTTTTCCAGTGTAAGGTCTTTCGTATACTGTACATTATACTCTGTGAGTGAGTACAGTACAGCACAGTGCGTTTGATACTGTGCCGTGCATTCATTCATTCTAGCCAGTTGCAGTGCGCCATGAGGTTCAAGTAGAAGCCGGAACGGATGTAGAGGAATACAGTGGAGATATGCATGGCTGATCGAAAGGAAACAAGGAATGGAAATTATTCTTAGCACAGATGACTTCCTTGCTCATCGGGAGATTGAACACCTCTGTACTGTGAGGTAAATTACAGCAATTGATTCACGTCTAGAGAGCTGTGGTGGAAGGACGGTTTTCAACCTGAGTACACTAGATCTCGAAGTGAAAAGCTTGGTAATTACTGAGATAGTGAATATTTTGGGGATCACTCAATTGTTTTGGAAAGAAACACTCTGTTTTCGTCACAACGACCAACATTCAAGTTTTCTTAACTCTATTGAAATGGACAAGAACGAGAACAAAATAAATACTAAAATTCGAGGGATCATGCAATGCAACATAATTACTGGGTCACTTCGTAGTCGACAAGACAATCCCATTAACATCTTTCCCTATCGCTCGTTTCCGTCGTGTCCGCTCCTCCGCAGCTAACTTCCTGGCGGTATTACGATGAACAGAACATAGAAAAACAAGACGCTTGGTTCACGAGGTGTTTTGGAGGGCTATCTGACGCTCGTAAAAATAAATGTAATAGGTATAACGATTCTATGACGGCTACAGTTTTATTAGATTGATGTGGGTATAGAATTGTGTCTGCTGCACTACGGTACTCAGGAAGTATCAACCGAAAAACAGAGATCAAATCAGGACAGAATAGCAAACACTGTACGAAACAAGAGTTTTACGAAATCATTGCATAGGTTAGCGCTGACACCCACAGATCAAAGGGGGATACGCAACAAAAATCTAGCAAATTTCAAGATTCACAACTGTATCTCGCAACCACAGTTCAACGAGGAAAGATAGACGCAGAGGAAAATGGAGGCGTTCGCAAGCGCAATCAGCGTCGCAACAGCGTCACCACGGGTGGGTTTGAAATCGGCATGCCATCGAGCGACCCCTAGCATGTCGTCCGAAGCAACACTGGTGTCGTTGCCGGCATCGCCATTCGCGGCACGCGCACGACTATTGATTTACGACAAGGGCCTGGACACAACGGGAACGGTGACGATAGAGGACCCAGAAATTATCGGTGGGTTCAGATCGGAGCAAATGAAAGCCACAATACCAACGGGCAAGATCCCAGTGTTGCTTCTCAACGACGGAGAGGAGATTATCATGGAGTCGGGCGTCATCACAGAGTATCTGGCCGAGAAGTATGAAACCGGAAGGAGCTATCTCCCCGAAACGGCGCTAGAACGAGCGCGTCAGCGTCAAATCGCATCGCTACTGGACCAATACATAGAGCCGTACCACTTCTACATGTACCGCTACTTGAACGACGATGTGGACCGCGCGGCGGGCGTGCGACAAATGACCAAAGGTTGGGACGCGATAGAACACGCGCTTCACGCGACGGGCCCATTCGTGGGTGGTACGCACATCGGTGTGGGGGACGCCGCGCTTTGGGGTTGCATGCCATTCTACGACTTCATGTTGCCCGCCTTCTTCGGGTGGCATCCAACGGAGGGGCGCCCGAAACTGCGCCGATGGGTGCAGCACATGCGGGCGGAGAAGAACGCGACCAAGGTGTACGACGAGGTGTGGGACGCGCTGCAGGCGTGGTACGATAGCGGACGTTGGGAAAAGTTGGGCGTGAAAACACTGGTCGACCCCAGGTCCCTGAAATTAGCGCAGGTATAGGCAGACGTTTGAGTTGAGTGCTTAACGTACCGGTACAATTTGGATAATCTCGACGAATTGAAATGCCATAACCCGTCGTGGAGATTAGGAATGAAAGTAACGTAGAGCATTGTTGCGATGTTCGTGTGAATGAGAAGTTGTCGCATATCTGATTGAACTTTGCCCCTGATTGCTACATGACCTCTACTCCGATAAATTTCTGCTACTCGCGTTCTACTCGAAACCAACTCACTATCTTTCAGTGGGGTAATACAAACCTTTTGGAAGTTTATAGTAAATGACAGTTCTTGCTTGTGAAATTGAAATCAGATAGCATCATTTCTGGAGTGTAGTACTGTAGGAAGTACTGGGCACCGTTCGGCCTGTAACAATTCTGTAAGTATTCCCAGACGTTGTCGAAATTCTACGGAGAAACGAAAGTTTCACCACAACAAGGGTTTCCATCGGTACCACACAGTCTTCAATGCATTCCGAATGAGTGTTTATAGGAAAGTATTAAAATTAGATAGCCCACTAACAGCAAGTCGATCTCGAATCGCTCCTTGTCCTCATCGTTCTGTTACCAGCCCAACACATCGGGATACCTCACTGCAGTACTATTCCTTCTCATTTTCCCCGTTTCTTTGCTGTGGGCGTACTATCGAGCGCTACCTCACCATGCAATGTAATACGCAAAACCGCCTCCATCCCTCGCGAAGACAAATTGAAGGCTCCGTGGATATGCTGCTGATTGTAATATCGACGCTTCAAAGATTAACATGCCGGCGTGTGTAACTGTCCTGTCGAATTCTTCTCGCTGAGATGTGCAAGTTGGCACATGATTATGCGAGCAAGACTTGGTGCACGAACAGTTTTCGACATTCTGCTGGATTACCTGTGGAAAGCTGGGCCTTTGTTCCAACATCAACAAACAAGGACATGGGTCTTCTCTGGATGTTTATGAGAAATCGGCATTGTCGCAAACAAGAACAACCAGGACTCGTGCCGTTATCCTGGTCGGTCTCGATCCTGTCGTATGAGCTCAGACTGCATACAACAGCTCCTATCAATAACGTTGATGGTGGCACAGTTCAAAATCCTATTGTACTTTGGGCGTCCAACAGGACTGCGGAATAGTGATGCAAAACGGGCCCGTGGCCTAATGGATAAGGCGATAGGCTTCTATTTAGTTGATGTCACCTATAGATTGCGGGTTCGAGTCCCGCCGGGCTCGGCTTCACCTTTTTACTTTTGTAGTACTCGATTGCGCTTATCGCACTATCGACTTCGGGTTGTAAGCACACCTAAATCCGAGCACCATGGACCGAAGACATGCAATAAAGTAAGATACATAGGTTTTAGAATCGTTGTCGAGCAACGTTCGACTGCCCTATTCCAACACACGACAAAACAATGCCTCGTCCCTTGGCCTTCTTCTTCTTCCGTTGTTTCGCGTTCTCCCCACCATCTCCCTCCGCCGTAGCATCCTCGTCTTCACTAGACTCGCTTTCCTCGTCTTCACTGTCTTCATATTCCGGCGCACCTTCTTCCACTCGTATCTTAAACACGACCCCAAAGAAATCGCGCAAATCTCTCAACAAATGAATGCAACTCTCAGACATTCTTCCCAACCTCACCCGACTCACCTCGGAATCGGACAAGGCCGCAAACAGTAGTGCCTCATGACCATGGTCAGAGTCGACACAGCCTCCGCCCGCGACCTCCTCTAACAGGATGTTCACCGCGGTCTGCGCCACAACCTCGGGTGTCATCGCGGCATCCGCAGTAGCCCAGCTACCAGAAACGAGGCAACCCTCTGTAGTTTCCGCGATGAGATGCAGCGCATATCCAGGGGTGCCCTTTGCCGAGTGGTCGGTGTGAATGTACACATCCGGGGTGAACCGGTTGAGCACGCCGCGCACGGTGTCAATCATTCGCGCCAGCGCGGAGGGCGACGTTCTCGCGGCATACGCTGTGCCGCGAATGCGTTTCACTACACCACCCTCAATCAGGTCGATGGGCTTCAGCTTCCCCGCGAGCACGCCGCAGGACACGAGTACCTCGCCGTCATCGCCCATGGACCGTTTCCGCACCTCGACATGCGGGGACAGGTTGGCGCCCAGCGACAGGCGTCTCAGCAATGGGCAGGTGACAGCCGCGAGCGAGTCGACGCAGATGTCGGTGGGCGCGTGTGTGGCGCCGCGCAGCAGGACGCGCAGGGGCGTCTTGAAGAAGGGCGCGAGCTGAAGGAGCGGGCGCGCGTAGTACGACAGCGCGCGCGAGGGGTGGCACGCGTGGGAGACCAGCGTGCTCACGCCCTTGGGCGGGCCCGCCAGGTGGCCGGGTCGGAACACGAGCACGGTGCCCGAGTCGTTGATGTGGATGGCGCTGCCCGCCGTGAGCTTGTCGAGCAGCCGAATGAACGAGATTTCCGCCGGGCACAGTCCCGGGTGTGTGGCGTCGCTGCGAATCCCACTGATGCGCACCGGCAGCCCGGACAGCAGCGACAGCACCAGACGCGAGCGCAGCGCCGTGGCGCCCTCGAAACGCAGCGTCCGCTTCTTCGCCACGCCTACGCCCACCATGCTTGTGTGTGCCACTGGACGACGACGGGATCAATTCCGGGTAGAGCGCGTGGAGTACTAGATAGGGGATTTTGCGGGGTTGCTGAAACTCTCGTTAAATGGGATTTCTGCCTTTCAGTTTTCCTTTAATTTCAGAATTTCCACTGAGCTAATTTGATGGGCTCATAATTCGTTTGGATATTGACCGCTTATGAAGCTGTCAGAATTTCAGTAGGGACTCTACTTGGATTCATCATTGTTCTTCTACGCGCAATAATCAAATTTTAGAAAAAAAATGTTCCTTTTGTGGTTATTCCATAGTCAAAGAACAATACAAAAAGAGTTGAAAGATGACGCATCTTCAAGTCATGGTATAAGACTTCGTTTTTCAAAAAATATTGAGACGCGCATGATTTATGCCGTGAATGTTACAACCTTTTGCGAATGAAGGAAACATTGATTTGAGGTGTGATAACAAGTTTGAGTATGTCAAAAAATCCACCGATTATGGTACTCAGTATCTATATCCATGAATACTTAACGCCTTGAGTCTCAAACCGAATTAATATAGCCAAATCCACTTTCAATTATTGTGCTTCTGAGCTCCGAGAAGTAAAGAATTTACTAAAAACAAGAATACTGTGCAAGTTGAAGCAAATGCGAAATACCGGATTGGCAAAACTTAATTTTTTACTGTTTTATTATTTCATTGCCTTTATTACTAACTTTTATTCTGGTATTCTTTGTCATACAACACGGAGAAACTATGTAAATGAGATTACAAGCGTTTGAGTATTTGATTCAATTTTACATTTTACTGAAAACAAAGGACGTCTGACAAAGCCTGACTGATAGAGAATGAAATGTTGTCTACAATTGCTGGTGATATCATACTTGACTAACTGTACAAATTATCGGTGTACGGTCCAATTAATGCCAAATTCCGGTTTACCAGAGTCGGTTTGTAAACAATTCTGTATTTGTCATCTACTGTGAGGAGGATCCCTCAATATCATGGCCATGGAAATGGGAAGGCCCAGTTTTTCGCGCAATTCACGTCAACTTTTAACTGAAACGATATATAAATGCGAATCCGATTTCCCGATTCTACTGCAACTCGGCGAGTAGAACGTCAAGTACTGGAGTTATTCAACAATGAATAACAAACTTTCTTTCTCCCTCCTTCTAGCCGTGCTAGTTCAGTGCTCCTTGGGTGCGCAGAATATTGAACTGCAAACCCCTGCGAAGACCAACTTGCGAATTGTCGGAGGCAAGAAAGCGCAGAACAAGTACGTCAAAGGAGCGGCGCTCATTATCTATACCGACAACGATGGCAACGACGTGTAAGTTTCAGCATTTTCATTTTCGCAGTCCACACTGTATTAACACGTCGTACGAACTATCGCACAGTCCTACCTGTACTGGTACCATGGTGGGCCGCAACTACATCCTCTCCGCCGCAAACTGCTTCGTGAACAGCTCCGGCGATCCGTTCGGCAACAGCTACGCCAAGTGGCGCGTGATTCCGTCGACGCAATACGCGGACGCCACCGACTCCAACAAGGCGATCGACGTTCGCAACATCTTCGTGCACAAGAAATACAAGGGCACCGACTACCGCTACAACGTGGCCGTGCTCGAATTGGACGCGAACATCCCCATCAAGAAGTACCAGGTGGTGAGCCTCGTGCGCCAGCCGCGCGACCGCACGCGCGTGCGCGCGGTGGGCTACGGGAAGATCGACGACGCCAAGGTCGAGTCGGAGCGTCTGCGTATGGTGGACATGGTGTATCGCAAGTTCAGCTGGTGCAACCGCAAGCAGCAGAATGCCGTGTCGGTCAGCCTGAATTCGGCCCGCAACTTGTGCGCCGTTTCCCTCGACTGGCCCGCTGGCCTCACGGGTGTGTGTGACGGTGACACCGGTGGACCGCTCTACAAGATTAAGGACGGTAGCTCGCTCGAGCAGTTCGCCATCTACAGCTTCTCGAGCTACGGCTGTGGCGCGTACAACGCCATTCCGTGGTTCACCCGCGTCAAGTCGTTCAAGAACGCGATCGACAGGATCGTGAAGAACAACTTCGATGGCGCTTTCTACAGCTTCGAAGGTGACCGTCAACCGTTCGACGCATGATAAGAAGTTGGTCAAGTCGAACATTTTATAACCAAACTAATTATTATTTGTTGAAATAACGCGTCTATTAAGTAAACCCGAAACATCTTATCCCAGAACACGAAACTTTTGGATTCATTCACTTACGGGAAGTCTACAATTCCGATGGAGTTATCACTTTCGAGACTCGGCATCATCGTGAATCTCCTTGCTCAGCTTGGTGACATCGAAGCAGTTATTGATGCGACAAATCTTCGAGTTCTTTTCAAAGTTGACGAGGTCAACGACAGGAACTTCCTCGTCGTTGCCCTTGAGCTTGACGAACGTCATGATAATCCACTGGTCGTCAGTCACCGCCTGCGCCATAGAATCAACGCGATACGATATGACGAAAGTGCGCAAAAACTCGTCATAGGCGCCCGGAAGCTGCTTCCCGCCCTTCACCTTGTACATCAGTCCATCAAACAAGGCGTCTTCCGCGAAAATGCCCTCCATCAACGTCCCATCGATCTTGTAGTGCGCATCGATGAACGTTCGTAGCACTGCACCAGCCTTGGTAGCGGGGAATTTCAAGTGCGCCAACTGGTCCTCGGAAGTCATTTTCGGATCGGTCCCAGGTTGGTTGGTGATTTCCTAGGATCGGGATGTGTTTGCGTCGGATTTTATGCGTCGTTTGGAAACCTAATAGAGAAAACGAACACGAGAAAGGTCACTATTGGTTGTCATTTTGAAGATTGGTTTCTACTCTACTGTGAAAATTATCCTGAGATAGCCAAACAACGAAGAACCCTTGAATCCATGGAGCGATCAATGTTGATTTCACAGCTCAACCTGGAAAGTCGCACAGGATAGAATGTAATGAAATTTTGATATTTTTATCTGGATACGGTTGGATTCGAAGACAGACCGAAGTCAAACGCCGTCTATGAGTTCGCCCAGGCAAGTTCTATGGTGGGAGCTTTGCGATTCAGAATTTTTTTGGGTGTAGGATGCCCCTGGGTGTATACACAATAACTATGTGGTAACAATCTACACTTCAGCGAACTTCTTTACGATTCATTCACCTACGGCAAGTCTATGATTCTGATAAAGTTATTACTGTTGAGACGTGGCGTCATCGTGAATCTCCTGGCCCACCTTAGTAACATCGAAGCAGTTGTCAATGCGACAAATCTTCGAGTTCTTGTCAAAGTTGACGAGGTCAACGATAGGAACTTCCTCGTCATTGCCCTTGAGCTTGACGAACGTCATGATAATCCACTGGTCGTCAGTCACCGCCTGCGCCATAGAATCAACGCGATACGATGTGACGAAGGTGCGCATGAACTTGTCATAGGCACCTGCAAGCAGCTTCCCGCCTTTCATCTTGTAGATGAGTCCATCAAACACGGCGTCTTCCGCGAAAATGCCCTCCATCAACGTCCCATCGATCTTGTACTGCGCTTCGATGAACGTTCGTAACGCTGCACCAGCCTTGGTCTCAGGGAATTTCAAGTGCGCCAACTGGTCTTCGGAAGTCATTTTCGGATCAGTCCCAGGTTGGTTGGTGATTTCCTGGAATCGGGAGACGTTTGCGTCGGCTTTTATGGGCTGTTTGTAATCATGATGGAGGAAACCAAACACGAGAAAGGTCACTATTGGTTGCCATCTTGAAGATTGGTTTCTACTCTACAATTCAAAATTTTGCAGTGATGACCAAACCAACGAACAACGCTTCAATCAATGCTGTGATCATTGCTGATTTCACAGCTCAACCTCGAAAGTCGCACAGGATAGAATGGAATGAAAATTTGATATTTTTATCTGGATACGGTTGGATTCGAGGACAGACCGCAGTTAAACACCGTTTATGAGGTTGCTCAGGCAAGTTCTATCGACGGAACTTTGCAGTGCAGAATTGTTCTGTGTGTAGGACGCTCAGGGGTGTCTACACAATAACTGTGTGGTAACAATCTACACTTCAGCGAACTTGTTTCAAAAGTACTGTACCTGACATTATTCCTGGAAGTGCAGAAGATGGGCACTACATATCTGGTCGTACACAAGAACAGGGTTAACTGTACAATTGAGTGACTTTTTTCTTATTCACGAGAAACACGATAAAGAACTGCATAGTTTGACCCTTGCTTGTCCATTCACACACAGTGTTGTTCACGCCAAATAGCCGTAGGGATCACGGAAAATTCCCATCATTGCAGTACCGCACTATCACCGCTCCGCAAACGGATTTTCAAACCTACCCGCAAACGGGTCCATTGTCAGACTCTTCTCCGACCTAATCTCGTCAATGTATCTCTTCGGACTGGGGGATTGTAGCAAGGCCTTGCCCAGCGTCACTGCATTGAATCCCGCATCCAAACACTCCCAACAATCCCTCGCCGACACGAGGCCACCACCCGCAATGGTCAACAGCCAATCGGGGACCATCTCCCTCAGCTTCACCGCCGTCCCAGGCACTATGCGGTCCTCCGCGCGGCTCCGATTCGTGAGCAGCAATATCGTGGCGCCCAGCTCCACCGCGAACTCCACCTCGATCTGGGTGTGGCACTCGACCACCGCCTCCACGCCCATCGCCGTGGCGGCGTTGAGCAGCTCCATGAGGTCCTCCAGCACGGCGCCCGCCACGATGATCACGGCGCCCGCGCCCGCCTCGACCGCCTCGGCAATCTGCACGGGGTGGATGATGAGGTCGTGACGCGCGACGATGTGGTTCTCGGCAATCTGCGTGAGGTCGCCCATCGACACCATGCTGTTGCGCGTGTCGGTGTTCACGAAAAACGCGTCGGCCCCCGCCCCCGCCAGGTACTTCGTGTCGCCCCTGATGTCTTCCAGCGGGGCGATGGCGCGCAGCTTGAGGTCCTGGCCCAGCTCGACGCGCTTTATCATCGGTATCACCGCCAGTGTGCCGTCCGACCGGCGTATCGCTTTCGTCAGGCGGTACGACGGCGTGCTGGAGAAGAAACCCAGCCGCAGATTCAGCGGATGGTCCGGCCGACTTTCGAGCATCTCCAGAAGTGGCTCAAGTTCCTCCTCTTTGTTGCGCACATAGTCCCTCAGTAGCCCAGCCGGTTTCCAGTCCATCGTGAATCGCGCACGTTTCGTCGTCCTCCTCCTCGCAACCCTCTGGTGTAGTTTCAGGCCATGGTTGAGCCGTGTTCGAATCGGCAGTGCTAGCACGCAGAATCCAAGCACCGTCATGTCACACTCCGCAGGGTGGGTGACGCGTACAACCGCGACAAGATCGTCGTTGACCTCGCAACTCAACGTGCCGTGTATGTCACGTATACAATCAATAATTCGCAACATACAGCTGTGTACAGTATACACTGCGTGATCTCGCCGCCACCTCGACTCGGAACACAGAATCGACCCTCAATCACGAAGACGAAAGTGACGGAGAGAATACATGGCGTTCACCTTCCCCGCGCCCACGCGCCCACCGCTCACGCGACAACGCGTTCATCTGTCACCGAGACGCCCGCGCGATGTCGCGCGCATCCGTCGACCAACACGGTGTTCCTACGCGACCGACCTGCAAACACGAACGTCCTCGGTGACGACCGAATCGACGGACAGACTGCTCGACCGGGTACAAAGGCAGCTTAGCGTCAGCGAGACCCCTGATTCCGAGGTGCTGCAAGAGATGGTGCTGCATCTCGCCGATTCGCGCGGGATGGCACGTCTAAACCTCGTGAATTCGTTTGGCAAAATCGGGGGTGTCGCTGTGCCATACCTACTGGAGGGCCTGGCCACCTGCCCGAACCCGGTGGTGCGTCGCTCATGCGGCAAAGCACTGGCGCAAATCGGGGACCCCCGGGGCACACAGCCACTCATCCATGCGCTGCAGACTGACCCCGACACGGTTGCACGCGCCTCCGCTGCGGGCGCGCTGGCGAAAATCGGGCGCACCGCGATACCGGCGATCCTGGACCTACTGGCGGACGGGGGCGCGACAATGAGCGCGAAGGGGCACGCGGCGTGGGCGCTGGCGTACATGCAGGCGGACGCGACGGACGCGCTGCTGGAGGCGGCGCGGCACCCGGCGGACGACGTGCGGCTGGCGGTGGTGTCGGCGCTGGGCGCGGTGCTGCTGGGCGACGCGCTGCCGGTGATGAACGACACGAACAGCGACGCGGACGACGAGCGGGACGCCAAGGTGATCGGCGAGGTGGAGCGTGCGCTGCACGACGCGCTGCGGGACGGGTGCGCGGCCGTGCGCGCGGAGGCGGTGAACGCGCTGGCGAGCGGGGCGCGCGGGCGCTACGTGGCCGACGTGGCGGCGCTGCTGAGCGACGAGGCGGCGGAGACGCGGCGCGCGGCCGCGCTGGGGCTGATGAAGATGGGCGACACCAGCGTGATCGGCGCGGTGCGCGCGCGCGTCGAGGACGACAGCGAGGAGGAGCAGGTGCGCAGCGTGGCGCGCCTCGCGCTGCGCGCGCTGCGCGCGCTGGAGCGATTGGAGGAGGAGCAGGAGTGGGACGAGTGAGGTGGGAAAACGGCATGTTTGCTGCCTAGCACGAGCGTCGGGTGTAGCGATCCAGTAATAAACAAACGTGAACCAACTCGGTTTAAGTTGCAACCAACACACGTCACAATTATGCAATCCACAATCATCAACCACAACAATATATACTGTACATGCGCACCGCCCTACTCCACCTTCTTCAGCACGATGAACGCGCCGATGTGCGAGTTCTTGTCCTGCACCTCCTCGTACCGATAGCCGTTGTCCGACAGCCACTTCTCCACCGCGGGCCGCAGCCGCGCCTTGCCCGTGCCCAGCGTGTGATGCCCGCTCCCGGTCAGCACCCGCACTTTCGGCCGCGGGCTGTTCTCTATCGCGTCCGGCAGACGCTCCAGTGCCTCCCGCACATGCAACCCGTGCAGGTCTATGATGCCGCGATTCCTCTGCTCCCGGGTGTTGCGATGCTCGAAAATAGCGTCGGCCGCCTCCTCGTGTTTCGCGAACATGCGGTCGTTCAGGTCATGTCCCTGCGTGGCGAGGCGTGCCGCCTCGGCCGCGTTCCCATTCAATTTCGCCTTCTTGGCCCTGTCGAAGCAGGCGTTTCTTGCGCGCGCCAGCTCGCCCGCCTGTTCGCGCAGTTCCGCGTACAGCGTCGCCACGCTCTTGCCGGTGTCCACCCAATGGCCCACCTCCTTCGTCCTGCCGGGCGAGCGCGGCGTACTCACGCGTCCACGTCTCGCCGCGGCGGCGGCGGCCTGGCGCTCCGCCCACCCGGCCGGCTGCGGGAAGTTGTCCAGAAGATAATTCTCCGCGGCCTGCATCTGATAGCCGGTGAGCTGCAGGATGGTCTTCACGGTCTCGCTGTTGACCCAGCCGAACTTCTCGGTCATCGACATGAGGCGCTGTCGCTGCACGAAGCCCGGCGGCGAGGCGGCGGGCGTGGCGCGCGCCGCATTGCTCACGGTATCGCCGAGCGCCGGGAACATGGCGTTGAACTGGTGCTGCTGCTGCGGCGCCGCCGCCATCACCGCGCTAGGCACGAATTCCTGCGCCGCGGCGTTGAGGCGGCTGTTGATGGCGGGTCGCTTCGGCGGCGTGGTGGGCACCGTCGATCCCAGCGGCGGGAAGTCGTCGTGACTCATCGTACACTCGCCGCTTCGGCGTGTTCGGTTGTCCGAATGCTCGACGAACTGCAACATTATTAATTATATTTTAGATTGTCGACCTGAGTGCGGCGCTCGACAAAAAATTACCATTTTTTAGCCTCGCATTTACTGTACCTGTCGTGTTGATCCTCACCTCAACCTGTAAAATCGTGACGATACTCATCATCGCGCACTCGGACCCATCGTGTAATGAGAACGGTGCCGCCGAATCGGAACTTTCGGAGCCTTGCGTACAGTACCATTTCTGTGACAATCCGTACAGTACAGCTCGAGCAACAGCTGTGCGAGGTGTTACTCCTTTCGCGCTCTCTCGGTAACTTCTACGTTCACCCACATTCCCAAACCCATCGACGCTCACACACATCGCTCCCTATTCGCGCCATCCACTTGACAACCGATGTGCCACTATTCGTCCCCATCAACCATGAACGAAGCCGTTCTAGCACTGATTCCGCTCCAATTTTGAAAGTCCTCCACGCTCTCTAATTTTGGTGGATTCACCTGTTCTACAGCACGCACTTCAGAGGTACTGTACTCGATCGAATGCGCAGGTCTTACCCTCAAAACCGGAAAAGCCTCGAGGTTCGACTCCTCCAACGAGCATACCGTACATTCAAGAAGCGAACACGAACACACGAGACGAGGGTACACGCCTGCTCCGTTATCACGCTCTGCTACAGCACCTGTACCAATTGTACCCAGAATTCCGACTTGATCTGAAATCGATTTCTTCGCACTAACACAGAACATTTGTTCTACTTCCCAATGAGGGACCACGCGCACTTCCCGAAAAAGCAGTATCGATCCTGCCACCCAATCCCATCTTGCTAACATCGTGTGCGAAGGAAACCGACAAGCGAGAACGAAGAACAAGTATAAGAAAGTAAAAGTTAATCCAACAACTCCAACACGCCGCGCTTACTATACACACCACCGCTATACATTGACAGCATCTCTAACTGGTAGCGTCTTCCCATCCGGTTCGTTGGGCACCACGAACTTGTTGCGCACAAACTCTTGTATCAAGTTCTCGATATTCGCCAGCGGTCCGGGGGGCGTGCCTTTCACCGCCTTCTTGAACACGCGCTGCTGCACACACGCCATCAGCTTGGCAAACTGCTTGCCATACCTCCTGCACATCTCGTAGCCCGCCACCTCCACGAACGCCACCACTGCCACCGGTATGAACGGATGCTGCTTGCCATTCACCACCCTTGCCAACCAGGTCCACGCCTCATCCAGTCCGAACAGGTTCTCCCGCGGCGCCATGCCCGTGGGTCCGGGTGCCATACTCGTTTGGCACAGCGCGGCGTACAATGCCACGGTATTCGCCGCCCGGTTCATCAGCGACTCGCTGCCCTCATCCTTCCGCGCTCCGGAGCGCTCCCGAAATTGTTCCGCGCTCTCACCCTCGCGCTGGCGCGCAAAGTGCGGCGCCGTCGCACTATTCGCCTCGAGCAGCGCGCCGCGAATCGCCACCCGCATCACCTGCGGCTGCGGCGCGAAGGCGCACACGCCGGCCATGACCGCCGCCACCGCGAAGCACATGGGGCCCACCCCCGCGCCCTCGCCCGCACGCACGAGTCTCCTCGCCGCGAACACGCACGCCCAGGCGTACGCCTGTTCATCGCTGGCGGCGTTGTTCAGCGCTCCCACAATCAGTCCCACGCATTGCGCGACCTGGGTTTGCGAGCCGGCCACCTGGTTGCCGGCTTTGTTGATCGCACGTTTCAGTTGCGTTCTCGCGCGTTTCAGCTCAGGTTGTGAGGAATTCCCAAAAGCTTCACTCCTCCCCACCAACTGCTCGAACTCCCTGTAGCTCTTCAGCGCGTCCTCGGGCCAGGGATCTTCCGCACCACGCTGGGCGATCTTCCTCGCGTTCTCCACCTTCTCACGCTCCTTGCGCTTCGCCTCGTCCATCGCGCGCTGCGCCTCGGCTTTCTTCCGCTCCTCCTCTTCCTGGCGACGGCGATCCTCGGCCGCGCGTCGCTCCGCCTCGGCCGCGCGGCGACGCAGCAGCTCGGCGTGTGCGCGCTTTTCGCTGTCGGCCTTCGCGGCGGCGGCGGCCTGGGCCGCGAGATCAGCCTCGCGCTGTGCGACGCGGGCGGCGTGGGCGCGGGCGGCGGCCTCGCGGCGGCGCACGGCGTCCTCGCGCTGGGCGATGCGCGCGCGCGCGGCGGCGCGCAGCATGAGCATCTCGGCGCGCAGGGCGAGCGTGTGCGCGCGCTGGGGGTCCACGCCGCCGCCCACGGCGAACGGGTCCGCGCGCTCGGGCGTGTGCGCGCACAGGTCGTCCAGGTCGCGCCCCCCGCACGCCAGCTCGTTCTGCGCGCGCGCGGCGCGTGGTGGCGGCCGTGCACGCCGCGCATCGGCGCGCGCAGAACGAGCTGGCG
>JAAUYH010020422.1_pt1 | contig 14618 bp, 10 predicted proteins | sample 7278061 | NCBI WGS metagenome assembly JAAUYH01 (sample SAMN14350203, study PRJNA611818) | marine sediment metagenome | isolation source: surface marine sediment (0.6m) | place: French Polynesia: Moorea | collected 2018-08
CGCCAAGGAACCGTCATCGGCCCAGATCGATGCACTCTATCGATTGGCAGAAATTTTTATCAGCTCCGAAGATCGCCGGCAACAGGGCATCGATTTACTCGAACGGGCCTTCGCCGCTGAGCCTCGCTATGCCCAGGCCGGGGTATCGCTCAAGCTGGCGGCAGAATCCGAGCCCGATAACGACCGTGTGATGCGTCTATACGAGCGCGTGGCCCGCAATGCCAACGACGGCGTGATGTTGCTCGATTTCCTCGCTCGCCGCGCTGAGCGAGCCGATGCAGCCCCGGAACAAATTCGCGAAGCCGTAGACGTGGCAGTCGCCAATGGCCAGGCCGACCGAGCCGAAGCGCTTCTCAGTCGCGCGATCGATGCCGCGCGGGATTCGGACGAGGGCATCGGCGCCGCGGTTTGGGCAGTATTGGCCCTGGCCGAGACCCGTATGGCCACCGGAGAGTTTGCGGCTGCGCGTGATCTGCTCTTCGACGCTTCTGAGTACGCCGAGGCCGAGCAGATCGAATCCCTTGCACTCAGCCTGGCCGCGCGGGCGCGCAATGGCGAGGACAGCGATCGTGCGCTATCGGCCGAGCTATACGAATTCCTACGCGAGCGCAGTCCCAGCGCCCGCCATGTCTGGGAGCCCCTGGTGGCTCTATATCGCGACATGGGCGACGGCGACAAGCTGCAGCATGTCATCGCCGCGACGCTGCCCACCTTGGTCGAGCCCGAAGAGCGCAATGCGCTGCGCATGCAGCACGCGCAGTACTTGGTGGAAAATCTCGAGCGCTACAGTGATGCGGTCGAGATACTGCGCGATGTCATGCTCGACGATCCCGAGCGCGCGGACGCGGCCGCATTGCTCGAAGATATTTTGCGCCGTCAGGGTGATGAAGAGGCCCTCGTCGATTTCCTATGGCAGCGCTTTGACGACGCCAAGGAGCGCGGCGTTGCCGAATCGATTGTCGATGCCGCCACCCGCCTGGCGGCGTTGTTGGAGCAATCCGGTTCGCAGGATGTGCTCAGCGTATATCGCACGGCGCTGGAATTGGTTCCCGAAGAGATCACGTTGGTTCGGGCGGTACTCGAACGTCTGGGGCCGGATGCCGATCAGCGCGAGCGCGCCGAGCTGCTCGAACGACTCATCGGCATTGAATCGCCCGAACGCGCCTTGGAGCTCACATTAGAGCTATGTGCCGCGTACGAGCAGCTGGGCGATATCGAGGGCGTGCAGCGGGTTCTTGAGAGCGGGTATCAGGCCAACGCCGGTAACGACGAATTGCGCGGGCGTCTCGAGGAGTTTTATCGACAAAACGAGCGCTGGCAGCCCTTGGCCGAATTGATGGTCGTGGATGCCGAACGGCTGGCCGAAGCCGCTGGCGCTTCTGATAACAGTACTGCGGTGGTAGAACGTTTGCGCGCTGCAGCAGCCGTATACCGCGACACCCTGAGTGACCCCGGCGCTGCGGCCGGAGTCTTGCGCCGGGCACTGAAAATTACTCCCAGCGATGGCAACTTGGTCGCTGAACTTGCGGCCTCGCTGACGGCTGCCGGGGATATGCCGGCAGCGACATCCGTCATTGGCGAATCGCTGACGGAGGAGCTCTCGGACTCGGATCGCATCGATTTATTGCTGCTCCGTTCGGACTTGTACTTAGCCCTGGAAAGTGAAGCTGAGGCGGTGGCCGATCTTGAGGGGGCGTACGAAATCGATGGCGATCGGATTCGACCCCAGCTCATTGAGGTGATGGAGCGGCGGCGGCAGAGTTCGCAGGAGCTAGGCGATGTCGATGCCGAACGAGCCGCGGTTATGAAGCTGAGCGAATTGCTATCTGCGGCAGGCGAGCAAGCCCGCACCCGCGATTTGTTGATGGCGTGGGTCGAGCGCCAGCCGCAGGATCGAGATCCGCTATACGCGCTACTCGAAATGGACAAGGCGGCGGAGAATTGGGACGGCGTGATGGCCTTGAGCGCGCGATTGGTGGAGTTTGAGAGCGGAGAGGCCCAGGTCAAGATGGCACTCGAATTGGCCGAGGCGGCCGAGAAGTCCGAACGCCCAGCTGAAGCTGTGGCGGGGTTGGAGCTCGTGCATCAGGCGCAGCCGGATAGCGGTGATATTCGCGACCGGCTGCGCGATATGTACGAGCTCAGTGGTCAGCATCGACAATTGGCCGCCGTGCTGTTGGCCGATGGCGATCACGCCGAGGATGAAGAAGTGCGCTATCAGGCATACGTGAGAGCGGCGGAACTGCTCTTGCATTCCCTCGGGGATATCGAAGCCGCGACCGAGCCGGCACGCAAGGCGCGTGAGCTGCGTCCGCAAGAGCATGCAGGGACGGTGCTGCTGGTCGATATCTTAACGATGGGCGGGCAGACTGACGAAGCGATTGCCTTTCTGGAAGAAGCGATCGCCGGCCATCGGCGTCGTTCGCCAGAGTTGGGTATGCTGCAGCAGCGGATGGCGCGTATTGCCTCTGTGTTGGGGGATCGCGACAATCAGTTGGCTTGGCTGAAAAAGGCCTTTGATGTCGATCGTAAGAACGGCGAGATCGCAGCCGAATTGGCACAATTAGCCACAGAGGTTGGCGATTACGATCTGGCGCTCAAACCCCTACGCGCCATCACGCTGATGGATAATCCCGGCCCCATCACACGGCCCATGGCGCTGCTTTGGGAGGCCAAAATCGAGCATGCACGCGGTAATCGCGCCAAAGCCGAGCTGTGGGCCAAGAAAGCGCTGCGCGAAGATCCCGCCTACGCCGAAGCGCAAGAGTTTCTCAGCGAAATCAGCTGAGACACGCCAGCTGCCCCGTAGAGCGTAACTCGAGGGGCGGTTGGGCATTGCTCGGCGTTACCCGGCACTATTCGACACTACTCGTCTGGGACGAGATTGCTGGGATCGAAGAAGCTGAGTAGCTCATCTTCTTGGCGCGAGGCGTCCTCGTAACCCAGGCGAATCAATTCGGACGCATAGCTGCCGTCGAAGAGGAGGTACGATAAAAAGTCGTTCTCATGAGCGGCTTCGTAATCGGCGATGCGAGATAGTAGGCGTCGGGCGACGCGACTGCGGACCGCGACTTTGCCTTTGGTGACAAACTCGGAGGCGATGACGCCGATGTCGACTGAGGGCCGGATATGCATCGCATCGATATTGCGCAGCGACGCGCCGCGCAATTCGAGCATTTTCTTGTTGAGGACATCGAGAAATTGTGGCCCGAACGCTTGCTGGCCAGCCTCGATAATGGCGTTGAAGCGATTGAGGCGGTCGAGATCGTACTCGGTGTGATCGAGGAGGAGGGCATCGAGCGCTTTGCCCAACAAGAACAGTGGTTTGGGAAACGCCTGTTCGCGCTCGCGGCTCAGAAGTGCCTCTTCTTCCTTGGAGGCCATATGGCGCATCGAGACGACGAGCAATTTGTCAGCGCCCAATCGAATGGCCGGCGACATGGGAGTATTCTGTCGCAATCCACCGTCGGCGTAGAATTCGGCGCCAATTTTGACCGCCGGGAATAACAGTGGGATTGCCGCAGAAGCCATGACATGGCGCGGGCCGATGTGGGCCATGCGCCGGCGTACGAATGGGTCGCGGCTCCACGGTTTTGAGGGCCCGGGCGAGGAGTGAACGAAGACCACAGTATGGCCGCTGCCAATATGGGTGGCCGATACCGATATCGCCTCCAGAACACCCCTTTGTAGATTGCGGCGAATCCCGCGCCAGGGAATCGATTGGATAACAAATTTCTCTAGGCCCGAGGTATTGAGAAGGCCGCCATAGCGGAAGCTCCCCGGTGCGGGCGGAGGGACATCGGTGGTGATAAAGCGGCGAAATGCACGCCACATGTCGAGGGCTCCGAGTCCCAGCAGTTCTTCAATGTGCAGACTGCTCCAATTCTCGACCATGCGCTTACTTTGCTGCGCGGGGTCTTCCATACTCGAGGCGAGAAAGGCCCCGTTAATGGCGCCTACGCTCGTGCCGGTTACGATATCGATGGGTGCATGATGACCGAGTCGCTGAGGTAGTCGTTGTCGCAGGAATTGAATCACGCCTGCTTCGTAAGCACCGCGAGAACCTCCCCCCGCCAATACAATGGCAATACGTTTGCGCGATTTTGTCACATGATTAGTTTTGTGGGGCCTGGCTAGATTCCGCAACCGTTTGTCGTACCTCATCGCTATTGGTGCCCGCTCTTGGATACAAGATCTCAGTGTAGATGATGAGACACACAGCGTATCACTGTAAGAAAGTTTTGTGACGGTGCTAGAGTCTCTGAACAAGATTGTTCTTTTGCTCACGGTGAGAACAAAAAAAATACCCACAGGGGTTCAGATTTGGTGAGGTTGAGCCGATAACTCCCCCAGATGCGCCATCTGCCACTTAGAATCCCGCGAAAAATGTTACGAGAACCGTCGTCGCGAGCTGCTCGTGCTGTATATGCGCGTCTGCGGCGTGGCGACTTTGAGCTCAATGTCGAGGTCTTGGTCGAGGGCCTGACGCGAGATTTACAGGAGCGAGCGCAAATCGCCGACAGCAAGCAGGATTACGAAAACTAGATTGTTTCAAACTAATACCCGTGAACAATCGGCTCTGTATCAAGGGCCCGATATGCCGCAGCTTCATGCAGACAGTCGGCGTCGATTTCTGCCTTGCCGAGTAGATCTGCGATAGTGCGCGCGACCCGAATCAATCGGTCGATCGCTCGCGCACTCATACCAGCGTGTTGTTGATCGAGGCGTTCGAGAGCACGGTCGGCCGTATCCGTCAATCTGCAAGTATCTCGAAGCGCCCGCGGCGACATCTCTGCGTTGGTGCGACAGAGGTACGATTGGAGCCGCGCGTGTTGTACTTCCCGGGCCTGCAGTACCCGCGTGCGAATCGCTGCCGAACATTCACCTGGCTGACTGCTGCGCAAATCGTGAAGGTCTACGTGGTGCACGTACACTTGCAGATCGATGCGGTCGAGAATGGGGCCGCTCAAACGATTGCGGTAGCGCGCGATCGCGGTGGGGCTGCAAGTGCAACTGCGCACCTTGCAGCCGGCATATCCACACGGGCAGGGATTGGCAGAAGCCACGAGGACAAACGAAGCCGGCATGCGTACGGAGCCCTGTACCCGACTGATCGTGATGTGACGGTCCTCTAATGGTTGGCGTAGGGCCTCCAACGCCCGGCGAGGAAACTCGGGCAGCTCGTCCAAAAATAGCACGCCATTGTGTGCAAGCGAGATCTCACCGGGACGGGGAATGCTGCCACCTCCGACGAGAGCCGCGGTGCTAATGCTGTGATGAGGGGCGCGAAACGGGCGCTCGTGCATCAGGCCGCCTTGTGCCAACCCGGCCGCGGAGTAGATCTGAGTCGTCTCTAGGGTCTCTTCATGACTCATGGGCGGCAGAATCGACGGCAGGCGGCGGGCCAGCATAGTTTTTCCGATGCCGGGCGGACCGATGAAGAGCACGTTATGGCCGCCAGCAACCGCGACTTCCAGCGCGACTCTGGCAACTGGCTGGCCGCGGACTTCGCTCATGTCGACGGTCGATGGCGCACGCGGCGGTGGGCGTTCCGCTTTACTGCCAATGCGTGGGAGCTGTCCGCCATCGGCGAGTACCGCCACCACTTCGCTCAGATGGCGAACGCCGTAGACCTCGATACCGGTGACTGCAGCTGCTTCTGCGGCAGAGGCAGCCGGCAATAGAACACCGCGCAAGCCCAGTGAACGAGCCAGCAACGCCGCGGATAAGGCACCTCGAATGGGCCGAAGTGCACCGTCGAGGCCGAGTTCGCCCATTAGCAGAAGCCGGTCGAGTGGTGCTTTCGATAGGGCACCATCGGCGCATAGTATTCCGACGGCAATGGGCAAATCGAAGGCCGCACCGTCTTTGCGCCGATCGGCAGGCGCCAAGTTGACGGTGATTTTTTTGTTGGGTATCGCATGGCCTACTTGTGCCAGGGCCGATCGGATGCGGACGGCCCCCTCTTTTACCGATGCGGCGGGAAGGCCCACAACATGGTAGCCGGGCAAGCCACCGCTGATGGCGACTTCGACGGTGACGGCAAAAGCATCAATGCCAAAGAGGGCGCACGAAGGGATGAATGCCAACATAGATGCATGAAAGAGCAAACCTAGTGCCAGCGCTAACTGGTTGAAAGAAGGCAGATGAGCGTCCGGACATCGGACATGATGTCCGATACTCGGACGCGGCGTCCGAATACCGGACATCGCGCCTCATCAGCAGGTGTTGGCGAAGGACGTCGAAAGCCGGCCGAATGCGCTCATAGTCGCGCATACTCGCGCGCGACATCGGCGGCCAGAGCGGCATTATGTATCGCGAGGGCCCAATTGGCGTCCACCGCGCGTTCACTGTGGGCGGCAATACGCGTCAGGAGAAAGGGGGTGAGTGCCTTTCCCGTTACGTGCTCGCGTTTGGCGTCTGCGAGAGCCGTATCGATGACCCAGTCAATGTCTGCTTTGTCGATAGCAGATACCGCGGGGATGGGATTGGCGATGAGGACACCGCCCTGGGCCAGCTCGACAAAGCGCACCTGTAAGATGCGGGCGAGTTCGAGAGCGGTTTCCGCGCGATGTTCGAGGGCGAGACCCGAGCTGCGACTGTAAAATGCGGGGAATGTATCGGTTTGATAACCAATCACCGAGACACCGAGGCTCTCGAGTGCTTCCAACGTGCGCGGCAGATCGAGAATCGCTTTGGCGCCCGCGGATACGCAGGCAATGGGGGTGGCGGCCAAGGTGCGGAGATCGCTCGATACGTCTCCCGAATCTCCGCGATGGACCCCGCCGATACCGCCGGTGGCAAATAGGCGAATACCGGCCCGTGCGGCGAGGACGGCGGTTGCGCTCACAGTCGTGGCTGCATCGACAAAGCGCGCCATGCATGCCGCGAGATCTGTCGCACCGGCTTTGGCCAGGGACGGCCCTTGGCATGCGATGTAGTCGATCTCGGTTTCACTGAGCCCGATATGGGCCTTGCCATCGAGCAGCGCGATCGTGGCAGGAGTCGCGCCATGGGCACGAACTTCGGCCTCCAAGGCGATGCCGAGTTCCGCATTTTGTGGATATGGCATGCCGTGGGCCAAGATCGTGGACTCCAACGCGACAACGGGACCGTTTTGCGCGAGCGCGTCGCGCACGTCTTCGGTGATGTGCAACATCGCGGCTCTCGTTATATCATTGCCGCTCATGCGCTTTCCCCTATCTCAGGCTCTTGTCGACGAGGCCGAGCACTTTCAGTTGCGTTCAGCCTGTTGCCATTGCTTCTATTTCGTGGCCCACACCGGACTATGTGCCCATGAATGGCCAGATCGCGGCCAGGGGCGCTGGCCACTGGGATCGGGTGAACCCGATCCTGGCGAAGAGACTGTCGACTACGTAGAATTTTGCAAAGAGTTCGAGCTGCGATAGCGGGCGGCGGCGGATAAGTTGGTCTCGCGCTTGAGTTCGGGCTACAGTGATCTTACTGTGTCGATCATACGCGGGCTGATAGTTGCCATTGTGGCGATCTTGACGATCTACTTTTCTGCCACGGTTCCATTGGGATCGCGGACCTTGCTCGGCCATGCAATCAACATCATGCAGAGCACTGAAACCCGCGAACTCGTCGACGGGGTCAAGGAGAGCAGTGGTCCCATGGTGGATCGCATCAAGCGTGGCGTCAAAGCCGGTATTGAAGAGGCTCAGCGTGATGTGCCGCACGAAGATTCCGGCGATACCGAGCGACGTCTTGACGATGCGGATGAAGAAGAGCTCGCCACGCGCGATCCTCATTCTGCCGCCGGCAATGAGTAGTCGTCGAAGAACCGCGTTTATGCCCGATCGGTTTCCTGCAGTATCCCGCGGACCCTACCGCAGAATTTGTTAGGGCGATTCGTCGCGCGAGATGATGAGGAACTCAACCCGCCGGTTGAGCGCGTGCGCCTCTTCTACATTGCGTGGATCGATCAGTTTGCTCTCGCCATACCCTTTGGCGATGATTCTGTCCTCATCGACACCTTTATCGATGAGATAGTTGCGGACCGATTGGGCTCGGTCGTCCGATAGACGGCGGTTGTACTCATCGCCGCCGCGAGAGTCGGTATGGCCTTGGATCTCGACCAGTTGGATGTCGGGATTGCCCTGCAGCGTCGCCGCAACCATATCGAGGATGCCGTACGATTCGCGCTTAATTGCCGCGCGGTTGTATTCAAAATACACTTTGTCGAGGATTTGAATCTCGGTGTTGGTGACCACGACCCGGCCGCGGTCGGGACAACCGTCATCATCCTCGTAACCGTTGTAGTTCTCGGGCTCAACAGGACAACTGTCGTCTTCGTCAAGAATGCGATCTCGATCATTGTCGATATCGGGACATCCGTCACTATCCTCGAATTCATCGAAGTCTTCGGGATCGTCGATACACAGATCATCTACATCGAGGATGCCGTCGCCGTCATTGTCGGGATCGGGGCAACCGTCGCCATCCTCAAAGCCGTCGAGATCTTCGGGTTCGTCGGGGCATTGATCGTCATCGTCCTTGATGCCGTCGCCATCGCGATCGAAGTCGTTGTCTTCGGGGCAACCGTCCTCGTCTTGCCAGCCGTCGAGATCTTCGGGTTGATTGGGGCATTGATCGTCTTTATCGAGGATGCCATCGCCGTCGTTGTCGAGTTCAGGGCAGCCGTCTTCGTCTTCAAAACCGTCCCGATCTTCAAATGCTGCGGGGCACTGATCGAGATCGTCTTTGATGCCATCACCATCGCGATCGCCTACGTTGGGCTCGAAAATAATGCCGCCAAAGGCGCGTAGGTCGACGGTGGCTCCGTCGCCCACAATCGTGCCCACGCCGGCTCCGAGGCTGAGAAATGAGTTTCTCGCCAAGTAGACCTTGATACCGCCCAGTGCATCGACGGGAAAGAAGTTTTCCCCTTCGATGGGCACTGCCCCATAGACCTCACCGACTAGGTCAAAGCGCTGTGGGGATAGGGCATAAGCTATCCCTATGCCTACGGGCGCCGACATACCAGCTTCGATACGTTGGTTGGTCACTGGCACTTGCACCATGCCCGTGCCGGTTTGATTATCGACGAAAGTCTCGGTACTAGTGCGCAGTCGGATGCCGCCGGTAAGGGCAACTTTGAAGCTGCCAGTACGGCCAAATTCTTTGTCTAGTACCGCGACGACTTGGGGAACGAGTTCCCCATCGCCGAGCCAGCGGTCTTCCTCACTGGTCGTAGGCAGTAATATTGAACCGATGATGGCAAAACCAATTCGTGGGCCCTTGGAGGTATTGAGAAAGCGAGTCTTGAGATGGAGACCGAGGTCGCCAATTCCCTGACCCTCAATGGCAAAATCCTCGTCGTCATTGGGGTTGCCCTGCTCTCCTTCGTAGTCGGGAGAGCGATCGCCCGTCATAATGCCGAACGGCAGCGAGACGCCAAACTCCAGTTCTGCCGGCCCCAGCTTTAGTCCATAGGCACCAACCAAGGTCGGAGTAATGATATTTTGCACCTCATATCGGTTTTGCCCATCGTCGCTTTCAAATACCAGAACGTTGCGACCCCAGTTGAGCACAAGTCCAAATGATAGTTCGTTGTGACCGAGTACCTGTGAGGCATTGACCGTAATATAGCCCCGTGAATCGAGAGCTGGTCGAAACGCATGGAGATTGATGCTGGCGCCATCGGTGTCCTGCGCTGCAGCGGTTGGGATCCAAAAAAGAATCCCCAAGACGAGAGCGTGAGGGATGAGGCCGAGCGAGATTCGGCGCTTTGAGAGCATGGCGTCTCCAGACATATGGCAAATTTATAATGCTGTGACGCTCCACATCGCGCACACGCCCCCCGCATCCCCAAGCAGCACAGTATCGTTAAGGGAATAAAATTGCTTGCGGCATATCAGAAATCCCGCAGAAAATCAATACAGATCAATAACTAAGGGCTGTCCGTTAGCACGGATAGCGAGTGTCAATGTCCGGCTCGGTCGCTATTGACGGACATCGATTCCCTTGGAAAGGCAAACTTGATAGATCTGACTCTGTCTAGGGCCCGAAGCCTGGCCGTGATAGCGTTTGGCCAGTCTTGCATCCCCGAGGCCGCAGGCAGCAATGCCGCAGGTGAGGATGGCTTCTTGGTCTCCAGGTCGAATCCGTAATGCCTCACCACACAATCGTCGTGCTCGACCGTACAGACCGCCGCGTGCAGCTGCTTTGGCATCCTCCAGCACTTCGTCAAATGAAACCGTGGGCACTGGCGGCGGGCGCGAACGTGGTGGCTCGGGAACATTTGTGCGCCGTGGTGGAGGCGTACGCCGGGGCGGTGTAGCGGGGCGGCAACGCGCCGATATCTTTTCCACGGCTTGACCTGCCTCGCTCCATAACGACCCGGCGGATTTGCCGAGCTGAGTGAGGTCGTTACATTTGCGCTCGGCGAGCAGATCGTTGGCGTTCTCACGAATTTGCTCGATATATTCTCGCCGCGCCCGATCGTGAAGAGCTTGTGCTTGCTCCTTATAGACTGAGTTATCGTCAATGGCGGCGAACTTTTCGGGTACTTCGCTGTAGCGCTTACCCTCGACGGATGCTTTCAGCCCCTGAAGGCGGACTTCATTAGCGGTCTCACGAGTTGCCTGCTGCGAGTACATGTGGGCACGCTCGTTGTCGGGATCGAGATCTAACACCTTGCGTGATTCCACAACTGCGAGGGCCCAATCTTGAGTGACGACTGCACGTCGCGCTCGCTCAAGCAGGACCCCTGCATTGGGCTGAAGGGGCGTGTTCACTGCTTGATCCGATGGGTTGACCCTGCCGACGCCATCACTCGGGGAGGTTGGTTGATTGTCCTGCTGCGGCTGGTCCGACGACTCCTCGCCAAACATGGAAACGAAAGTAGCAACAGTGGCGACGAGGAGGACGAGCACGAGGAGGGCGTACCAAATGCCTCGGCTACTTTTGGGCGCAACATCGTCGATATCGTCCGGATGGAAAACGTAATCGTCGTCGGCACCGGCAAATCGCAGGCGCACGTGCCCGAGGTCGATGAGATCACCAGATCGCAGATCGACTTTGCCATACTCTTCATTGTTGACCCGGACACCGTTGGAGGACTCGAGGTCGACAATGACGAACTGATTGCCCTCTTTGACAATCTTGGCGTGATGACGCGAGATTGAGCGATGATCGATGACGATATCATTGTCATCGGTCCTACCGACCACGGATGCTGCCTGCTTGAGCTCGTATTCAGTGCCAGCGCCACTGCGGCTGAGTACGATCAATCGGGCGATGCGTTCTTCCTCGGGGAGCGGATCGGCCTCTTCAATGGGGGCAACCGCGGGCGTTGGACTCGGCGGTGTCTCGGATAGGGCGACGGCGGCAGCGGCAGCATTGCCAGATCCGGTCACAGTGGTGACCGCGTTGGCAACAGGGATCGACATGCTGCTGCTCGACGATTTCGGCGCAGTCGCCGGAGTGGCCGAACTCTCGCCGTTGGACGGAGCGATGCTGGCTGGATGCTTGATGGTTTCATCAAACGGGGTGGCCGCCGCGATTTGTGGAATCGGGATGCTCGAAGAGGCGCGCAGACCCCCCTCGGATTCGCCACGACTCCCGGTTTTAGGCAGCGGCATCGTCTTGGCGTTGGAATTGCCCTCGGCGTCGCTCGCACTATCCCCGTCGGATTTGAGCTCTATGAGATAGTCACCGATCTGGATCCGATCGCTGATAGTGAGCGTTTGTTTTCCGTGTATACGGGTGCCGTTGACCCGAACTCCATTGGAGCTTTCGAGGTCCTCGATCGCGATGGCACCATCGGCGCGCAGAATTCGGGCGTGCTTGCGCGACACGTTGCGCTCGGTGAGGCGGATGGTGTTGCCTTCTTTCCGCCCAACGGTAATTTCATCACGAATCAAGGGGACGACCGTTGTTTTCCCCTCGTCATCTTGGATGACTAGTTTGTGCATCGCCTAAAAAACGCCCCGCGTTCTACAAACCCCTGTAAAGTTTAGGAATCTGGCCTGGACACTGTCAACGAGTCCACCGGCTTTTCTAAAATCGCTATGCCTCCTGTATCGAGCGCTCAGCCGGAAGGGTAGATCTCCGGTTCTCAAGAAAGGGCAGCCAGGACTGCCCCGAATAGATACTGCTCGATCTGTCGGCCAGGTGTCGAAAGTGACGTCGAAAATGACGTCGAAAATGACATTGCGTATCCAGGTAGATAGCAGAACACGGTCTACGGGTCCTGGCCGAATGGTCGGAGAACCAAGTGAATGAGGATGGTTTTGCCATTGGACGGACTAAACAGCTTATGAGCATACTACATTGCATCCCAAAACAGAGGCGCGCTGTAACGCAGACTGCGCTCGTGCTGCAAAGAGTAAACGAATTGTGCCGGTCAGCATGGGGCAAATGAAATTGCTTGCGAAGAGCATGCTTAGACACGCCTCCATTATACCCGGATCTACTATGAGGGTATCCCATTGCCGGCCGTGGACTGCATACTCATGGTGCTTTCTCCACTGCGGTGCGTGGTCTAGATTCCGGATCTGACCATTGGTCAGATTCTCTTGCAGGCGATGTCAATATTGACGTGGGATTTATCGGGACGCCAACCAAGCCTGAACGCTGTCGGAGCTCGAAGTAAACCGAGGCACCCTTGGCTCGTCCCAATAGATCTGTGCGCGCAACAGTTTGTCCGGTCCGACAGGCCAACATGCCCAATCCAGTGATCACCGATACCGTGTGTTCATGCGCGACAACGACGGCATTATCCAACCGATGCAATGGACCGGCATAAAGGACGGTCCCGTTGGCAATAGCGCGCACGGGCTCTCCTGCGGCGACGGACAATTCTACGCCGCGATGGCTCAATTTGGCACCGCTTGGGCGATGGCGGACGATGCCAAATGCGGTGATAATCTCGGCAGAATCCACCGGGCTGCCGAGCCCTTGTCGTAGTTGCCCGTGGGTTTTCGATGCCGTGGAGCTGGCGGCGATAGTTGTTTTGGCTTGTAAAAGCGCGTGCTTGGCCTGGGCAGCGAGTTCTATTTCACGTTGGAGTACTGAGAGCTCGTTGGCACTTCGCGCGAGAATTTCGTGGACCAACGCTCGCTGATGGGTCTCTTGTTGGCGTTTTCCCGCATCGACTAGAAGGGCGCCCCATCCATTGCGGACGAGTTTGTAGGTGGCCCGCAATTGTCGCCGCGCCTGCATTGTTCGTTCGGCATAGCGCGCTGCGAGGAGTGATTCTGTACGAGCTATGGCGGCCAGTTGGTCGTCGTGGAGCTGAATCGTGTCGACACGATCGGATGTAAGCGCATGGCCAAGAATTTGTGAGGCGTTCGCCGCCCAAGTGCGCCAGGTCGCTCCGACGTCCCAAAAGATGACCGTGAGGAATACCGATGCACCCACGACTCGACGTGCAAACTCAGACATGGCCGTGCTTTCTGGTCACCAACCACGAGCCCAACATGCCCGTCATCGCCCCGGTGATGATGAATATGATTACCGAGTCTCGGGGTAAGAAGCCGATTTCAAAGCTGCCGAGAACTTGTTGGATTGGGGCGCTCAACGCATCGGCGCTGGTGTGGAAGATCAGCCATAGCACCAGCATGGCTAACGACGCACCGACGAGGCCTTGCAGAGTCCCTTCGATGAGAAGCGGACCGCGAATGAATGCCCCCGTGGCGCCAAATAAGCTCATGACTTCGGCCTTATCGCGGTGTACTCCAGCGCGCAGGCGCAAGGCCAAGGCAATCAGAAATAAGCTCACGAGATAGATGAGAACGACAAAGCCCCAAGTACCGTAGCGCAGGTAGGTGGCTAGCGTTGCCAATTCATCAGCCCAGTCGCCAATGAAGACGACCTCCTCGACGAATGGAGTGGCTTCTAAGCGCTCGACGATCGGATGGGCGCGAGCCACATCCGTAACGCCTGGGGCAAAGGTGACTTCCACCGAGGCTGGCATTGTGTTTAGTGCGAACTCATCTGAGGTCAAATCGCGCCACGTCTCAGTAGTGGAAAGGGCGGTGCGTAGCCGCGCGATCGCCATCTCCGGAGAGACGTAAGATGCGTGCTCGACACTGGGAATGTGGGCGACAGCGGCGCGAATTTGTTCTGCCTGCTCGGGCTCGGCGTCGGGCTGCAGGTAAATGACCATTTGTGCGGAGCCGCCCCATTGGACAACGGCCGCTCCGGCATTCTGGGCAAAGACATGTACGAGACCGACCATGAAAAAGCCAAGGGAAACTGCGGCAATGACGGACAAGGTCAAAAGCGGCGCTTCAAAGAAGCCCCGGAAGGCCCGCGACAGCCCCGATATCAACGCACGCACTCGTCTCATGTCCCGTGCCGCTATTCCGATGCGATGTCGCTACCGAGTTGGGCGACGGTGCCAGCTGGAAATGTGGTGAGGTCGCCGTCAATGGTGATTTGTGGCCAATCTTCTTCATCGCCATCGACGTCTACGGCGAATCCCGGGCCGGGTCCCGCCATCATGGGAGACCGCGAGTTGTCAGGCGGGCCGTATAACGCGGTCCCAGACTCGTCAAAGTAGACGCCATCGGCGATCGCGTTGTCGTCCACGATCGATGCCATATCATCATTGTCTGCAAGGCTAGGCGCTCGGTTAGCGATCACGTGAA
>JAAUYH010000934.1_pt1 | contig 14610 bp, 14 predicted proteins | sample 7278061 | NCBI WGS metagenome assembly JAAUYH01 (sample SAMN14350203, study PRJNA611818) | marine sediment metagenome | isolation source: surface marine sediment (0.6m) | place: French Polynesia: Moorea | collected 2018-08
CGGTTTACCTTGATGACAAATTCTGAAAATAAACTCCGCGTAGCCATGGGGGCGCAAATCAAGCAAAGTTTAAGTGAAATCGGAATTCAAGTTGATTTTACCCCTATTGCTTTCAGCACTTTAGTTGATAAGTTATCTAATACGTTGGATTGGGATTGTTATTTGTTAGGCTTCACTGGGGGAATTGAGCCCCATGATGGAGCAAATGTTTGGTTACCTGATGGAGGCTTACACAGCTTTAATCAAAAGCCCCAACCAGGACAAGAACCCCTCATTGGTAGAGAGGTAGCACCTTGGGAAGCTAAAATTGGTCGTTTGTATACTCAAGCTGCTCAAGAATTAGACAAAGCAAAACGCAAAGAAATCTATAACGAAACGCAACGGATAACCCAAGAAAACTTACCTTTTATTTATTTAGTAAATCCATTGACTTTAGCAGCAGTGCGCGATCGCATCCAAAATGTAAAATTTTCCGCACTCGGTTACCAACGCGGAACCATGTGGAACAAATATGAATTGAAAGTAGCAGATTAGAACCGTTGGGCGGAAGTAAAAAGTAATAAGTAATAAGTAATAAGTAAGAAGTAATAAATAAGAAGTAAGAATTTTTATGGTTCTTCATTCCTCAATCGCCAGTTGCTAATTCTTAGTACCTGGTCCCTAGTCCCTAATCCCCATATGACGCTGTCGCGTCACGCTAACGCTAACACCAATCCCCAACCCCCATGTCAAATGAAAAAAACCTACATTCCCTCTTAACTGACGTTGCTAACGGTCAAGTTTCCCCGGATATGGCGTTAGATCGACTTAAAGATCTAGCCTACGAACCAGTAGGAGAATTTGCCAAAATAGATCATCATCGCGCTTTAAGAACGGGTTTCCCTGAAGTGATTTGGGGTCCGGGAAAAACCCCCGAACAAATTGCTCAAATTATGGAAGTAATGCGTCAGCGCAATGAGGTTGTAATGGCGACCCGCATTACCCCGGACGTTTACAGTGCTTTACAATCCAAAGTCCGAGATGTACGTTATTTCGGATCTGCTCAAATTTGTGCGATCGCACCTCTGGAACTTAAACCGCAATATTCTGGTGTCATTGGTATTTTGTCTGCTGGTACCGCCGATTTACCGGTAGCAGAAGAAGCTGCAGTTACAGCAGAACTCTCTGGATTTAATGTCCAAAGACTTTGGGACGTGGGAGTTTCTGGTATTCATCGTTTACTGAATAATCGCCACGTTATTGAAGCTGCATCAGTTTTAATTGTAGTTGCAGGAATGGAAGGTGCTTTACCCAGCGTTGTTGCTGGTTTAGCTGATTGTCCTGTAATTGCTGTTCCCACAAGTATTGGTTATGGTGCGAGTTTTGGTGGTTTAGCACCTTTGTTGACGATGTTGAATTCTTGTGCTGCGGGTGTAGGAGTTGTAAATATCGATAATGGTTTTGGTGCTGCAGTATTAGCAGGTCAAATTTTACGTACAGCGGAAAAACTACAACAGAAATAAGTTCTGCCAACGATTGCAAGTTTTGATTGGTTGTAGAGACGTTGCAGAGGCTAACGCCGACGCCGCAGGGTCTGCAACGTCTCTACAGTGTCTTGCGAGAAATAAATCCAATGGCTAACCATATTGATTATTGCTGTCGCAGATGAAAAAATTTGGAGTAAAGGGTTGTCATTTTTAACCTTTCAAGGTTATCAAATTATAATCATCTATGTAATTTTGCTTACTAGATGTTGTAGATTCATAGCTTTTGAGTAAGTAGTCTGTGAGGCGATTGGGAAATAAATACTACCCACTAGCAATATATAACTATGAACTCCGAAATTTTTCGTAAAGATGTTCTGTTAGGACGTCTCTACGAAAAATATTTGAAAAATCATTGGTAATAATGAACTAATTTTTACAAAATATTGAAATTGAGAAAATATGGAACTATGTAGTGCTTTGGTATATTCACAAATCTGGCATTTTCTCCTGGATTCCTGGGTCGTAGCTCAAAATGTTACAGATCCAGATGTTCTTGGTCAGATGCACAAAGCTTTTACTAATTTTGTTCAATCAGGTCAAATTTGGGCATTATTAATTGGTTTAGCTATTGGTTACTTTATCCGTAACATCACAAGCTACGGATAAATAGGAGATTGGGGAGGACTAATTAACGGAAACAGGGCAAAATAATTAAAATTTGATAGATGTGCGATTGAGATTCGCCCTTTGCTTCTAATTTACAAGCTTTAACTCTTAAACTCTAATCTATAATTATTTGGTTATTCCTTATTGCCCTACCACTGGTGTTTCCCGATCGCTTTGAGGATAAGGGAATAAAAGATAAAAACAAAGTCCAATTCAGCACCTCAAAACCTTACCATTTCCCAATGTCTATGACCCAGCAGAAAACTTGGAGCCAGCGCTTTGAGTCGGCGCTACATCCTGCGATCGCTCGCTTCAATGCAAGTATTAATTTTGATATTGAGTTAATTGAATATGACCTGACTGGTTCCCAAGCTCATGCCAAAATGTTGGCAAAAAGTGGAATCATCTCCCAAGGAGAATCAGAACAATTAGTCACTGGTTTGGAGCAAATTCGTCAAGAATATCGCCAAGGTAAATTTAATCCTGGAATTGAAGCGGAGGATGTACATTTTGCAGTCGAAAGACGCTTAGTAGAAATTATTGGTGATGTCGGTAAAAAGCTTCACACAGGACGTTCGCGCAACGATCAAGTTGGAACGGATACAAGACTATATCTCCGCGAGCAAATCCAAGTAATTCGCTCCCAATTAAGAGAATTTCAAACAGTAATTCTTGACCTTGCAGAAAAAAACGTCGAAACCTTAATCCCAGGTTATACTCACCTGCAACGCGCCCAACCGTTAAGTTTAGCTCATCACCTAATGGCATATTTTCAGATGACACAACGGGACTGGGAACGTTTGGGGGATATTTATCAAAGGGTGAATATTTCACCTCTGGGTTGTGGTGCTTTAGCTGGAACGACTTTTCCCATTGATCGCCGCTATACTGCAGAACTACTAGGATTTGAAGATATTTATGCCAATAGTCTTGATGGAGTTAGCGATCGCGATTTTGTCGTAGAGTTCCTAGCAGCAGCTAGCCTCATCATGGTTCACTTAAGTCGCTTATCCGAAGAAATTATTTTTTGGGCTTCAGCAGAATTTAAATTTGTCAACCTCAAAGATAGTTGTGCAACTGGTTCTAGTATTATGCCCCAAAAGAAAAATCCTGATGTCCCAGAATTAGTAAGGGGTAAAACTGGACGTGTATTTGGTCACCTCCAAGCCATGTTGGTGATGATGAAAGGATTACCTTTGGCTTACAATAAGGATTTACAAGAAGATAAAGAAGGTTTATTTGATGGCGTAAATACGGTAAAAGCTTGTTTGCAAGCAATGACAATTTTGCTCAAAGAAGGTTTAGAGTTTCGCTCTCAACGCTTAAACGAAGCTGTTAACGAAGACTTTTCCAACGCTACCGATGTTGCAGACTATCTTGCTGCGAAGGGTATTCCATTTCGGGAAGCATATAATCTTGTAGGTAAGGTTGTAAAAACTAGTATTGAGAATGGCAAACTATTAAAAGATTTGAGTTTAACGGAATGGCAAGAATTACATCCCGCATTTGCTGCTGACATCTATGAAGCAATATCTCCCCGTCAGGTTGTCGCTGCTCGTAATAGTGAAGGTGGAACAGGTTTTTCTCAAATAGAACAAGCTTTAAAAACTGCTCGTAATTTACTCAAAAACACAAAATAAGTAGCTACTACAAGATAGTAAAAATATGAGATCCCCTAAATTATAATCACTTGATTTCTCATTAGGGGATCTGAAATATATCACTTTGTTTTTTGATTCCGCAATTAATTTCACTGTATTGTGATTTAACAAATTTCAATTAGCTTTACGCCTCAATTTAGGCATTAACTAAGCCCAAGTGTAGGCTTTTTGCATAAACTTGAAATAGCGGAAGTTTAAAATAGTGGAGATTTGAGACAAATTAAGGGCGTCTGAATAATCCGCCCCATCAATTTAAAAAATGAAGGTAGCAACACTAAAACCTTCGACCTTTTAATCAGTGCCTTCAACTGCTGTTACTTCTTCTTCATTCTCGCTCTTAGGCGCTGATTGCTGGGACCTTCTTTGATAACGTCCGTTATTAGTTTTCTTACGAAACTTACGGGCGTATGCCTGGTTCCGTAGCGCCTTTTCTTTTTTCGGGTTACGGCGCTTAGCCATATTCACCTCATGAATAAACAACAATATAGCTGGTTTTACAAACTAAGCAAACAATATCAGCTTTTAATGTTATTGGTTAAAGCCTTAGTTTATTACAGCTACCTATTTATACTTTTTCAACAGCTACTCAATTTAACATATTTTTACTAGTTTAGTCAATGTTTGATCGCTGACAATAAATAATTATTTATGTTTAAATTCTCGTAGCATGTATTCTCATAAGTTATACCATTAACATTTACAAAATAAACACTAGAATAATCTGAAAATATAAAAAGCGAATGATTAATCCTTTATGTTACTGTACTAAACACAGATTTTTAAATTAAATATTGCCACAAAAATTAAATTAAATTAAATGCTTTTACAAAATCGCAAACACTTATGAAGCATATCATTCATAAGTAATATCTATACATAAATATACATAAAATCAATCAACAGTATTCGTGAGTATTGATGTGGTATTTATCATGGAGTTTTTCTATAAGTTTTGAGAATCATTGTCCCGCAATATTTTACGTTAAGGCATATTATGAAATGTTGAAATAAAACTATAGTTTTAGAACTTACTCAATTGTTACCAACTTCCAGTGGTTTGGGATTAATATTTCCTTACGGAAATGCTTTGCGAACCTTAGAACACAAGAACTTTAATTACGTTGTGTATGTGAGTCGTATTTTTGCTATTGAAAATGTCTCTATATTTATTAGGACTTACGCAACTGGCATATTTTTACTGTAGGGTGTGTGATGCTGTGAAAATATCTGAACGTAAGAATCAGACTTATAGCGTCACGCACCAACTACCAATTGTGACACTTGCGTAAGTCCTGAATCATATAAAGTAGATGTATCGAATGTACATGTATCGAATGTATAAGATTATCAGCTTTTTTATAATTATATTTATTCATAAATATAGGAATCATATTTGAATTTTGAAAATATACTGAGACTCAAAAGCTTATGTTGCAAGCCTAAAGCCTAAAAACTCTTTCAAGAATCAAACCGGCTTCCTATAGTTAGTCTAATAATCATCAATTAATCGCATAATTTCTAGTTAAATATTATTTATTACTAGCGCTTAGACAAATACTTACTACTGAACAAAAATATAATATATATTTCAATACGGTTCAGATAAGCCTAAATTTCTTTTGTAGAGACGCGACAGAGGCTAACGCCGACGCCGCAGGCTTTGTCGCGTCTCTACAGTGTTATTTGTTTAAAAAAAGTCTTAACTGAACTGTATTGATATATATTTTAAATATAAACAATCGTTTCGATAATTCAAATAAGCTACGAATTAGAAGTTTCTCAGATTTATATTCCCCTAATTATAATCTTCTTAGCTAAGGCTTAAAATTCATTCGAACTCCCTGTTTTAAAATAAATTTAGTAAGATATAAGAGAATATAAAAAGTTTTGACTATAACTAGCAAATAGAGTTAAGTATTTTTTGATAATATTCTCTCAAAAATCATAAATTAATATTCATAATACTTCATAATAGACTATTTACTATTAAGTATATATATACGGCAAATTATTATAATTAGTAATATGTTGCGGGCATATCCAAACACACAAATTTTTGTTTTGCTAAGTGCTAAGATATTTCCTGGATTTAAAGTAAATCCTCAAAATCTAAAAAATCACCACCAAATACAACAAAAAAGTAGAAATATTTACGAATTAACCATTTGTGAACCGAATTTTCTATGAATCACAGATGTGGTGGAGATTAGAATCTACAAAAATACTAAACAAATAAACCTTTGAATATTGAATTTTCCGCTTTGTTTGCTATAGCTATCGATCCTATGCGCAATTTATGGCGTTTTGTACATACGGTTATTGGTATTATTTTTCGCCATCCTGTTACAGGTACCAGTATTATCCCCATTTTGCCCGATGGTCGAATCGCCTTGATTCGACGTCGTGATAACGGATGTTGGGCACTACCTGGAGGTATGGTTGATTGGGGGGAAGATATTCCTTCTAGTGTCAGTCGAGAATTAATGGAAGAGACTGGTTTAGAATTACTTCATATTCGTCGCTTGGTAGGTGTATATTCAGCACCAAATCGTGACCCAAGAATTCATTCTATTTGTGTCGTTGTCGAAGCTGATGTTCGAGGAGAAATGAATATTCAAGATTCATTGGAAGTCTCAGAAGTTAAAGGGTTTGAAGTGAATTCTCTTCCCATAGGAGAAATGTCACACGACCACGACAGACAACTACAAGACTATATGAAAGGTTTAACAACACTCGCTTAATTTTGTATTTTCTCTAGCTTGCCTAAATTAAAGTTATATTTGTCAAGCAAAGTTCATAAATACACAATTGTAATTTTTGGTTATTTTATTTTTTGTGATTATAGGTTTAAATTATACCTGGAAATAACTTGTAATAATTAGCGATTACAGCAACAATTGAAGCACTTGTTTGCATTAAATTCTTATTTATAAGCATCAAATAATACTAAAATTGTTAACCATTTACTTTAGGTTAAAATGGACCATCTATTCCGTAATTCCCGTAGAAAGCTTTCGCAAGGATTATTATTCTGGCGAGAGGTTGGTAGTGGGTATCCTGTAGTTTTTTTACATGGTACTTGGAATGACAGTAGCCAATGGGTACCGGTAATGGAGTTGATTTCTCAAGAATGTCAGTGTTTTGCACCAGATTTATTGGGGGTTGGGGAATCAGAATCTCCTGATATTCACTACTCTATCGATTTACAAGTAGAGATGTTGGCAGAATTTCTCCAAGCTTTAAGGTTAGAACGAGTACTATTTGTTGGTCACTCTTTGGGAGCTTGGGTTGCGACTACTTATGCTCGTAAATATCCATCCCAAGTATCTGGAATGATATTAATTTCACCAGAAGGAGTGGAAACAGAAGCTTCAGTAAAACGTTGTCAGAAAATGCAGCGTTTGCTCAAACGTCCCTTATTTATCTTCGATCTATTGCATCTATTGCGTCCCCTAGCTAAAAGACTGGGTTTTAATATCAACCCGGAAGCTGACAAGAAATGCAGGGAATTAATGGAAGAATATCCAATCGCCACACGATTGCTGTATAACCGTCAAAATCAAGAAATATCAGCAGAAATACTGAACGACTATTTGTATGAAATAGATGCACAGGCTTTGATTTTACAAGCTGCAGATGATAATCCTGAAGCTACAGAAATGAGTCAGACCTATGCTCGCTTAGCATACAAAGCTTCATTGAAAACTATTGACAATCTATCATCGATTCCAACAAGATTAGTATCCAAAGAAATTCGAGATTTTATCGCTGGTGGATATTTACAACACTTTTAGTTACAAGTGCAGCTTTTTTTTCCAGCATCTGACTCCCCAAAAAATTAAATGTGGTTCGACCTTAACAAGTTTTGCAATCTCAGGCTTCTGGGATTGCAAATATTTTAGGAGTAAATTGCGATCGCCACCAGTAATTACAATTTTCCCATCATTAAATAAACCCAACCAATGACGAATAAAATCTTCTATTCCAGCAAGTAAAGTGTAAATTACACCACTTTGAATTGCTGTGGGAGTGTTTAAAGCATAACGCTGAGGAAGTTGTTGGGGTAATTCCACTTTTGGTAATAGCCCTGTTCTCTGGGTCAGGGTCTCTAGCTGTAAACCAAAACCCGGTAAAATCGCACCACCGACTAAGTTGTAGTGACTGTCAGCAGAAGTAAATGTAAGTGCTGTACCAGTATCAATTGTCAGTATGGGATAACCGTAATTTTCTCCAGCACCCCACAAAGCTAAAATACGATCTATTCCCAGGGAAGGGTAAAGTCTGTTAAAGGGTATATGTTCCAAAGTGACAACACGAACATTTGGATAAGTTTGCCAAATTTTAGTTTGTTCTGGAACTACAGAAGCGATTATTAGAGGAATTGTTTGGGTTATAAAGGGTAGTAATTGACCCTCGAATTCGGGATGAATTTCTGATGGGAAATTTTTGGGTGATCGGAATCTAGCTAATTTGTCTACAACAGCTTCGGATACATATTTGCTATTCCAAGCGGATATAAGTTGCTCCCCTTTAAATAATCCCCAATGTAAATTGGAATTACCAATTACTAAAGCTAACCAGATGAAAGTGTTACTATTACTTGATTGAGCCAAAATTTCAGTATTCTAAAATTAAATACTTGAGAATTTAGTACTTAATAATTTAGTACTTGAGAATAATGAAGAGAATAAACAAAGAAAATATTTAGATGTAAAAAGTAAAAATCAAAAATTAACAATAGCAAACAAAAATTAAAAAACAAAAGTCACAAACTAGGAAGGAAATTGTTTTTTTAAAGCTTCTAAAGACGCCCAACGACTGTCAATTGGCTTTTCGTTCATATCCTCAGTTACAATTCCCGGACATTTATTATCGCACAATTGACGCTGAGGTATAGCTAAACAAGCCTGCTCGTAGAGCCACTCATGGGGGTAAAAATGTCCTTGGGAAGAAAGCGTTTCAACTAGATCTTCCACAGCAACTTCTTGCTCTATGGGCAAATCACTTTCTTGTTGACTATTGGCATTTAACCAAATTATTTCTGACGTATCAATTGCTAAACGATGATTATACTGCTGCAAACAGCGATCGCAACTCAATGTGGCAATAGTCTCAGCAGTTACTGATACCTCTAAATAGTTACCTTGGTGTTTGATGCGCATACGACCGCGAACCGGCGTTAAAGTTTCTAGTCCAGGTAAGAATTCTTTGAACTCGAACTCCTGTTTTTTCTCTGGTGTTTGTAATAGCTGCGGAATATAAATAGCATCCATTGTACTTGTGAGACATCCTCACTTCAAAATATTTGCTCTAATAATGTCTTTAGTCTAGCTTTTCTAGATCTCAGTTTGACATTTAATGCTGCTCAATGTTCTAAGTTTTGAGTTGCGCTCATCACTATATAATCTTGGCAACATAAAAATTTTGGCAACGCAGACGCCACTCAAGCGACGTCTGATGCCAATTTGTGCTCTTAAACGATAAAAATTATATTTTTCATAACCGTCGTTATCGTTAGTAACTAGTTGTGAATGACTTCTTACCCTGGGTATCTAAAATTTTGCTCCAGGAGAATGGGGTATCGACATAATATTGGAATTATGCATAACCTAACCCCAGGGTGTTAGGAAGTACAAGTCTCACAACAAATCAGAAACTTAGAGCAATTCAGCAATTTAGTTAGTGGACAGCAGCTGGGCGCACAACTAAATTACGATTGGGTTCTTTACCTCTACTGAAGGTTTCCAAATCAGTGTAATTCCGCAAATAAGTGTGAACTTGACGGCGTTCTGCTGAACTTAAAGATTGAATTTCAACTTCTCTACCAGAAGTACGGACTTCATTTGCTGCTGATGTCGCAACCTCAAAAATTTCTGCTTGTCTGGCGACCCGATAACCATCCAACTCAATGGTATAAGAAGCTTGACTTTCCCCAGGTTGATTGAGATTAAGAGCAGAATTGGCTAAATATTGAATTGCATCTAATGTATTTCCACTTTTACCTATTAGCGCCTCAATATCTTTCGCTCTCAAGTTGGTTTCATCAATTGTCAGCCAGTAGCTGCAAATAGAGGAGTTCTCATCCTCAGCAACGAAATCGTTATCGATTCTAGTTGTTACTTCAGCAGATAATCCAGCTAGTTTCAGCAATGATTCTAGCCACTGCTGACCTCTGCAATCGGGACTATCATTCATAATTAGCCTATGGCTTTTTCGTGAAAATTTTGATTGAAAAGATAGTAAGAAATAAAATACTATCTAAGTCTTTTTAGTCGTGGTTTTCTTAGAACTCTTCGGTTCGAAAGGTAATACTTTTTCCTGTGAACCTTCTGATTCCTTTTGCTGGGTATCTACAATTTTCTGTAGATCCTCAGGTAGAGGCTCCCGCGAAAGAATATAAGTTTGTAGGGTTTGGAAGATATTACCAATCACCATATACATCAATACCCCAGCAGGTAAAGGGAAAAACAAAAACATCCCCGAAATAAGTACCGGAGTAACCTTATTTACTGTATCTTGCTGAGAATTAGCATTACTGGCATTCTGTCCAGAAAGCATTTGGCTCACATAAGTGGTTATACCAAACGCCAATACCATGATGACTATATCCCAATGGATACCACCATCATCATCAAACGCTCCAACTGTACCCAAAGCATCTATGAACAAAAATCCCTGGTCTGCAGCTAATCCAGGAATTATTCCTTGAATTGTTACATCTCCAGCTTGTAAAGCTTGTAAGTTCCCATTTTCGTCAATTGCGATCCTCTCTTCACCCTTAGTAATTTTCCATTTCGGGGTCAGTTTGGCTTCAGGGTGTTCTGCTACTAATTCTTGAAATGGCTTGCCTTCGGGAGTCTGATACTGAATTTGAGTATTTTCCCCTACTACCAATTTATTACCACCAGGAAGAATAGCACTTACTTTAACATGTTCTCCGTCAGCAACATAAATATTTTGAGGAGAAGTAGAAAAGGGTTGGGGTTGAATTCGTTCGATTTGCTCTGATGGTAAGACTTGCAAGTTAACATTATAGGTAACTCCTGCAAATGGTGACCCCCGTAATGTTGCGAATAGCGCAAATAACACTGGCATTTGCAGTAATAAGGGTAAGCATCCCGCTAAAGGATTACCAAATTCCTTTTGGACGCCAAGCATTTCTTCCTGCTGCTTTTGCGGATCGTCTTTGTAACGTTCTTTTATTTCCTTCATCCGCTTTTGCATCATAGGCTGTACTATTCGTGTTTTGCGCATATTACGAATAGAACCAGCACTTAGAGGATATAGTGAAAAGCGTATAATTAATGTCAATGCTACGATCGCCAATCCATAGCTGGGCACTATGTTATAGAACATGTCTATAATCGGCAACATTACATTGTTCGAGAGAAACCCGATACCAAAATCCATTATCCTGAATTCAACCTGAGGTAGTGGTAAATTAACTGAATCTAATTTATCTAAAAGCTATGAAGATCTGCGACTGTATTTGACTACGGATAGCCGCACATTTTTTAAAAAAGTCGAAAAATCGCTTTTGTCGCTGATGGCTACATGAGCCAGAAGTCAGAATTTGGAATTATATTACCTTATTGTTGCCTGACTTCTGGCATTACAATTACTTCTTACTGGCAACAAAGTTAGGATTTTTGGCTGCTACTTTTTCACTGATGTAATTGTAGGTTTCACGAAATCTGGGAACTGCTCGCATTTCTAAACGGGTTCCATTTCGCATTGTCAATACCATATCTCCCCATAAACCTAGACCACGGGGAACTTTAGTAATTTTAGCGATCTCTGAATAAATCACATCTGACCGGCTGCGTCCCATCCAACCCCCAATCACTGAAACTCGGCGATCGGTGATGCGATAACGTAACCACAATGCTCTGACAATAGCTCCTACTGCCAAAGGTAGACCAACTACGGTAAATCCAACCAGTATATTTAAAATTAAATCCCCGATGTGGGGTCCGCCTTCAAAGTAAACTTCTTCACGAATGCCCATTTAATACCTCGGTTTTTGCCAACAACTGCTCTAATTCTTGCAGAAATTGTTGGCCTCCGCACTTACATTCTACTGCTGTTGGTTTTACAACAACTACTAATTGCCATCCTGGTGCTACTTTGGGCAACAATTGATAGAAAGCTGCTGACAACTGACGTTTGATACGATTACGAACCACTGCTCGCTTACTTACCTTTGTACTAATCGATATACCAATGCAACTAGGTTTACTTGCCTGAGATTCAGTCAATGAAACACATTTTTGCTGATGCTTACCGATTTCGCGATTGTAGCCAATGACAGTTTTTCGAGAGGATATTGAAGCAGTTTTCAAAGCCCTTAATGTCATGTAATAACCATAACAACGGGTACCTGCTCGAAAGACTGCCTGGAAATCTTTGCGCGATTTTAACCGATTTTTACGAGGCAACGCCACAATCGTTACTTATTTGATAGTTGTTTGCCTAGAATAGTTACATTTTCTATGTTAGACGCTCAAACGATGACGTCCTTTCTTTCTTCTCGCTCTAATCACATTTCTACCGTTTGGGGTCCGCATTCTGGCACGAAAACCAGAAGTTCTTTTACGCTTGCGGCAGGTGCCTCCTAATGTTCTTTTCATGGTACTGTCCTCTAAACTCCTAGAAAATCATATAAAATGTCACGATCTATGATTATACCAATATCAATATCAAATATAAATGTGACTTTTTTTAAAGTTTACTTTATATAATCTAAAATTTCTGGTTAAAGTTTATCCAGCATACAATATTCTGATGTGTCAATAGACACTATTGGGTATAATCATGATGAAAGTGATTTTTTATAGACGTAACAATTACCGTTAAAATATCTGCTCGTGGTAATGGTACGTCTACATAGGTTTACATTATTAACCTGGAAAAAGTTAAGTTTGGGAGCAAAAAATTATTTCTTAATTTTGTTCTAGCTAATATCGATGATCCAAGTACCGATATAACGAGCTAGGGGTAAATCTCCTGGAGACTGAATAGAACAATTAAAATAAAATATTCCTCCAGAGGAAGGATTGCGGGTGTTGTCTAAAATTAATTCAACTCTATTTCCCGCTGGAACTGGTTCCTTGGGGTAAATCTCGAGTACGTTACCCTCTTTGTCCCAATTGACTTTTTCTAGTTTAACTTTTTTGCCTTTAACTTTGACTTCTACTTCGTCTGTGTCAAAAGTACCTTCATAATAATTTGGATAGCTAATCACAAATTTAGCAGCAGCAACCTTCATCTTTTTCTGCGGGATTCTTAGTCTGTAACGATCCCAATCATTTGTTTGTCCGCCAAAATCTAACCGGTAACTTAATTGATTTTCGCGCTTGACTCCGCTAAACAGTGTTAATCCGGATTGCGCCAAAGTGAGAGCAGGGAAGGTACCCAACAAGCAGCCACTTACCAATAAAGCAGACAAAAAACGTTTCATGGTTAAGCTCCTCTGGCAAAAGTAAAATATCAATCTGCAGTTTGAATTACAACAGATAAAGGCTTGTAAATAAACTTTACTACTGACCCGTGAAAAATGGACGTAAAATACCCACAAAAAGTGTCTATTTTCATAGACTACTTGGATTTATGCCTGAATATGCAATTTACTTTTATTGTAGATATGTAGCACACCAATTTTTCAGGGAATTTATTTGCGATCGCTAATCGGTGATACCTCTTTCTGAAGTCAGAGGATTTCAGGATTGAATTGATTATTATGTCTTCTTCATCAACAGTTGTTGACTCAAGAACTTGAAGAATTTGGAATAGTTTTTAGCTTTTCGTGCACTTACAATACATTTATGTTATCACCGCATAAATATAGCAAGTCTATAAGCACCTTGATACTAACTGGCTTTTACTAGCTGGCTTTTACTGGTTACTCATGCTTAATAAGAGTGAATAATTGTATTAGCCGCAGAAAATTTTAATGAAATTTCGATAGATTTTAGCTTGAAGTAGAAAATAGTAAACATCAAAAAACTGTCATAAAAATAGTAATTCCATAACATCTAAATAGAACCTGTAAAAAATATTTAAAAAACAAAATTATTTCTATATTATTTTTTTAAGATTAAAAACCTTCTCAAACTTGTTTGTCTGGACGTAAACTTATCATTAAGTATATATTCTATTTATCTAACTATTTCAAAATGTTTAGATTTATATCTAAAATGATTTTTTTCTTGATAAAATTTCAGCTTTCAAATAGAACAATTATTAGCTAAATTGGGATAGATTGATTAAAACAAGTTTTACTTGGATCGACGAACATTTTTTCTAGTTATGGTTGGTTAGAATTTTGGGGATAAGTAGTTAAGTAGATTTATGACCTCAGATTTTCTAATTCCGAAAAAAAGTTAAAGCATCAATTTATAAATTGGGGATCGACATAGGATGTGCAAATAGGAAAATCTAAAAAGTTAAATATGAGCATTTTTAATATATTGCTTAGTGAACAGCAGACATTACCTTAACCGGGCAAGTACAATCAACGTCAGTTGTATTTAAATTATGTGCAATTATTCGTAAGGGGAAATAGCTGTGTTTAAATCAGCATAAATGTACTTCTAGTTCCCTAACAATTTATAGGTTGCAGATATATAGATATTAATCAGTGGGAGAGTTCATGAAAATATCAATTGCCAAAGAAATTGAAGTTTGCGAACGTCGTGTGGCATTAATTCCCGACACCGTTTCTCGGTTAGTAAAACAAGGTTTTGAAGTATTCCTAGAAAGTGGTGCGGGGGAACGGTCTTTCTTCTCTGATGCTGACTATGAAGCTGTAGGAGCAA
>JAAUYH010089389.1_pt1 | contig 14610 bp, 17 predicted proteins | sample 7278061 | NCBI WGS metagenome assembly JAAUYH01 (sample SAMN14350203, study PRJNA611818) | marine sediment metagenome | isolation source: surface marine sediment (0.6m) | place: French Polynesia: Moorea | collected 2018-08
ATCGATCGTTACGTAGCCGTTGGTAAGCCCGCGCTCTGCCAGCGCCGTGCGGACGGCGTCACGCTTGGGCTTGTCCCTCCCGCCTTCGTCGAGGAACGGAAAACGGAACCACGGACGAAAGCCCTGGCGACCCTTGAACCAGTTCGCGGCAGCATCGATGTCGGCAACATACTTCGCAGTGTCGATATCACGCAGCTGCGGATGCGTGTTGGTGTGATTGGCGATGACATGGCCGGCGGCGACATAGGCAGCGATCCGCGCTTCGCCACCCGGGCGTTCCGCCAGCTTTCCGGGGTTCAAGAAGAAAGCCGCCTGGTCAACACCAGCCTCGCTGAGCGCAGCGATCAAGCGTATGGCGCGCTCGTCTTCTGAATAGAGCACTCCGGGATGGCGCGGCGTATCGTCGAATGTGAGCGCGATGCGCTTTTCCTCGGCGCTGAGGGGCGCGCCCAGCGCCAGGAGGAACGCAAGGACCAGCCAGCGGAGCATCCTGTTGCGCCTAGCCGAAAGTCGGTATCACGAACGCATTCGAGCCATCGCCCCCACCGTCGGGCCAACGCTGGGTGACCTTCTTGGCCTTGGTCCAGAATCGCAGGCCTTCGGTCCCGTACTGGTCAATGTCGCCAAAGCCAGACCGTTTCCAGCCGCCGAAAGAGTGGTATGCGACCGGTACGGGGATCGGCACATTGATCCCGACCATGCCGACATTGACCCGGCTTGCAAACTCGCGCGCAGCGTGGCCGTTGCGAGTGAAGATCGCCACGCCGTTGCCGTATTGGTGTTCGCTCGGCAGGCGTACCGCGTCTTCAAAGTCATGTGCGCGCACCATTTGCAGGACCGGGCCGAAAATCTCTTCCTGGTAACTCGACATGGTCGGAGTGACACGGTCGATGAGGGTGGGCCCGACGAAAAACCCGTTTTCGTGGCCTTGCAGCGTGTAGCCGCGCCCGTCGATGACGATATCCGCGCCTTCCTGCTCCGCGGTGTCGATCCAGCCTTCGATCCGGGCCTTGTGTTCCGGCGTGACCACGGGTCCGTAATGCGCGTCCGGATCGGTGGAGACGCCAATCCGCAACGCGTTGATTGCCGGGATCAGCTTTTCCTTGAGCCGTTCGGCCGTGTCGTCACCGACCGGGACAACAACCGGCAGCGCCATGCAGCGTTCGCCGGCGGAACCGAAAGCCGCGCCTGCCAGATCGTTAACGACCTGATCGAGATCGGCGTCGGGCATGACAATTCCATGGTTCTTCGCACCGCCCATAGCCTGGACGCGCTTTCCGGCTTCCGCCCCACGCTTGTAGACATAGTGCGCAATGTCGGACGATCCGACGAAGCTCACGGCTGCAATCGCCGGGTGGTCGAGGATAGCATCGACCATCTCCTTGTCGCCGTGAATGACCTGGAGCAGACCTTCCGGGGCGCCGGCTTCGACAAAGAGTTCGGCAAGACGCACCGGGACGCTGGGGTCGCGTTCGGAGGGCTTGAGAATGAAGGCATTGCCTGCCGCAATCGCCATGCCGAACATCCACATCGGGATCATGGCGGGGAAATTGAACGGCGTGATCCCCGCGCCGATACCGAGAGGCTGGCGCATGGAATAGACGTCGATGCCCGGTCCTGCGCCTTGCGTGTATTCACCCTTGAGTACCTGCGGGATACCGCAAGCATACTCGATCACCTCAAGCCCGCGCTGTACGTCCCCTTTGGCGTCGTCGATTACTTTGCCGTGCTCGCTCGACAGCAGTTCGGCGAGGCTCTGCATATTGGCTTCAACCAATTCCTTGAAGCGGAACATGACACGGGCGCGCCTTTGCGGATTGGTCGCGGCCCAGGCCGGCTGGACCTGTTGCGCGGTGGCGACGGCGCGCTCCAGCAACGCGGCATCGCCAAGACCGACCTCGGCTTGCACTTCGCCGGTGGAAGGATTCCAGACCTGATGCGTGCGAGCCGGAGAGCCACCCGAACCGCCAACTAGGAAATGATCGACCTGCCGCATGATTATTCCTCTCAACTATTCGAATCTGTCTCTCGCCCTAGCGGGCCTGACGTGCGAATCCAACAATTGCGGGCGATACTAAGCGATAGCGGCTCCATCACCTATTCGATTGACCAAACACGGAACCATGTCGCGGCGTTGCCGTAGCGGCATTTTGGTGTAACCCTTCACACCGCGATGACGAACGCAAATTGAACCATTTCGACTGCCGAGACGAATATGGTTCAATCGCCCGCAGGATCGGGAGAGGATCGGCTGGCTGGGATCGCGCCGAAGCCAGCGTAATGGATCGATATCGAGAGGAATGATCATGGCTAGCAACAAGCTCACCACGCAAGCTGGTTTCCGCGCCGGGCCCGTTTTGTCCGCCATAGCAGCGTGTGCCGTGCTGCTGGGAGCGGGAACGACAGCCTACGCAGCCGGTGGTGGAGGCGGGGGCAGCTCGGTTTCCCCTAGCCAAAGCGCTCCGCGCTATGACCCTGCCGAAGAGTACCGAAAGGGTGTCGAGGCGCTAAACCAGGAGCAGTTCGACGTGGCGGCGAAGCATTTCCGCCGGGTCACCAAGGTATCGCGGCGCGACCCGAACAGCCACTACCTGCTCGGTGTTTCCTATATGCGCGGCGGCGACGCCAAGAAGGCGCGCAAGCCGCTGGAGAAGGCCGTCAAATATGCGCCAGACCTGCTTCCCGCGCAGCGCGATCTCGCCATCGTCTACATGCAGCTGGAGCGCTCGGACGATGCAAATGGGGTGCTGGCTGCGCTCAAGCAAAAGCAGACGGCGTGCGGCGACACCTGTCAGGAAAAGGGTAGCCTCGACGCGATCGTCACCGAGGTAGAGAATGCCCTCAATGGCGCGAAACTGAGCCGTTTTGGCCCTGCGGATGCGCTGCTGGCCAAGGCCTCCGTGGGTGACGCCCGCTACGGCGAGGCCATCGGCTTCATCAACGAAGGAAAGTACGAGCTCGCCCTGATCAGCCTCAAGGAAGCCGGTATCGCATTCGGCCCGCATCCCGACATCTTGACCTACCAGGGGTTCGCCAACCGCAAGTTGAGCCGTTTCGACAGGGCCGAACGCTATTACAAACGCGCGCTCGACGTTGCTCCGGACCACCTTGGGGCGTTGGAATATTATGGCGAACTGAAAGTAGAACGCGGGGACATTGCGGGTGCCAAGTCGCATCTCGCACGTCTGGATGAGCTTTGCACATTTGGTTGCTACGAGGCCGAGGAACTGCGCAATTGGATCGCAAACCGCACAAGCTAGGCAGGGTGCTGCTGTGCTTCGGCCTGGCAGCGACGACCGCGATTGCGCAGGAGGCCGCGCAACTGAGGGAAGAAGCGTGGCTGTCGGAAGGGGGCAGGTTAGAGGCACTCGCGAGCGAGCCGGCAGTGTTCGATGCCGACCTTGTGCGAATGATCGAGCAGCAACCTGGTCTCCTCGACCACATGGGATCCGGCAACTGGAAGGACCGCGTGCGGGTCGGTAGCATGTTGTTCAAGACGCCCTTCTTGTTTGGCGGTCAGGCCGCCAAAGCCGGGCTCTCGTGCCATTCCTGCCACGTCAACGGTCGTGACAATCCGCATTTCCAGTTTCCCGGCGTCTCCGGCGATCCGGGAACGGCAGACATCTCGCACAGTTTCTTCAGCAAGAATCTGGGCAACGCAGAATTCGATCCGGTGCCGATTCCCGACCTAGCGATACCGGGCAAGATCGATCATTCAGCCCAGTCGCGAGAGCTTGAACAATTCATCCGGACCATCGTCGTCGACGAGTTCTCCGGCGATGAGCCGGGCGAATACACTGTCGGCGCACTCGCAACCTATGTTCGGGCAGTCGCACTGACCGCTGGATCCAATGACCTCAAAAGAACCGATCGCAGCATCAGTCGCGACCTCGATGTGGTTCATGCCATGGTCGAACAAGCGCGCTATCGCTTGGTGGATCGACCGGAAGATTCCTATCGTCTTTCCCGCCTCCTTCTGGCCGGGGCGCGCCATCGTCTCGCACTGGTGCATGAACGGCTGGTCGAGGCCGATCAGGCTGCCCATCGCCTTCGGCTGGAGCGGGCTTCGCGCGCCTTGGGTGAGGTGCAGAACCGGATTTCGGAAGGAATGGCGAATCACGCGATCGCGTCGATCGCCCTGACCGGGTGGTTGCAGTCCTTTGCCGACCGCGCCGAACTCGAAGCGCAGCATGCGACCAGCCTCTACAATCGAGAGCGACTGGAGCAGCATCTGGCGGACGCTGAATAAACCTGTTGCAATTCGCACGTCCTCCGGCGATTTGCTGGGACGGGTCGCGGGTGTAGCTCAATGGTAGAGCAGGAGCTTCCCAAGCTTAAGACGAGGGTTCGATTCCCTTCACCCGCTCCATTCGGGAAAACCCTAAACATCGGAAGAAAAAGTTCTAACTTTGCCCTTCGCGCAGGATCGGCTATCCCGTTGGCGTGCAAAAACAGGCGGAACAAATCGACTTCGACGCGATGCTGGTTTGGCGCGAGCGCGCTGATGCTGCGCTCGATGCGTTGACCGATCGCCAGACCGAAGTGCTGGAGCACGCGGCCGAGGGTAAGAAGAATGAGCTGATTGCGCACGAGATTGGTCTCACCACCAATTCGGTAGAGAAGCACTTGCGCAAGGCGAAACGCGCGCTGGGTGCCTCGACGCGCGATCAGGCGATCAAGAAGTTCATCGTCCTTCGCACCATAACAGGAACCCGGAATTCAGGGTTCCTCCCCCTAGATGTCACTGAAAACCTGGTTGAACAAACGCTTCAGGCACTGCCGGTCATGGTTGCCCAGCAGCTTCGAAGCTCACCCGAGTTCGAACAGTTTCTGGACGACTTGAGATCGTCAGGCCCGAGGGCTTGGGATGCCAAGTTCGGTCGGGGATGGCGCGCTTGGGCTATCCCGGTCGGGGCGGCATTCATGATCATCTTGGCGGGCAGCGCGATCGGACTTGCCAACGCGTTGGACACGATGGTCGCAAACTAGCCCTCGTCACTTTTGTCGAGGACTAAAAAATGACCATAACGATTGAAGACATCGTCCAAGAGATCAGCGACAATTTCCACACGATGACCGATCAGACCGATCAGCTGCTGGCGGATTTATCGTATCAATTGCAGGCGGCGATCACATTGCGGACCGAAACCGGCATGTCCGGCATCGAATCCCAACGCACGATCAAACACCTGACGGCAACGATCCTGAGCATTTCCGAAGCGCGCGGGACGCTTGCCTTGGCGCACTCTGCCGCTGAGAAAGAGGCCGAGAAAGCAGGCTTGCCCTGGGATTGTCCGGACCAAGCGGAACTTGAGACTGTACCCCACCTTAGACTGGTCGAAGGCTAATCGACTGTGCTGCCCGACTTCAGCCATCTAGGGATCGCCATATTCTACGTGGTGTTCTTTGGCGGGCTGCCGCTGGCAGCGTGGTTCGGCGGCGCACCCGAACGGTGGGGTGTCGCCGCCTTCGCGGGAATGCTGATCGTACAAGGATTGCCGTACGGCCTATTGGTCGATCCGACATACAATTCAGTAGACTTGGTAGTCTTGATTTCCGACGTGCTGGCGTTTGCCGCCTTCTTTGCGATTGCGCTGAATGCGCGTAGGGTTTGGCCACTTTTCGCCGCTTCTCTTCAATTGATCAGTGTGTTGGGACACTTCGCACGCGGCGTCACCGACATCATCGGTTTCTCGTATTCGTTGCTTAATAGTGTACCGACAACACTGGTAATGCTCTTGGTTTTAGCCGGAGCCGTGTTGCACCAGATGCGATTGCGTCGTCGCGGGGAAGACCCCGACTGGGTTCCTTTCAGACAATACAGCGAGTTTCGTGAACTGGCCACTTGAGGGGCGCCTCTACAGGCAACCTATAGGTTCCCGGAACATCGTTTTTGGGGTAAAATGCCTACAGGTCTTCTGCAGTATTCGGGTGTGCCCAATGCTGCCAATACCGTTCCACAACAATACTGGGGAACTCTGGGCGCAGGCGTAGGCTCTGTTGCGGAAGACCAAGAAACTCGCGTGACGCAAGAAGCCTTGCCCGAAACACGAGGCTGTCGATCCGATGCAGGGTCGGCAGCCTCTTCAGCTTCGCGGTTCGTCGAAAGCGACGTCTGGTCGCTGGCAAGCCGAGCGCTGCTTCGGAACATCCAACCGCGCCGGCATTCGAAGATCCAAGGCGGATCGCCAGACGATGCGACATTGCTCGATCCCATAGGTTAGTGAAAATTCCCAACCCTCGGGAAGGCGACTTCGATGTGTGGAATGCGTGATTATCTAAGCATCTGAAAATAATACAATTTCGATTTTGGCACGGGCCTTGCGGAGTCCTCGGCATCCAGCAGGATGATCTTGCTGGTCACGAAAACACCTCAGGAGACCCACAATGTTTGCCACCGAATCCACCAGCACCAACCTCGTTGCAGCAGTCTTCGCCCTCGGCGTTTCGGCCGTTCTTTATGCCGCTGCAATCGTCCCGGCCAGCCCGACCCTTTTCGCCTGAAGCGCCCGGCATTCGCCTGCACCCTATCGTTAGGAGACCTTCCATGTTCGCCACCCAAACCCGGACCAACCTGTTCGCAGCCACCTTCGCTCTGAGCGTTTCGACAGGTCTCTATGCTGCCGCCATCGTACCCGCCAGCCCGGCCATGTTCGCCTGAGGCTGAGCTTCCAATCGAGGTTCAGGAACCCACCATGTTCGCCACCGACCCCCGCACTCACGTTCTCGCCGCTGTGATTTCCGTCGGCCTCTCAGCCATGCTGTATGCCGCTGCGATTATCCCCGCCAGCCCGAACCTTTTCGTCTAGATCCGATCTAGTCAGCAACTCGCCTGCGGGCGATCAGGAATTCCGCAGGCTGTCCATGTCGATCACGAACCTGTATTTGATATCGCTGGCTTCCATCCGATCAAAGGCCGTTTGAATATCCTGCATCGCGATCGTCTCAATGTCGGGAAGTATCTCGTGTTCGGCGCAGAAATCGAGCATTTCCTGTGTTTCCGCTAGACCGCCTATTCCACTTCCCGTCAGCACCTTTCGTCCCAGCAAGACCCCGGTGTGCAATTCCGGCATCATGTCGATCATGCCGACCAAAACTTGGACGCCGTCGATCTTCAGCAGGTGGAGGTATGGCGTGACGTCGTGGCGAACCGGAATGGTGTTGAGCACCAGGTCGAAATAGCCGGCCTTTGCCTTCGTCTCGGATTTGTCGGATGAGTTCAGGAATGCGTGCGCACCCAGCTTCTCAGCGTCGACACGCTTGCTCTCGCTCCGCGAAAGAACGGTAACTTCCGCACCCATCGCAGCGGCCAGCTTGACCCCCATGTGCCCCAATCCGCCCAGGCCCGCCACGGCAACCTTCGATCCCGGTCCCACGTTCCACGTTCGCAAGGGTGAGTAGCTGGTGATCCCGGCACACAGAAGCGGAGCCGCTTCGGCCATCGGCAGCGCATCCGGCACTCTCAGCACGAACTCCTCGCGGCAGACGATCCGTTCGGAGTAACCGCCGAACGTCTTGCTGCCATCCTGCCGGTCGATGCCGTTGTAGGTTCCGGTCATGCCGCCATCGAGGCAGTATTGCTCCAGGTCCCGATCACAATGATTGCACTCGAGGCAGCTGTCTACCATGCATCCGATGGCGACGCGGTCTCCGACTGCATGACGCGTTACGGCTTCCCCTATTGCGCCGACGGTGCCGACAATCTCGTGACCCGGGACGATCGGATACTTGGTAAAACCCCAATCATTGCGTGCGCTGTGCAGGTCCGAATGGCAGATGCCGCAATGGCTGATCTCAATCAGGACGTCGTCGTCGCGCAAACCGCGGCGCGTGATATCCATCGGACCGACACCGCTCTCGGGCGATGTCGCACCATAGGCCTTGGTCGGGTATTCGTTGGTCGCTGCGACCATCGCGGCTCTCCTATTTTGGCGGCATCCGGATTGCCCCGTCGAGGCGGAATTGATGTCCGTTGATGTAGCTATTGCCGGCGATCTCGCAGATCAAGGACGCGAATTCTTCGGGTTCGCCAAGCCGCTTGGGGAAGGGCACGCTGGCATTGAGCTGGTCCCACATCTGCGGGTTGCGGTCCTTCATGCCAAGCATGAGCGGAGTGGCGAAGATACCCGGCATCACCGAATTCACGCGGATGCCCAAATCCATCAGGTCACGAGCCATCGGCAGCACCAGCCCGTTGACGCCCGATTTGCACGATCCGTAGATCACCTGTCCGATCTGTCCGTCCTGCGCTGCGACACTGGCGGTGAGCGTTATCGAACCCCGTTCCCCGTCATCGTTGAGCGGTTCACCGTTGGCCATGCCCAGCGCCGAGATGCTGGCGACGCGGTAGCTTGCGACAAGGATCCCTTCGGCCCCAAACTGGTAATCCTCGGTTGGCAAGCGTTTGTAGCCGCCGCTCTCCTTGTCGTAGCCGATCGTCTTTCCGCGACGGCTTGCCATCGCGCAGTGGACCGTGACGCGTTCCTGTCCGTTTGCCTCGCGAGCCGCGGCGAAGCCCGCCTCAACGCTCGCTTCGTCCATGATATCCACCAGGTGGAATGTTCCGCCGATCGCGGCGGCGTGCTCTTCACCTGCTTCCTCGTTGATATCGAAGATCGCTACCTTGAGTCCCGCCTGTGCCAACGCCGCCGCACTGGCGCGGCCGAGGCCGGAAGCGCCCCCGGTGACCACTGCTGCCATTCCCTGTCCGAGTTTCATTCTGCTGCCTCCTGCCGCGATTGTCTTCAGGGTTGCCTAGTCGCCCGGAGCAGGTGTGCAACCTCGCGAAAATGCGCGGGGCACAGATTGGGCCCCACATTTGCAATCCATCCATACGCGCGTGCTAGGGCAAATTCATGGACGCCTTCCTTTTCACCTTGTTGCTGGTCGTCGCGGTTTCGCTCGGCGGTCGCGACCAGTTGATCGTCGCACGACTTTCCGAAGCGCTGCAGCAATCTTGGCCGCTGTTGGCGGTGGGTGCGGTGGTTTCCTCGGTGAGCGCAGGACTGATGGCACTGGCAGGCGCGACACTCGCCGACATCCTGCCTCCGCGCGCGGCCGACATGCTGGTCGCTTTTGCGCTGGCAATTGCGGCCTTTGAGCTCTTCTGGCCGGTGCGATTGAAAGCCATGGAAGAGCCGACCCGCTCGCTCGGAGCGGCGGGGATCGTCCTTCTGGCGCGTCAAGTCGGGGACGCTGCACGGTTCGTTATCTTCGCATTTGCTGCAGAAGCGACATATCCATTGGTGACCGTGATCGGCGGTGCGATTGGGGGCTTCGCGGCGCTGTCGATCGGCTGGACGATGGGAGCCCGGCTCGAGCGTCAGATTCCGCTTCGGCCGATCAGGCTTGCCATCGGCGCCTGCTTGATCATTGCAGCGTTAGTGATCGGATTGAACGCACGTTATGTGTTCTTATGATCGCTTTATTCGATTTGTACGAACTGGAATTTCTCGCAACCTCGGTCCTTCCGATCCATTGTGTTCATGAACATATGCAAGGCGCTCCGTTCCCCGATTTTGGGGCGCCGGTAACATAGACAGGAGGACAACATGGTTGACCCCAATAACAATTCGAAGACCCAGATGGTGTCCGAAATCAACGGCCTGCTTGCCGATCATTTCGCACTCTATGTCAAGACCAAGAACTTTCATTGGCACGTCAAAGGACCGCGATTCCGCGACCTGCACCTGTTGTTCGACGAACAGGCGCTGGCGATCCAGGGACAGATTGACGCGATTGGCGAGCGAGCTCGCAAGCTTGGCGGCGATACGATCACTTCGATTGGGGCGATCGCTCACCACACGCAAGTCAAGGATCAGAATAGCGTCTCTCTGTCGGCTGAAGACATGATCGCCGAACTGCGCGACGACAACCAGCGTATGGTCGAACGCTTGAAAGCGATGAAGGAAACCGCCGATGCCGCTGGCGACAACGCCACTGACGGTCTCATCGACGATTGGACCGACATGGCGGAAGAGCGCGTCTGGTTCCTCAATTCGCTGCTCGATTGACGCAGTCGCAAGAGTTCGCAGTGCGTCCACATCAAAAGGGCCGTTTCCGGGTAGCCGGGAGCGGCCCTTTTGCTATGCGGTTGGCATGACGGACGTTCAATTCATGGAAAGCGCTGACAGCGCGCAAATTGCCGGCTGGATCGAGCGGCAACTACGCGCAATGCTGGAGCAAAGCGAAGGACGCATCGCTATCGCAGTGCCAGGAGGATCGACGCCTTTCCCGATTTTCGAATCGCTGATTGCCCGCGATCTGGAATTCGGACGGCTCGACATCTGGCCGGGAGACGATCGCGTCGTGCCTGAAGATCACGCGGCCTCCAACACCGGAAAGATCCGGGCCCTGTTCGAGCCTGCAGGTGCACGAGTGGTGACGCTGCAGCCGGACGCAGATACGCCATCGTTCGCGCTGGTGTGGCTCGGCATGGGCAGGGACGGCCATATCGCTTCGCTGTTTCCGAACACCGATCCTTCGGCATACGATCCGCTTGCGATTCGCCGATTGACGCCCGATCCTCTTCCGCCCGAGGCTCCTTTCGACCGCGTGTCGTTGACCATTCCGGCGCTGCTTGAAACCGATCAGATCATGTTCGTGATCCGCGGCGAAGAGAAACGGGCTGTCTTCGATGCCGCGCTTGCCGGCGAAAGCGACCTGCCGATCGCGCGACTGCTCAAGGCGGCGGTCGAGCGCGACATACCCGTGACATGCTTCACCTGATCGAAAGCCTGTTGCCTGCGCCTGTCCATAGAGCGCTGCTGCCATTGGCCTTTCGCATCCGGCATCGCTGGAGGCGTTGGCGCAAGACGGATTTGGCTGGCTGTTGTGTGGTAATCAGCAATTTCTCCGGCGGAATATTGCTGCTGCGCCATTCCTACGGTCCGAAAGTATGGGCCTTGCCCGGTGGGGGAATCGACCGCGGCGAAGACCCGAAAGATGCGGCGCGCCGCGAGGTGCAGGAAGAACTTGGCCTGAAATTGCAGACTCTGCGTGACCTCGGTACGATTGAGGAAGAAGTCTCCGGTTCGCACCACACCGCCCATCTCTTCGCCGCCACCTGCAATGACCGGCCCAGCCCGGACAAGCGCGAAGTTGTTGAAGCCCGGTTCTTTCCAACTCATTCGCTACCCGAACCGTTGGGACGAATCACGCGGCAGCGCATCGAGATTTGGCGCCAGATGGGAATGGGCAACACTCAAAGCAGCGAAAGCTGAGGATCATCTGCGCTGGCAACATCTTCGTCTTCGCCAGGATCGAGGTTCGATAGCGTCAGTCCCATCAGCCGGATCGGCATCGGTAAGGGCAGCGTCTCCTCCAGCAAATCGCGCCCGAGATCGCCAAATTCGCGTTTGTCCTCGACCCAGTGCGTTACCGATTTTGCGCGCGTAATCGTCTGGAAATCGGTGAACTTCATCTTGAGCGTCACGGTACGGCCCCGCGCTCCTGCATCTTCTATGCGCTCCCAGACGATGTCGATGATGTTCTCCAGAGTTTCGCGAAGCGCTGCGCCGCTTGAGATATCGTCGCTGAAAGTGCGTTCCCCGCCCACCGATTTGCGAATTCGATGCGCACGCACCGGCCTCAGGTCGATACCGCGTGCAGCGCGAAACAGGTAGTCGGCGAAAGAACCGAAATTGGCACGGAGGAATTCGATTTCCTTGGCCGCCAGGTCTGCTCCGGTCTCGATTCCGAGGGCTTTCATCTTTGCTTCCGCCTTGGGGCCCACGCCATGGAACCGCCGGATAGGCAGCGCGGCTACGAAATCGGCGCCCTGGCCGGGACGGATCACACATATTCCGTCGGGCTTGTTCTGGTCGCTTGCCAATTTGGCGAGGAACTTGTTGTAGCTCACCCCGGCGCTTGCCGTGAGCTTCGTCTTCGCACGGATTTCCTGCCGGATCAGTTCTGCGATCCTCGTCGCCGAGCCGATCCCAAGCCGATCTTCGGTCACGTCGAGATAGGCCTCATCAAGACTGAGGGGTTCCACGTGCGGTGTGTGGTGCTTGAATATCGCGCGGATCTGGCGGCTGGCTTCCTTGTAGGCGTCGAAACGGTGCCTGACAAAGATTAGGTCCGTGCAAAGCCGCTTGGCTGTGACCGACGGCATCGCGCTGCGCACGCCAAACTTGCGCGCTTCGTAGCTCGCCGCCGCCACCACGCCGCGCCCGCCGGATCCGCCGACCGCCACAGGTTTCCCGCGCAGTTCAGGATTGTCGCGCTGTTCGACGCTTGCGAAGAATGCATCCATGTCGACGTGGATGATCTTGCGCAGGCCCGCCGCTTCTTCTTCGATTTCATCCGGATTGGGTCGCTCGGCCGCCATGACCCGAGAATAGGATCTAGGGGCTTTGGAAGAAAGCGTTGTGCCACGATTATGGAACGATCCTAAGCCCTCTCCATTTTGTGCACATGCGAAAAGAACTCTGGTCATCGGGAGAGCCGCAGGGCAGAGAGCCGGGCATGGCTTCGGCTCAACCCCTTGATACGCCCAGAAAGGGTCCGCAAAACGCTTTGGGCGAGACCGAGCTGATCTGGATGATGGCGCTGCTGATGGCGCTGCAGGCATTCGGCATCGACGCGATGCTGCCCGCGCTCGACGATATGGCGGTCTCGCTGGCAGTCGAGGGTAATGACCGGCAGTTCGTGATTGGGGTCTACCTGCTTACGGCGGGCATCGGAGCACTGTGGCCGGGAGCCCTCGCGGACCGTTTTGGTCGCCGGCCCATCCTGCTGGGCTCGATTGCAGTCTACATCGCGCTCTCGCTCGCCAGCGCCCTGGCGACTTCTTATGACGCGCTCATCGCGATCCGCGCGGCGCAGGGCTTCTTTGGCGCAGGCATCGTGGCACTGCCACCCGCGATCATTCGCGACCGGGTCGGCGGCGACAAGATGGCAAGAATGATGAGCCTGATCTTCGTCATCTTCCTGATGGTTCCGGCCATTGCACCGAGCATCGGGGAACTGATCCTGCTGGTTGCCGACTGGCGCGCAATCTTTGCCGCGATGGCATTGCAGGGGATACTAGTGGGTGCCTGGGTGTACTTCCGCCTGCCGGAAAGCCTCGCGCCGGAAAACCGCCAGGAAATCCGCCCGCTGGCGATCGCGCGCAACATGGGAAGTGCGTTGAGCATGCCGAGCGTGGTAGGCTACATTTTCGGCAGTTCGCTCGTCTTCGGCGCGCTGTTCGGTTTCATCAACTCCTCACAGCAGCTGATCAGCGAGACCTTTGGTGCGGCGGACATCTTCCCGATCGTGTTCGGCATATGCGCCGGTTCGATGGCACTTGCGAGCTGGTCGAACTCGCGGATCGTAGAACGCTTCGGCGCACGTCGAGTGAGCCATACCGCTCTTTTCGCCTTTATCGTTGTCGCATCGTTGCAGGTCTACTTTGCGTTCCAGCCGAATGAGACCCTGTGGCAGTTTGTCCCGCTCATGGCGATCAACATGATGCTGCTCGGCTTCATCGGTAGCAATTTCGGCGCGATCGCAATGAACCCGTTCTTTTCGATCGCCGGCGCTGCGAGCTCCGCGCATGGATTCGTGCGGATGACTACAGCTTCGCTTCTAGGCGGGGCAATCGGCTATGCGTTCGATGGCACTGCGCGGCCGCTGGCACTGGCGCTTCTAGCGGCCGGAATAGTGTGCCTCCTGCTCGTCCTGTTCAGCGAGAAGGGCAAGCTGTTCGGCCCGCCCGACGCTGCGCTTGGGCCGACCAAGATGCGGAACATGTGAGCCTATGGCTTTGGCGAGGCCTTCGGCTCGCAGCTTCGACATTCGTACAATGGGATGCTCGTGCAACTGCGGCGCATTGGCCGACTTAGCGCTCGCTCTCCAGTCGCCGCCAAGCCAGCTCGGCGAATTCGCATAATAGCGGACGCGTGTCCCGTGGGTCGATAATGTCTTCGACGTTAAAGCGCTCGGCGCTGCGGAAGGGCGAAGTGACCTTGGCCAGCCGTCCTTTGATCGCCTCGAGTTCGACAACGGGATCGTCGCTCGTTTCGAGTTCGGATTTGTAAGCGACCTCGAGCCCTCCGGCGATCGGCAGGCTGCCCCAATCGCCGGAGGGCCAGCAGTAGCGGTACTGGTATCGGTCAGCATTGCTCATCGCACTGCCGGCAATGCCATAGGCGCGGCGCAAGACGATGCTCGCAAGCGGCACAGTGGCACGGTAAATCGCGTTCATCGCGTTGACGCCGTAGCGGATCGTGCCCGCCGTCTCGGCTTCGGTCCCGATCATGAAGCCCGGATTGTCGACGAGGTGCACGATCGGCAGCCGGAACTGGTCAGCCAATCTGACGAAACGTTCGACCTTTTCGCTGGTCTTCGCTTCCCAGGACCCGCCGAGAAAGGAAGGATCGCTCGCCACCACTGCAACCGGCCAGCCATCGAGCCGGGCAAGGGCGGTGATCGCCGCGCGCCCCCAGTTCTTGCCGATCTCGAACATGGTCCCTTGGTCCAATATCAGGTCGAGCGCGCGGCGCATCGAATAGACTTGGCGCGGATCGTGCGGAACGAGGCTGAGCAACTCCTCTTCCTTGCGATAGACCGGATCGGTGCAGTTGGAGCGCCGTGCGAGCTGGCCGACATGCTCGGGCATGAAGG
>JAAUYH010081916.1_pt1 | contig 14606 bp, 5 predicted proteins | sample 7278061 | NCBI WGS metagenome assembly JAAUYH01 (sample SAMN14350203, study PRJNA611818) | marine sediment metagenome | isolation source: surface marine sediment (0.6m) | place: French Polynesia: Moorea | collected 2018-08
AAAAATTACTGAATATGAAATGACTGGATATTCCTGGGCCCTTTGTGGGTGCGGATATGGTCAGTCAGTTTAATAGCTATAAAGGATCCTAGCTCTGCCTCTATGCCGCGATTAATAATGTGCGTTTGTGGAACCCGTTCAAGTTCATTCTTTAAATCTAATTTTGTCAAAGACATTGATTGTCAGACACCTAAATCGTTCTGAAACGTCATTGATCTTGTTCCTGGTAATACACTGATCCCAGTTTGGTTGTGAAAGATACTCAAATAAACCGTCTGCAGATGGTTAGAATGCTGACTCCAATGGAACTTGAGGCGTGCGGGAGAATGATAGCCGCTTAAACAAGCAGTAATCGTTGATCCAATGGCTGCATGAATAGGGTGCGCTACATCTTTCGGCTAGAGGCTGGCAATCGCAATGGCAATGAAGGACTCAAGTTCTGATCCTAGAATTACCCTTCCGGGGTATCTTATCCTCCAAAAAATCTATGAAAATTCCAGAACCTTAATCTATCGGGCGCAAAAAACGTCAGACCAAACCCCCGTTGTGATCAAGCTAGCGAAGGCTGAGCGCCCAACTTTGACTGAGTTGGCTCACTTCCGCAACCAGTATGCTGTAGCTAAAAATCTGGATTTGCCCAGTATTGTTCGTCCATTAGCGCTGCATCACTCCCCGAATGGCTTCGCCTTGGTTTTGGAGGATTTTGGCGGTCTCTCCTTGCGGGAATATTTAGAACGAGGAGGACGGGGGGAGCGAAGGGGGGAAGGAGAAAAGGAACCCCCAAACGCAACGCTTCAATCTCCGATTGCCGTATCAATTGCCCAATTCCTTGCGATCGCGGTGCAACTCGCCAAAATTCTGGAAGGTCTGTACGAATACCGCGTTATTCATAAAGATATCAACCCTTCCAACATCCTGATTCATCCTCAAACTCAGCAGATAAAGCTGACAGATTTCAGTCTGGCCTCATTGTTACCCCAAGAAGTTCAAGCGCTGCGGAGCCCATTTGGCTTGGAAGGAACCTTAGCCTACCTATCCCCAGAACAAACTGGGCGCATGAACCGCACAATCGATTACCGCACCGACTTCTATTCGCTGGGGGTAACTTTCTATGAGCTGCTTACGGGGCGATTACCCTTCGCCGCAACCGATCCGATGGAGCTGGTCCATTGTCATATTTTGCAGAAACCAGCCCCACTCAGTCAGATCAATTCAACCGTCCCCGAAGTCGTTTCAGACATTGTCATGAAGCTTATGGCTAAAGCAGCTGAGGACCGATATCAAAGTCCTCAAGGGCTGCGATGCGATCTGGAGCGTTGTCTATCCGAGTACAGTGAACATGGCGGGATCGATACGTTTTGGCTGGGCGGACAGGATAACGCTGATCGCTTTCAAATTTCAGAAAAGTTATATGGGCGCGATCGCGAAATCGTTGCGCTGCGGTCCGCCTTTGATCGGGTCGCTGACGTCAACCCGCAACGAAAGAAATCCGTTTCTAGCGCCGCCAATTCTATCCGACGTGAAATGGTGCTGGCGATTGGTTTTTCTGGCGTGGGCAAAACCGCCTTGGTAAATCAAGCCTACAAACCAATAGCGCAGCAGCAAAGCTATTTCATCACCGGCAAGTTTGAACCGCTGCAGCCTAATGCCCCCCTTTCAGGGCTTATCCAGGCCGTCCAAGACTTAATCATCCAATTGCTCAGCGAGTCCGAAGCTCAGCTTAATCAATGGAAACATAAAATTCTGGACGCCTTAGGGGATAACGGGCAGGTCATCATCGACATTATCCCTGAGTTAGAACAGGTCATTGGTCCCCAATCTCCGGTTCCTGAGCTAGCGGGAAAAGCTGCGCAGAATCGATTCAATCTGCTTTTCCAACGATTTATTCAGCTCTTTGCGAACCAGGACCATCCCTTGGTGATTTTTCTGGATGATTTGCAGTGGGCCGATTTCGCTTCCCTGAGACTGATTCAGTGGGTGATGACTGAAGCCGAGATCGACCGTTTGCTTCTGGTGGGAGCGTATCGGGAGCATGAAGTGTTTCCCAGCCACCCTCTGATGCAGATGTTAGATCAGATTAGGCAAAACCAGTCGACCACGGTTAATACTCTGACGCTGGAACCCCTCAGTCAGGTTGATACGACAGCTTGGACAGCAGATAACCTAAGTTGTTCAGCGGAAGTCGCTCGTCCTTTGGCGGAGCTAATGTATCAGAAAACTCTGGGCAATCCATTTTTTATCGCACAGTTTCTCCGCATCTTGCATAATCATGGGCTAATTGCCTTTGACCGAAATGCAGGCCATTGGCAGTGGGATGTCGCTGAGGTGAAGGAACTGGCGCAAACTCAGGATGTGATTGCGTTAATGACCCGTCAGATGGGCAAGCTGCCCGAAAAAACGTTGGATGCATTGCAAGTGGCGGCGTGTCTTGGCGATCGCTTTGATTTGTCGACGCTGGCCCAAATCTGCGGGCGATCTGAAGCCAAAATATCCATCGATTTGTGGCCTGCCTTGCAGACTGGGTTGATCTCGCCGAATAGCGATCTCTACAAATTCTATCTGGCGCCGTCCTCAAACCAATCAGGGCGACTCAATCCGGACGTCCAAATCTCTTACCAATTTTCCCACGCCCAGATTCGACAATTGGCGTACGCCTTCATTGCCGAAGAGCCCAAGCAAAGAAAACACTTGGGTATTGGCCGACGCCTGCAGAGCAATACTCCCGAAGAAACCTGGGGAAACAAAATTTTCGGGATCGTCAACCAGCTTAATTATGGGGCTGAGTTAATTTCCGATCAAACCCAGCAGAATGAACTCGCTCACTTGAACTTGATTGCAGGTGAGAAATCAAATGCGTTAACCGCATATCGACGTTCGCTCGACTATTTCAAGACTGGGATAGGGTATCTAGGGAGCGATTGTTGGGAAAATTCCTATGACTTGACCCTGGCCCTCTATCAGGCCGCAACCGAGGCGGCGTACCTGAGCGGTGAATTGGACGAGGTGGAGGAACTGGCTGAAATTGTCCTGCAAGAAACCAAAATACTGCTAGATCAGGTCAAAATTTACGAACTAAAAGCCCAGGCTTACACCGCCCAAAATCACCTGCAGGAAGCGGTTGAAAATTCCCTCTCCTTTGCTAAGCAATTGGGTGCAAAATTGCCCCAAGATCCCAGCAAACTAACGATTTTGTTGAGCTTGGCAAAAACAAAGTCCAGTTTATTTTTAAAAAATCCGTCTAAATTAATTAGTCTAAAGCCGATGACCAACGCGACGGCGTTGGCGACGATGCGCGTCCTGTTGACAGTTGGGTTGTCTGCCTATGAAGCGGTTCCTCAATTGGCCCAGCTGATTGTCTTTAAACTGGTCGGCTTATCCGTCCAATATGGCAATGCGCCTCAATCGCCCTACGGGTATGCCGCCTATGGATTCATTCTTTGCGGCGAATTAGGGGAGATTGAAACCGGCTATAAATTTGGCCAACTGGCGTTGAAGCTTCTAGAGCAGACTCCCGCCAAGGAGATTGAAGCCAAAACGCTTTATTTAGTCGCCCACTCTATTCAACATTGGAAAACCCATATTCGGGAGACTCTGCAGCCTTTGCTGAAGGGCTGTCAACTTGGCTTGGAAACGGGGGATTTTGAATTTGCGGCGTTGCATGCCCAATCCCATGCCTGTTATTCATACTTTGCTGGTGAAGAACTGGGGGCGATCGCCCAGCAAATGGCCGACTATAGTGAAACCATCCGGCAATTTGAGCAACCAGCCGCCCTCGCACTCCATCGAGTTTATTGGCAAACCGTTTTAAATCTTCTGAATCCCGTTCAGCCGACCCCTCAGAATCCAGACCCCGATCCTTGTTTTCTGATGGGCGACGCCTACGACGAGCAGGCAATGCTGCCGCTGCATCAACAGGCCAATCAACGCAACGCAATCTATCACCTACATTTCAACAAACTGGTGCTCTGCTATCTGTTTAGACAACCGCAGCAAGCTTTGCTGAATGCGGAGATCGCCCGCAAGTATCTCGATAGTGTTATTGGCCTATTCGCCGTTCCCCTCTTCTATTTCTACGACTCTCTGGCGAGGTTGGCGATCATCGCCGAAATGCGCCATGATTCCACCCATCGTCAACCCCAAGCCCTACAAAATTTGCTGACACGGGTCAACGTTAAACAGATGCTTGATCGGGTCAGCTCCAATCAGAAGAAGATGCGAACATGGGCCGAATACGCCCCAATGAATCACTTACATCGGGTTGATTTGGTCGAGGCGGAAAAGTATCGAGTTCTTGGGCGCTTGTCTAAGGCGGTCGATTTATACGATCGCGCCATTAAAGGCGCAAAGAAAAATAGATTTATTCAAGATGAAGCGCTGGCGAAAGAACTGACTGGCCGATTCTATCTGGAATGGGGGAAGGATAAAATCGCCCAAACTTATCTTACGGAAGCTTACGACGCCTATGCCCGCTGGGGGGCGAAGGCGAAAGTTGAAGACCTGGAGAGCCGTTATCCTGAATTGCTCCTGACGGTTCTGCATCAATCGGTTGACCCTCAACCACTCTCTGCGCCGCAGTCCGCCTCTGGAGCCTCTAACGGTCAAGCCTTGGACGCTAGCGTTGATGCGGCGCAAGGGCTGAATTTGACGCCTGTTGTCCAAATTTCCCAGGCGCTTTCGGGGGAACTGTCTCCAGAGGATCTGTTAACCCGTTTAATGAAAATTATTCTGGAGAATTCAGGGGCAGAAAAGGGCTCTCTAATTTTGAGCAGAAACGGGCAACTGTTTTTAGAGGCGTCGGCCTCGGCTGGCTCAGATCAGGTTGTTGTAGGCCAGGCTATTTTATTGGATGTTTTGGCCACCTCAAAAACCATGTCTTCGCTGTTGCCAACCTCTATCATTCATGCGGTTAGCCGCGCATTAGAGCCCCTTGTTCTCGAGCATGCTGCGGAGACCGACGCATTTGCCGCGGATCCTTATATGAGCTTTTGGCGGCCGCTGTCGGTTTTATGTCAACCGGTGCTTGGCCAGGGGAAGTTAATTGGCGTCGTTTATCTGGAGAATAACTCAACCACCGACGCCTTTACCCCAGATCAGGTTAAATTGGTTGAACTCCTCAGCTCCCAAGCGGCGATCGCGCTGGAAAACGCTCGTCTATACGACTCTATTAAAGAGTACTCCCAAACCTTAGAAGCCAAAGTTGAGCAGCGAACAGAGGCGCTTCAACAGCAAAACCAAATCCTGCAGCAGCAGGTGCGCGATCGCCGTCAACCGACGATTGCACAGCCCCAATCCGACCCAAAATTCTTCGCTGCTTTTCACGCTAGCCCTGAGCCCATCACCATTCTAGACCTAAAGGAAAAACGCTTTATAGACGTCAACGACAGTTTCTGTAGACTGTCAGGCTATTCACAAGAAACCCTAATGGGTTCAACGGTTCCAGAGTTGAAGCTTTGGCGGGACCCGCTGGAACAGCCTAACTTTCTTGAGACCGTTAAGAATAAAGGTAGAATCCGTAATCACGAACTCAACTTCCACACCCAGTCTGGGGAGCTGAAAACAGTTCTGCTCTCAGCTGACTCGCTCAAACTAGAAAATCGGCCCTGCAGCATTGTCGTCATCAACGATATCACCGAGCAGAAACAAGCAGAGACCACCCTCAAGTCCGCTAAGGAATCCGCCGAAGCAGCCAATCGGGCCAAGGGCGAATTTCTCGCCCAAATGAGCCACGAATTGCGCACCCCCCTCAACGCCATTTTGGGGTTTAACCAGATGCTCAAACAGGATTCCTCACTCAATCCTGACTATCAGCAGTATCTCGGCATTATTGACCACAGCAGCGAACATCTGCTGGCCTTGATTGACGACATCCTGACCATGTCCAAAATCGAGGCCGATTGCATCCCCCTCAACTCCAAGCAATTTGACCTGCCTCGCCTGCTCAAGAACCTGCAAGCGCAGTTACAGATACAGGCCCAGTCCAAGGACCTGCAACTCACCTTTGACATTACCCCTAATATTCCTCGACGAGTCACCACGGATCAAGGCAAACTCCGTCAGGTGCTCATCAACCTGCTCAATAACGCCATACAGTTTACCGAAACTGGGAGGGTGACTCTTCGCGTTATGAAAGCTGAGGGGGAACCGGAGATAGGAGACAGGGGAAAGAATAGTCAGAAGTCAGAAGCCAGAAGTCAGAAGTCAGAAGGATCCCCCCTCAATACTCGTCCCAGCCAAAATCCAAAATCCAAAATCCAAAATCCAAAATCCTTCCCGCTCCTCTTCGAAATCCAAGACACCGGTCCTGGCATTCCCCCTGACGCAATAGACACGTTGTTTGAACCGTTCGGCCAGACTAAGGACGGGCGACGGCCCCAATCGGGCGTAGGATTGGGGCTCGCCATTAGTCGACGGTTCGCCAACCTGATGGGGGGCGAAATTACGGTTGAAAGCGTAGCGGGTCAGGGAACAACCTTTAGATTGCTGCTTCCGGTGAAGCGGGACGGTTCAGTCAAGCCCCAAACTGCACAGTCCATCAAGCCTGCCCGCAATGTCATTGGGTTAGCTTCTGACCAACCGAACTATCGCATTCTGGTGGTGGAAGACAATCGGATCAATCGGCTGCTGATGGTTCAAATGCTGAGTTCGGTCGGGTTTGAGGTGCGTGAGGCGTTCAATGGGCAAGAGGCGATTGAGGTTTGGAAAAGCTGGGCCCCCCATTTGATCTGGATGGATATCCAAATGCCGGTGATGGACGGGTATGAGGCGACAAAGCGAATTAAGGTGATGGCGTCGAAGCAGTCAAATGGGAAAGTTGAAAAAGAGCGGAATGGGAAAGTAGCGAGCCATGCCGCCCTCGATGCCCAGCCATCAGCTCGTCCGGTCGTGATTGCTTTAACCGCTGCGGTGTTTGAGCAGGAGCAATTCTTAATTCTGGCGTCGGGCTGCGATGATTTTGTCAGTAAACCGCTGAAGCGTGAGCACATCTTCGCCAAAATGGCTGAGTATTTGGATGTGAAATACGTTTATCAGGAATAGAATAATTGCGCGCATAAGTGAGTAGGCAAAATTAATTACAGAATCTGATGCACAGTAAAAACAGGATGTCATGTCGAGTGAAGCATAGCGGAATCGAGACATCTCAGACCTTCGCGGCCGATCGAGATTCCTCGCTGCTCTCGGAATGACACTGGGTCTCAATGAAATTTTTAATGCCCAGACACTTATCTACCCTGCGCGCATATTCAAAACTCAAAGGTGAAATTGGAGAAGCGAATCTAAAGCGGTTCAGCAGTTAAAACGGTAAGCTAGTGAAGTGGGGTTAGACATTCCTATAGGCCCTCACTGACAGGAAGCTCTATGACGGTTCTGCGAACTCGTGATCTATCTCTAAGAGAGGTTCATGACCTGTTTAGATTTCAGCGCCAATACAGTAATTCCTTCTTACCTCTCCTCAATTTTGAAGACGTTACGCTGGCTGAACAGCAAGAACTGATTCAAATCCAGACCTATTTTGACTATTACCTGACCGAGGGCGAAACGTCGGAAGGACAAGTTAAGCTGGTTGCCATCTCTCCTTTGTTAAAGCTGGCAGGATATTATCAGCCGCCAATTCAAATCAAGGTTGAAGATGCGATCGCCAAAATCGACATCAAAGATGACGATACAACCATTACTGGGCGCTTAGATCTGTTAGCGATCAATAGAAGTAAGCCCATCGGAACCCATACGTTCCTTTGGATTTTACTGATTGAGACCAAAAAGGGGCTTGCCGATCCCCTGGCTGGCTTGCCGCAGCTCTTGACTTACGCCCACAAAGGTTTGGCGAATCAGAAGCCTGTTTGGGGTTTGACGACCAACGGCGTACGGTATCAGTTTGTCTATATCCAGGCTGGGGATTCCCCCATTTATCAGCTAATGCCAACCCTGAACTTGTTTGAGTCTGAAGACGCTGCTCAGCTATTACAGGTACTCAAGTCGATTCTTCAGGGATCGATTTGAGGTCATTTAATCTTTGTCCTTACCCAAGCCCGAAACGCTTTCATCGTTTTATTTCTTCCCTCCACTTTACTGCGTTCTAAACATTGCGGAATGACCTCATTCACAAGGAACCCCGAGAAATAAGGACTGTTATTCACCTGAATGTATCGCCCTTCTTGCAGGACATTAATTTCTAACTGAGTTCCATTAAATCGCCAGAGTTCTCCTACTCCTAAGCCTTGATAATTATCGAACTGAGTTCGGCTAGTAAATTCTGATTCCTATCCCATATACTCTGCCTCAAGAATAATTTCTCTCTATAATTTCTCTCTATAAATAGATAGTCTTCGGTTGTATGCATTTGTTTACAAATTAGCGCTAAGTTGAGAAACTGACATCAAGTAGGGTCAGAGGCAAAGCCTTTATCCGGATAGTTGACTTGAAATAATCAGTGGGATGAGGGGAAAATTTACTCCTCTGGCTGAGATTCAATGGCCAACTTGAGTGATTTGAGCAAAAGTTATCCAGCATCCAATTGACTGGTCTGGATTGCTTTATCATCAGTCGAATAGCGTTTGCCCGCTACCGTTCATAGAGGTGCCATCTGATGTTCTCGAAAATTCCAGAGCGTTATCTGCATATTGTCCGGTGGGTGCTGGCGGCAGGATGGTTAGGCTTAATTATCTCTCTATTTTATGACCCCATTTCCGCCAGATTAACTGAGCCCTATCGCCTGTTGGGGCCTGCTGCGCCTGACGCCTGTGGAATGTTTCAAGGAGAGTGCCTGCCGCTAACGCCTTATCCCATTGGCGCGCAGATTTTTTGGGGTATGGTTGTGCCTTCGGCAATTGTTGCCCTATTGGTGTTTGGCCATGAATTTTGGCGAAGAATCTGTCCGTTATCATTTATGTCCCAAATTCCAAGGGCCCTGGGCTGGCAAGGGAAGCGGATAGTCAAAGAAAATTCCTGGCTGCATCGCCATCATTCATTATTTCAATTTGGGTTGCTATTTGTCGGCTTAAATGTACGCTTGCTATTAATTAACTCTGATCGCTTTCTGTTAGGCGTTTTTCTGTTACTGACCATTGCAGCTGCAATTACAGTGGGGTTCCTCTACGACGGCAAAACTTGGTGCAACTATTTTTGCCCCATGGCCCCTGTCCAGATGATTTACAGCGAACCATCCAGTTTATTAGGCAGTCAAGCCCATACCGCCCCCCCCGGATCCATCACCCAGTCTATGTGTCGCACAGTGGATCAAACTGGCCGCGAAAAAAGCATCTGTATCGCCTGTAAATCTCCCTGCATAGACATCGATGCCGAGCGTTCATATTGGGATAGTGTCCATCGACCAGACCGGAAAGTGATCTACTACGGTTATCTGGGCCTGGTTATTGGATTTTATCTATACTTCGGACTTTATTCCGGAAATTGGAATTTCATCTCCCAAAATATTTGGCTTGAGACTAATCAATTCGCCACTTTGTTAAACCCTGGGTTCTACGCTTCTGGCAGTGTAATTCCCATTCCTAAGCTGTTGGCGGTTCCCCTTACCCTGACGATTTTCTCTATCGCAACCTATGTCCTCGGCTTGACCGTTGAGAAGGCGTATCGACGTTATTGCAAACGCCGCCAGCTTCGCTTCAATCGCGATCAAATCACCCATCGGGTGTTTACCCTAACGACTTTCCTGGCGTTCAATTTTCTATTTTTTCTGGGGGTTTACCCAACCCTGGGCTGGCTCCCCTTACTGCCTCAAGAGTTATTTGGCTGGGCGGCGGTTTTGGTGAGCAGTCTATGGTTAGTCAAAATCTGGCTACGCAGCGCCGAGAGCTTTAGACGCGAACGGGACGGCAATTTATTGCGGCGACAACTGAGCAAGTTAGCTATTGACCTTTCCCAATTTCTCGACGGTCGCTCTTTGACTGAACTAAATCCAGACGAACTTTATACCTTGGCTAAGATTTTGCCAGGGTTTACTCATCAATACCGGCTACAAATTTACTCTGGCATTTTGCAAGAGGTTTTGGAGCAAGGCAGCGAAAACGCGACAACTAGTCTCAGAATGCTCGAAACTATGCGGCTGGAACTGGGGGTTAACGACAGTGAACATTGGACTGTTTTAGAGCAGCTTAGGGCTGGCAATCCGTTTCTGTTTTCACGCCAACGAACGAGCTCAAGGGTTGGGGCGACGGTGCGCCCTTGGAGCAATCAATCCCAGATTTCAACGTTGGAGCCAACGACGCAACATTCTAGCCCTAAGACCCGTGCATCAACCTTGGATCCGACCGTACAACGGTCCGACAGCCGCTCTTTAGCGTCAACTTTGGATCCAACAGCGCCGGGTTTCACCAAAAAGGGCCTGAGAAGCTCAGGAATATTGCCCGCAGAAATCACTGTGCATTGTTCCCTTGATCAGGTGAAAGCGGCTTCGACTGTACAATATCCGACCACCAGCGGCGAATCTAACTCGGAGCCTACGATCGCCCGCACTTCTTCCAAGGCCCAGTCACCCCAAGAGCCCACCGTCAAAAGTCAAATAGGAAGGGCTGCATCCACAGCAGACGACACTATGGTCAGCCGCCTTAACGACCCAGATCGGCCCAACAATCCATCAAATCTATGAAAAGCCCAGCAACCGTGATTATTTAGCCAGAGGACCCAGCCATGCTCCAACTCAGGGTGTTCAATTACCAAACGGGTGAGTTTCAAGCTAAGACGTTAGCGGTAGACACTCACGTCAAAGGAGAATGGATTATTGGACGAAATGCTAACTGCGATCTGGTTTTAGAGAGCCCTGAAGTAAGTCGCGTCCATGGCGGCATTCGGTGTCAAGAAGGAAGCTACTTCTACACTGATTTTGGCAGCACCAATGGTTCCAGCATTAACAATAACCAGGCCAAAGCTAACCAAAGCTACTTACTTGCAGCTGGGGACATGATTCGGATCGAGGAATTTGTCTTAGTCATCGAAACCATAGAGACAGTGGCCTCATCTGCTGAAAACGCCGTTATCAGCGAACGACAGAAGGGCCCTCGGAAATGGGAAACTGGCGATTTGTCAGTCCGCTGTGTGCAGGTTATTACTGAAACCCATGATGTCAAAACATTTCGCTTCAAGGCTGACCCGCCCGCTCTGTTTGAACACAAACCGGGCCAGTTTATCACCCTGGAGCTGGACATCAATGGAGAACGCGTGAGACGCCCCTATTCCATTTCATCCCCTCCCTCACGGCCCCATCTACTGGACATTACTGTCAAGCGCACACTCCCCCCCACGGATGCTCCAGACTTTCCGCCTGGTAAGGTTTCCAACTGGCTGCACGACCACATGATAGTGGGCGGTGAAGTCAAATTGATTGGCGGCCCAATGGGAAAATTCACCTGTGCTGATCAACCCGCTCAAAAGCTGATGTTGATTTCAGCTGGAAGCGGGATTACTCCTATGATTTCAATGGCGCGCTGGCTTTATGACACAGCGGATGAGCGCGATTTAGTTTTCTTCCATAGCGCTCGCAATCCTGGGGATATTATCCTACAGCAGGAGTTAGAATTCATGGCTTCCCGACAACCCAATTTTCGGTTAGCCCTAACAGTTACTCAGCCAACCCCAAATCAAGCTTGGATCGGCTTAACTGGCAGATTGACCGCGCCGTTGTTGATGCACATTGCGCCAGACTATAAGGAACGCGCCGTTTATGTTTGCGGATCCGATGGGTTTATGCAAGCGGTCAAGACTCTGTTTATTGACCTGTCTTTTCCGATGGAAAACTACTACGAGGAAAGTTTTGGCTCTTCAACCTGGTTAAAAGCTAAATTTCCCCCTCCTGTAAAGGCCGGTGAACCGCCTCCGCAGAACTTTCCCCAGGGTAAATTTGAAAACGCGGCCTTATCTCAAGCAGATTCTGTTACCCCCGCAAGTTCATCCTGGAATGACCCCGGAAATAGCTCAGGTAATAGCCCCGGAAATGATATGGGCGCTGCTTTTGGATTTAAATCGACTTCCATCAACCCGAACGCTTCTGGATTGCGGCACGCTGTATTATTCGCCCAGTCTAAACAAGAAATTCATTGCGACCCTGAAGAATCGATTCTGGATGTTGCTGAACAAGCTGGAATCAATATCCGCAGCGGATGCCGTCAGGGTGTCTGTGGGACTTGTAAGGTCCGCAAGCTAGAGGGCGAAGTGAGATATGACGTCCAGCCTGACATTCTTGACCAAAGTGAACAGGCGGCCGGATTCATTCTTACCTGTGTAGCGTTTGCAGACGGTCGAGTAGTGGTGGCGGCTTAAAGCAAAGTTTGTATTGATTCACTTCCAAAACAGAAATTTTGGCAATCAATTCTAAGATTATTTTATGTCGGCATTCAAAATGTAGTAATTCAAAAGGATTTGATCAATCCCCCTCAGTGTTAGTTAAATCGGGAGATTCCAATGCATTCTGACAGCAACCAATGGGTTGGCGAGAATCAGCGTTACCACCTCGAAAAGCGTTTGGGCGGGGGGGGCATGGGAGATGTCTTCTTAGCCACAGATACTCGATTGGGTAAATCCGTTGCGCTCAAACTACTGAAAGAATCACTGGCGGGCAGTGATGAAATGCGGATGCGGTTTGAACGAGAATTGGCAATTTGCGCCGCTCTTAAAAGTCAGCATATCGTTCAGGTGAGTGATTATGGGGTCACTTTAGATGGGCATCCGTTTTACGTTATGGAATATCTCCAGGGTCAAACCCTGGGGGAATTGCTGCGCCATACTCATCAGCTACCCGTACAACAGGCGTGCAACATTATTACCCAAGTTTGCGCTGGCTTACAACCCGCACACGAAGGCGTCTTTCTCAAAAAAGATGGGAAAGGGGGCAATGAACGGATTAAAGTTGTCCATCGCGACTTAAAACCAGCAAACATCTTTCTGGTGCCCACTGCCCTTGGAGATTTAGTCAAAATTATCGACTTTGGCATCGCCAAAATTCGACATCTTCAGGCCGAGTATACCAATGCAACGGAGGTCTTCCTCGGCACCTGCCATTATTCTGCTCCAGAGCAATTAGAAGCCATTAAGGAGCTTGATGAGCGGGCGGATATCTACAGCTTGGGGTTGATCCTGTACGAAATGTTGACGGGGGTTGATCCGTTTGGGCTAGATTTTAAGCAAACTCCGGTGAGCGGTGAGCGCTGGATTTTCGCCCATGCCGCCAAGACGCCTCAGACCATCAGGTCGCAACCGGGCTGTGAAAAGGTTTCCCCAGAACTTGAGGCGGTGGTGTTGCGATGTTTACAAAAATCTCCTAAGGATCGGTTTTCCTCTGTTCAGGAGTTAAATCAGGCCTTGCAGACAGCTGTCTCTGGATTATCTGACGTAGACCGTTTCCAGAACCTTTCTCAATTGTCTCAACAGCCGTCGGCAACTGATTTCTCGCCTGAAGAATCCATCAATGAAGAATTCATCAATACAGTGATTAACAGTAGTTTTGTCGCGGCGAATTCTGTTTCAGCCGCCGCTATGGATTCCTCCCCAATAGACCTGACCGCGAATCAATCTATCAGCCCAACCAAACTTCAAACAACCGATCAGCAATTCCTCCAACGGTCCGGATCGCGCTCCATTAATCGATGGTTGATGGTGGGAGGCGCGGCGGCGGCGCTGGTCCTGGGTGTAACAGCCATTCTGCGGTTGAGTCCTTTTAATGCGCCCAGGGAGGAACAAGTTCGCGTTAAAGAACCCAGTTTGTCGTTTGTGCGGTCGTTATCCGGCCATACGGATGATGTCTGGTCTGTGGCCATTAGCACCGAGGGAGAGACCCTAGTTAGCGGCAGTCAGGATCAAAGCATCAAGGTTTGGGATTCGCAATCCGGTATTCTCAAGCGGACGATTTCCGGCCATGCTGGCGCTGTTCAATTTGTCGCTTTGAGTCCGGATAACCAACGGGTGGTCAGCGCCAGCGCTGATCAAACGATTAAGGTTTGGGAGCTTCAGACTGGCAAGTCTATCTACACGTTGACGGGGCATGAAGACACCATCTGGTCTGTGGCGATTAGTCCGGATAGTCGACTCTTGGCGAGTAGTAGCGCCGATAGAACGATTAAGTTGTGGAACTTCCGGACGGGTAAGCTGATCCGCACGCTCCAGCGCCATACAGATGAGGTTTTCTCTGTCGCCTTTGGACCCACCGGACGGCTACTAGCTAGCGCCAGTCAGGATAAAACCATTAAGCTGTGGGATGTGGCGATTGGGCAAGAGGTGAACACCTTGAAAGGTCATAATGATTCGGTCAGGGCGATCGCATTTGATCCCAGGGGAGAGAAACTGGCCAGCGCAAGTTGGGACCGCACCGTTAAGCTGTGGGATGCCCAAACGGGGAAGGAACTAACGACTTTATCAGGCCATACGGATCGAGTGATGTCACTGGCCTTTAGCCCCGATGGCCAAACCCTGGTCAGCGGTAGCGCCGATCAGACCCTAAAACTCTGGGACGTCGATCAACAAACCTTATTGGATACCCTGGCAGGTCACGCGGATCGAGTGCTGTCGGTAGCGATCGATTCGTCGGGTGGAACCGTAATTAGCGGCAGCAAAGACGACACCCTCAATATTTGGCGCTGATGTTAAATATTTGGCGCTGATTT
>JAAUYH010045993.1_pt1 | contig 14602 bp, 14 predicted proteins | sample 7278061 | NCBI WGS metagenome assembly JAAUYH01 (sample SAMN14350203, study PRJNA611818) | marine sediment metagenome | isolation source: surface marine sediment (0.6m) | place: French Polynesia: Moorea | collected 2018-08
CAACACAAGAAGCGTATTTTAAGCGGTATCGCTGTCGCGATGTTTGTTATTAGTCAGGCTTCATCTCAACGCACAAGGCAGATGAGTTTTCGCCCGACATTAATTTATAAAATAGAGTTATTGCATTGGCGATCGCTTAATATTATTTATTAATTGTCAAAGGTTCGCCTTCAGAAAAATTGCGATCCGTAAGGCTACGGGTCACGTAATCGCTCTGCTGGTAACCTAATCGACGTAACGGCGCGATCGCCTCAAGCAAGAAGCAAATTGTTCAGAAAATAATTTAAACTATTGTCTATTAGATCTTTAACGGCAGAGATTAAATTATTAAGTTATGGAAAAAATTGAAATCAAAGATTTTGTCGGCATTAAAGATATCTCAATAGAAGTAAAGCAAATTAATATTTTAATTGGTTCTCAAGCGAGTGGAAAAAGTATTATTGCTAAATTGCTTTATTTTTTTAAGATTTTTCCATTTGAAATTATTAACGCAGCAGTAGTATCAAACAGCCAAAAAGACTTAGAAAAAGAAGTAAAATCTAAGTTTGTTAAATATTTTCCTTCGTCATCATGGGGCAACAAAAGTTTTAAAATTAGATATTTTCTTAATAAACAATACATGGAAATATCTTGCAAGCAATCCAAAGAGAAGAAAAATACAGAAATAGAATTAAGCTATTCTGAACTATATAAAAGTGAGTTTTATTCCTTTGTAAGTTTTGTAAAATCTATTAAAAATCAAGAAATAAAGCAAAGCAACAAATTTAATTTGCGATTTCCCAATATTAAAATTTATGAATTAGACAGCGTATTTTTATCAATGATTGCCGAAGATATAAGTAATTATGCTGCTTTTTCTCAATTATATATCCCTGCTGGAAGATCATTTTATGCTAATCTTAAAAAGACTTTATTTCATTTTATTTCAGCCAATAATGTCGTAGAACCATTTTTGATAGATTTTGGTCGGCATTACGAACAAATAAAAGATCAAATAGAAGATATTAATATGAATGGTAAAATAAATTATGAAAATCTATATGATGAAATAACCAAAGCAAAAGACAAAATATTAAATGGCAAATATATAAAAAAAAATGGAGAAGACTATCTTGAAATAACCACAAATAGACAAATTGAACTTATTAATTCTTCTTCTGGGCAACAAGAAACTTTACCTTTGATCATAATTTTAGAGACTATTGCATACGATCAACCAGAGGTAGGAGGAAATTCAATTTACATAGAAGAACCAGAATCACATGTTTTTCCTTCTACCCAAAAAAACATAGTCGAACTTATTTCTACAGTTTATAATGCTCGTAAAGATAGCTTGCAATTTTTTATAACTACTCACAGTCCATATATTCTTACCGCATTTAATAATTTGATTCAGGCTGGTATCTTAGCCGAAGATGCTACAGAGGAAAAAATAAAGCAAATATCTCAGCATGTTCCTAAAACAAGATTTCTCAATCCTGATGAAGTTGCTGTGTACTCTTTAGAGAATGGTTACTGTAAATCGATTATTGATCAAGAGACGGGGCTAATAGATGCAAATATCATTGATGAAGTGTCAAATGAACTAGCTATCCAATTTGATGAACTTCTAGATCTTGAGGAATGAAAGATTTCGGTGATTGTGAGGAAATTAGACAAGATCCCAAGATAGTTATTAGCGATCCTGGAAGTGCAACAATCGCAGTAAGTTTCGGTTAGAAAATCCGAAGCAATTAAAAATCAGGAAAATTCAGGTAGATGATTGTGTCATAAAAGAAGGTTTGAGGTGCGATTATTTGGTGATTCTACCTAGTAAAAATAAATCTTCTGAAGGTCAAGAGATTTATATCGAGTTAAAGGGTTCTGATGTAAAACATGCCGTTGAACAACTTTCTACAACAATTCAACAGTTAACTAAAGATATGTCAGCATCCAAACTTTGCTTTGTAGCCAGCACTAGATGACCCATGAATTCAACAGAAGTTCAAAACATTAAAAAGAAATTCAAGAAAAAGTACCAGGCAAAACTGACTATTAAAAATGGAGAAATTGTTCATAAAGTTTGATTTGCCAGAGATTTAATTAGAAAAATTTCCCTAGTTAATTTTTATCGTCAGGCGATCGCCATAATGTAACTGTAGGTGGTTGATTTAAGTTGGGAGTTTCTTTTATGTCCTATATTCAATTCTCATTGATTAGATAGATCCATCTTTTTCTTATTTCCACTTTGATAAGGGCAAAATCCATCAATTGCGACTCCTAAACCCCAACCAAGAATTGGATAGACACTCCAGAAATATTGTGGTGTAGTAACAAGGTTCAGTAATATCAAAAATATATTTACGACTATATAAGGAATTAAATGCAGTCTGATAAATTCTTTTTTCCTTTTAGCCTGTCTTTGGCTTTTTTCTTGTCTCTCTAACCAAGCTGTTTCGGCTTTTTTCAAGGTTTCGGCGGAAATACCAACTTCGGCTGCTATTTCTTGTAATTGTGACCGCGAGATGTCGTTATCTTTTTCTAGGACTATGGCTTCCTGCAAGATTTGTTGTACTGCTTCGTTGCTATATGTTTTGAACATTTTTTTCCTTAGAGTTAATAGAGTTAATACATTTTTTATATGTAATTTATGACATACAAACCCGAATGAGAAGATCTAAAGTGATTCGATTTTGGTAATAGTTCGATCAAGCCATTGCAGATACATTCGTTCGTAATCAAGACCAAGATCGAGAGTCATGCGCCAAAATTCAGCTTCGCGATCAAAATTAATATCATTATTTTCTGACCTACACCGTGACTCTTCTGGATCTGGTTTAATCTGTTGGTATATCTCCAGTTGTTGCTGATGTAGCTGACGCTGAAACCTCAGTTCGTTGATAACTTCTTCAGCCGATCTCGAACCAGAGAAAAATAACCTAACTAGCAGACTGTCTTTACTAGGTGGCAATTCTGTAAGACTTTTTCCTAACCATTTTTTCAGTTGAGATTGCCCCTGGTTAGTCATTTCGTATATTCTTCGTTCGCGCTTTTCATCACTATCGTCAATCGTAGAGGCTACTAAACTATCCTCTTCCATCTTGCGTAAGGTGGTGTAAATCTGACTATGATAAGCATGCCAAAAATGCCCAGTAGAACAATCGATCGCCCGCTTGAGGTCATACCCTGTCATCGGTTGATAATTTAGAAATCCTAAAAGAATATATTTCAGCATACTTTTACTTTAATTATAAAATTTTTACATGTCAATAATTACATATTAAGAATTTTAAAAATAGAAATTCTTGATGATTTTCCCGATTTGATAAGAGAAGGTTTAAAAGCCTATATTGCTTATGCTGCAATTAATTAATAAAAAATTAGGAAGAGTTTAGCAATGCCGAACCCTGACCAACATCAAACAGGATTAAAACAACAGGAAAATGTTAACCTACAACCATTTCTTCTGGAGTTGCTACTTCGCGATCGCTTTATTTTCAAAACAATTAACGTAAGTAATATGAGATTGTAGATTATCACTGAAAAATTTATGGACAAACGAGAATTTCCACCAATACATCCAGGAGAGATATTATTAGAAGACTTTCTCAAACCTATGAATCTCAGTCAATATTCTGTAGCGCGATCGCTGGGAGTTCCACCACGTAGAATCAATGAGATCGTACATGGTAAGCGTGCTATTACGGCTGATACTGCTTTAAGGTTGGGACGTTTTTTCAGTATGGAACCTCAATTTTGGATGAATTTACAAAGTAGATACGATCTTGAAGTCACTAAAGAAAGACTGTTAGACAGATTGGACAAAGAAGTTAGTGTTTATTCAGCTTGATAATTTACAGATATAATAGTGCGATCGCAATATTTAACCAAAAAATTGTTCGTAATCATCATGATTGCCAATCCAAAACCAAGTCACAGTATCGTTATCCAAAATACCAATCGCACGATAACTACGATTAATTCTTACTGACCAAATATTTTCTTGGCTGTTAATACACTTAAAACATAAAGATGGATGAAAAGGGTTATCTTTCCACAAGCGATAAGCTTTTCTTGCGCTACGTCTATTTTTCTCAGAAAGCAATTTATAGCTATCCCAAAAAGTAGGAAGAGTCTGAGACTTCATAGCTTATCGTAATCCATTGGTTGGGCTTTGCCTTCAGCAATTTGTTGTTTGGCTAATCTAGCAGCAGCTACCAATTTATCTTGGGTGTTATTAAAAGAGTTTTGCCATTTTGCCTCTTCTTGCAAATTTTGAATATATTCCCGCAAATGTTCGACCAATTCATTTTGCTTATCTTCTGGCAAAGATTCCATCATCTTGATGACAGTGCTAATTGCTGGTGATGACATTAAAGCTGTCTCCGTAAATCAATAGTGTTAGATCTGATAATCATATGTCATATATTACTGAATTTTCTTTAATAGCTTTGGTTTTTGGAGTCGTGGAAGTGCGATCGCTTGAACTAAAAAACTGGATGCTCAAATAAAAACCCCCTACAAGCTGAACTTATAGAGGGTAGGTAAAGTTGAAAGAGATAGATATTGCCGAAATATTATATATTACAAACTTTGCTTGACAATTATATTGCGACCGTTTCTTTAGGTGTCGCTTCAGAAGAATCGCCAGTCTTAGTCCCTAGATCCCCCTCATATGCCGAGATATAAAGTTCTTGCAAATCTTTAATTAACGGATAGCGAGGATTTGAACCAGTACACTGATCGTCGAAAGCTTGTTCCGCTAGGGTTTCTACCTGCGCATAAAACTCGGCATCTTTGCCTGGCATCGCTTCTTTGATACTAGAAGGAATATCAACTTCTGCCTTAAGATGTTCGATCGCTTCAATTAATTTGTCTACTTTCTCTTCAGGGGTATTACCACCAAGGTTTAAGTAGTCGGCAATTTCCGCGTAACGTTCCTTGGCATGGGGATATTCGTATTGGGAAAAGATAGTCTGTTTGAATGGTGCATCGGTGGAGTTATAGCGAATGACGTGGGTAATCATTAGGGCATTGGCTAAACCGTGGGGAATATGGAAAGTTGCCCCTAATTGGTGCGCCATCGAGTGACAGATTCCTAGGAAAGAGTTGGCAAATGCCATCCCTGCAATAGTGGCTGCATAATGAACTTTTTCTCTGGCGATGGTATCTTTTGCCCCTAGTTTATAGGAACGGGGTAAGTATTCCATTAATAGAGCGATCGCCTGTAGTGCTAAACCATCGGTGTATTCCGTTGCTAGTACCGAAGCATAGGCTTCTAAGGCATGGGTTAAAGCGTCAATACCACCAAAAGCAGTGAGAGACTTGGGCATATTTAGTACTAATTCGGGATCAACTATTGCCATACTTGGAGTTAAAGCATAGTCTGCTAAGGGATATTTAATACCAGCGCGGTCATCGGTAACTACTGCAAAGGGGGTAACTTCCGAACCCGTACCTGATGTAGTGGGGATGGCGACCATTTCTGCTTTTTTCCCTAACGGTGGTAACTCATATACCCGCTTGCGAATATCCATAAACCGAGTGGCGATGCCTTCAAATTCAATTTCAGGATGTTCGTACATCAGCCAGATGATTTTGGCTGCATCCATCGGCGAACCACCACCAAAGGCAATAATTACATCGGGTTTGAAGGTATTTACCCTAGCCAATCCCATTTCAATTGTAGAAAGATTGGGATCGGGCTGTACATCATAGAAGAGTTGATATTCAATGTTAATTTCTTCCAAAGCCTCGGTAACTTCTTTAATCATGCCTAAGTCATATAAAGGCTTGTCGGTAACGATAAAAGCTCGTTTTTTACCCGCTAAATCTCTCAAGGCTACGGGCAGACAACCGTATTTAAAATATACTTTGGGGGGGACGCGAAACCAGAGCATATTTTGACGACGTTCGGATACAGTTTTGATGTTGAGTAGATGACATACGCTGACGTTTTCACTGACAGAGTTACCGCCCCAAGTACCGCAACCGAGAGTTAAAGAAGGGTCTAACTTAAAGTTATATAAATCGCCGATCGCTCCCTGAGAAGAAGGAGTATTAATTAATACCCTCCCTGTAGAGACGTGGGTATCAAAGTAGTCAATGCGATCGCTATTATTAGGGGCAGTATAGAGTACGGAAGTGTGTCCCCGTCCACCGAGTAAAATTAATTCTTCAGCTTTTGCTGTTGCTGCTTTAAAGTCTGCCACCCGATACAAAGCCAAGACAGGGGATAACTTCTCAATGGAAAATGGTTCGCTAGTTCCTACCCCATCAATTTCCCCAATCAAAACTTTACTACCTGGAGTCACATCTATGTCTGCCAATTTTCCAATATCAGCTACAGATTGACCGACTATAGCAGGGTTGATATGTCCATCTTTAATCAATACCTGACTTACCCGATCCCGTTCTTCAGGGCTTAAGAAATAAGCACCCCGCAAGGCGAATTCTTGCTTGACGCGATCGTACATTTCATCAACGACAATTACCGACTGTTCCGAGGCACAAATCATGCCGTTGTCAAAGGTTTTACTCAACAAAATTGAGCTCACCGCTAGCTTGATCTCGGCAGTTTCATCAATTACCGCAGGAGTATTACCTGCACCCACTCCTAAAGATGGTTTACCTGAAGAATAGGCAGCTTTTACCATCCCTGGACCACCTGTAGCTAGAATTAGATTGATGTTAGGGTGCTGCATCAAAGCTTGGGAAAGCTCTACCGAGGGCTTATCGATCCAGCCAATGAGATGTTCTGGCGCACCTGCTGCCACTGCTGCATCTAAAACTGTTTTCGCTGCGGCGATGGTACATTCTTTAGCTCTAGGATGGGGAGAAAAGATAATTGCGTTGCGAGTTTTGAGGGCAATTAAAGCTTTAAAAATAGCCGTAGAAGTGGGGTTAGTTGTGGGTACAATTCCCGCCAAGATTCCCACGGGTTCGGCAATCTTTTGAATCCCAAAATGGGAGTCAGATTCGATTACACCACAAGTAGGTTGATCTTTATACTTGTTGTAAATAAACTCTGAGGCAAAGTGATTCTTGATCACCTTATCTTCTACTACTCCCATCCCCGTTTCATTGACCGCTAATTTCGCTAGGGAGATACGTTTTTCATTGGCAGCTAAAGCAGATTTTTTAAAGATATCATCTACCTGTTGCTGATTGAAATTAGCGTACTGGCTTTGAGCGGCTTTTACTTTTTGTACCAGGATATTGAGGTCTTGAATATTGTTGACTTTCATGCTTAATGCTTAGTGGCTTATGGTTGGTTGTTAGTCGTTAGTTGTTAGTTGTTAGTCGTTAGTTATTAGTCGTTAGCCATCGAACTCTAGATAACCAAAGAACGAAGGACAAAGGACAAATGGCAAATAACAAATAACAAATAACAAAATCAATAAACTTTAATATCGTATTCTTGAAAAATTACTTTAGCTTGATTAACTAATTTTGGTGATGCTTCTGGTGTATCTTGTAGCTGATAATCATATCCAAGCTGTTGCCACTTATATTCTCCCATTTTGTGAAAGGGTAAGATTTCAACTCGCTTGATGTTATTTAATTGAGAAATAAATTTAGCCAAGCCCTTAATATTTTCAGAGGCATCGGTCAGATTAGGAACTAAAACAAATCTAATCCAAGCTGGTTGCTCAATTTCATCTAAATATCGAGCAAATCTTAAGGTAGGCTCTAAAGAAACTTGAGTAACTTGTTGATAGATTTGCTTATCAAAAGATTTAATATCTAATAGTACTAAATCTACATAGTCCAAGACTGGTTTTACTGTAGCTAAATTAACATAACCAGAAGTATCTAAAGCGGTATGTATATTTAACTCTTGACAACGACGAAAAATATCCGTAACAAACTCTGGCTGCATTAAAGGTTCCCCTCCCGTTACGGTTACCCCACCTCCCGAAAAATTCATGTAAGATTGATATTTTTGAATATCCGCAATTAATTCATCAACAGTGACTTCTTTGCCATCTTCAGGATGGCGACAGTCGGGATTATGGCAGTAAAGACATCTTAGAGGACAACCTTGAGTAAAGATGACATAACGAATACCAGGACCATCAACCGTACCGCAGGTTTCAATGGAATGGATTCTGCCTTTTGTGATTGTTAGCTGTTGGTTGTTCGTCATTAGTTATTAGTCATTAGTCATTAGTCGTTAGTTGTTCATCGTTAGCTGATAGAAACAAAGAACAAAGAATAAAAAACCATTTACCTTTGCTGATGTACCAGTAATACTGCACAGGGTACGTGATGAGAGACGTAGTTACTAACGCTACCTAAGATTAGTTCGTTCAAACCTTTTCTGCCATGGCTACCAATCACAATCAGATCTGCTTGCCACTCTTTTGCTGATTCGCAGATTTGCTGCGCTGGTTGAGCAATTTCTTGAATTAGATCGGTGGTAATTCCTGCGTCTTCAGCCTCATTTACTAGTGATTGCAGATAGTCTAGTCGATTTGCCACTAGCATCTGCCATTCTGCTTCAGCGGCTTCGTTGGTGGCATTACCACGATAGCCACTGCCAATTAGGGATACCGTGTTTTGATACCTTGCTTCCAAAGGGGAAATAACATTGAGTAACATTAGTTCGGCATTAAATGCTTTAGCTATTGATAGGCTTTGTTGAAATGCTTTTCGGCTGAGTTCGCTTTCGTCCAATGCTACGAGAATTTTACTGTACATAATTATTTCCTTCTATTTACTGAAATGTTCGAGGTATATATTTATCTTGAACATGGGGACTCGTTAGAGTGTGTTTGGCATGGGGTTGTTGACAAGCAACCATAGTTTTGATGTGTTCTGCTTCGTCATCGCGGATGTTGAGGAATACATCGTAAAGGTTATCGATCACCGGACGACGTAATTTTTGGTGTCCTGTTTGAAATTCATCAAACATATATAGATCTCCATCACGATAGTAATCAATAGCTATCTGGGACGCAGGTTGAGATTTAAGCCAGGTTTGATGACGATTTAAAAACTCGTCGTAGCTAGAGTAAGCTTTTTGTTCGACTAACTCCATAAATCGATAGGCTGCACCAGGAGAAATAAAATAGACAAATACTATAATCCAGTAGTAAACTACGGCGGTGGTACGAGCTAGTAAACGATCCCCCCAAAAGCGATCGCCGCCTAAAGCTTCCATAATCAGCAGGTGGTGCAGTTCATTCCAGGATTCGGCAAAGTGGATCTTCAGCCAATCTGCTTTACGCCACCAGCCTAAAGTTTCATAGAGATGAAGTACGGATATGTAGGCAAAATAGGGGACTCGGGCAACAGTTTCTAAGACATAAAAACGAGGATAAGGGCGATCGCGGTATAAAATATTAACCACAAATACGAGCAAGTTAACTAATAACCGAATCATCTAGTTTTGGTATTATTTTGCCAACAAAGAAAGAATTTTTTTGATTTTACTCGTCTAAGTATAAAAAACTTTTTTTATTTATTGCACTTTCTTAATATTTTCTTGATAAATTGTTTTTTACTGTTTTATTTTTGTGATAAATATCAATAATAATTATTTTGTTTTGTCAATCTTAAACAATAACATTATTATACTGTAATTACCTTGAGCAATAGTCATCTTTTGCTGACATAATTATCAATTCATTAATCAAGCTAGCAAAAATAAGATGAGTAAAACTAGAATTGATCCTTACATCCAATTGTTAAAAATTCTTCCAGAATATCTTAATGTTATGGGATACGTCAATAATTCAGGGATTAATGGATCTAGAAGTCTTGCAGTAGTTTGCTTACAAGGGTTTTAATGGGAATGTGATGGTTGTTTTAAATAGAAATATAGCGTTTCTTAAATAGATGAGATACAAAATTTTCCGAACTCCGAACTCCGTTCGCGGTTGCGATAGCAAGTCGTTAGACTCAGCGTGCCCGTAGGGCATACTTATCTTAACCAAGGTGTACCTCACTAATATGAGAACCGCTATACATGTTCAAAAAGATGCTAGTCGAATTATTATAGGTTTTCGTGGTTAATTATCATAGTTATTAATCATTAGTTGTTAATAATAGCATTATGAAGTTGAGAGCTTATCAGAAATTTGGGATTTCTATAATCATCTGTTGTTTGATTACTTTAATGAGTTTTGCTAATCCTGTTCTAGCGGGAGAATCAACAGTAGATATTTACTTTTTTCATAGTAAGACTTGTCCCCATTGTCTCAAGCAACATCCACTAATGGAAAATATTGCGCAACTTAATTCTGAAATTAAATTGTACGATTATGAAGTTAGCGAAAATACTCAAATCTGGCGAAATTTTCTAGATAAACACCAGCTTAAATCTGAGGCGGTTCCCCGTACTGTGGTGGGGGACAAACAATTTATTGGCTATAGTGAGAGCCAGGGAAAATTGGAATATAATCCAGTTTATCAAGGTTACATTGGCTATAAAAATCAAATTATTGCTGCGATTGAAACTGAATTAGGACATCCAGTTAATTTGGTAACTACGGAATCGCCTGAGAAAAATCAGCTCTCTGGTTCATCTTTACCTTGGCAAATATTAGCATTGCCAATTTTATATTTACTGGCATATCCTTTAGTTATCAAAAAGTTTCTGAGAAATCAGGAAAAATCACGCTTTGGTTTAGGATTAATTGCAGTTATTTTAGTTAGTCTTTTTTGGTTTTTCTCTGTCACTCCAGATGTCATACTCAAGGAATTTGCCCAAAGTTTACCTTTTCCCTTATTCGTTTCGACAATTGCCCTAGCAGATGGCTTTAATCCTTGTGCCTTTACGGTTCTAATTATCCTCCTGTCGTTATTAACTCACACCCGAAGTAGAAAACAAATGGCAGTCATTGGTTCTACTTTTGTCGCTACTTCAGCGATTATGTATTTTGTATTTATCATGGCTATGATTTTGGTTGGTTCTTTATTTTTAGAACAGTACGGAACGATCGCCATGTTAGGATTAGGAATTGTGGTCGCGATCGCAGGATTAATTAACCTCAAAGATTATTTCTGGTTAAAACAAGGTTTTTCTCTCTCCCTTTCGGCAAAACAACAATTAGCTGTGAGTAAAAAAGCTAGCCAAATCTCTAAAAAACTTACAGCAGGAAAACAAAATAAAACGATGCTCTTTGCTGCTTTGGGCGGAACGATTTTATTGGGGATCTTTGTCAATATTATCGAGTTGGGCTGTACGGCTATTTTACCTGCGGTTTACATGACCAGTTTGATTCAGTATTGTTCCTCAAATTTGTGGTTGTGTGCTGCCTTTTGGACTGCCATTTATGCCTTAATTTACATTATTCCCTTAGTGGTAATTTTAGCTAACTTTATCTATTCCTTTAAATCATCAAGACTAAGTGAATCTCAAGGAAAAATCCTGAAACTAACAGCAGGGATCTTTATGTTGTTCTTTGGACTGTTAATGATCTTCAAACCAGAGTTATTGACCTTTAGTTAATCTCAAGATTCGGAGTTCGGAGTTCGGAGTTCGGAGTACTCGCTATTTCCTACGGAAACGCTACGCGAACGCGAGAAGCTACGCAACGGAGTATGCCCTACGGGCACGCTGAGTCTAACGACTTGCTATCGCAACCGCGAACGGAGTTAGAAAATTCACCCCTCAAAACAAAGTTGTCCGACTACTAGTCATCAAAAGTGATGTTGTTTATCTAGAATTTAAGTTAGCTACATTTTTTATGTGGTGTGGATCGATTAAGTGGGCAAGTAATGCCATTGGGATCATTGGTAGCATAGGTAGTAAACAGATAAGTCCTTGATTGAAACTAAGTGGTGCTGTTTCAAATAGAGTATTCATTACACCCCACTGACTAAAGATGATTTGTAGAATAGCAGCCGTCACAATACCCATAATTAGGATTGGTGCTTGGATGATCGCATTTGTTCTACGGCGCAGATAATTGGTTATACTGCTCCCTAACTGGCTGATACTTATTAGGTAGATAACCCTGGCTGCAACTAAAGATTGAATTGCCATCGTGCGAGCAACTACAACATCTCCTGTAGTTGATTTAGCCCACTCAAACATGCCAAAAATTAAAATCCAGTTAAACAATGATACCGCTAAGATTCGCATGAGTAGTTTGCGGGTGAGCAAGGGTTGATTGGGATTGCTGGGTGGTTGTAGCATCATACCCTGAGATTTGGGTTCAAACGCCAGAGGAACGGTCATCGTAATGGAGTTAATCATGTTGAGCCAGAGTACCTGTAGGGAAAGAATTGGTAAATCTCTAGCTAACAAGGCGCTGATTAGAATAGTCATCGATTCACCACCATTAACAGGTAAGAGAAAGGCGATCGCTTTGCGTAAGTTTTTATAGACGGTACGCCCTTCTTCCACCGCCGCTTCAATGGAGGCAAAATTATCATCGGTCAGCAGCATATCAGCCGATTCTCGTGCCACTTCTGTTCCCCCTTTGCCCATGGCAATGCCAATATCAGCTTGCTTGAGGGCAGGAGCATCATTTACGCCATCTCCAGTCATGGCGACGATTTCTCCTTGAGATTGGAGTGCTTCGACTAATCGCAGTTTTTGCGTAGGTGCAACCCTAGCAAATACCGAACCCTCTTTAACTGCCTGAGAGAGTTCGTGATCGCCCATTCGCTCTAACTGCTTGCCTTCATAAGCTAAAACCCATTTTGTCTGATTGATGTCCATTCTGCGAGCGATCGCCTGTGCCGTAGTGATATGATCCCCCGTAATCATCTTGACTTGAATTCCTGCTGTCTGACAAGCGTGGATTGCAGCGATCGCTTCAGGACGAGGCGGGTCAATCATGCCTTGTAAACCGAGAAAAACCAAGTCTGTTTCAATGTCTTCATGGTCAATTGAATGCTGGTGATGACTCAATTGCTTTTTGGCAAAAGCCAACACTCGTAAACCTTTTCTGGCCATAATTGCTACTGCTTGCTCAATTGGCAGGCGGTCAAAAGCAGTTATTTTACCATCGCCATCAATCGTTCGAGAACATCGACTCAGTAACGACTCTACCGAACCCTTAACGTAAATTATCGGGTCAACCCCATCATGTAAGGTTGCCATGTATTGATACTCTGATTCAAAAGGAATTACATCCAATCGCGGTTGTTTGGTAGCCAAACCAGATTGACTCAAACTGGCTTTAGCTGCTGCGGTAATTAATGCTCCTTCTGTGGGGTCTCCTACAACTGACCAATCCTCTCCTATTTTTTTTAACTGGGAGTCATTACAAAGTACCCCCGCTATTAAACATTCTTCTAAACCTGCTGGTAATCCATCTTCAAAAGGACTTGTAGAATTGCCATCGGTCTTGAGGCTAATCTCTCCTTTGGGACTATAGCCACTACCGCTAATTTCATAATATTTATCTCCCAAATAAATATTCTTTACTGTCATTTGATTTTCCGTTAGGGTGCCAGTTTTGTCCGAACAAATAACGGTGGCATTTCCTAAGGCTTCAACCGCAGGTAATTTACGAATAATGGCATGACGACGCGCCATACGGTTAACTCCAATTGCCAAAGTGATAGTAACAACGGCGGGTAGTCCTTCAGGGATTGCACTAACCGCCAGTGCCACGGTAGCTTCAAACATATAGAGCCAAGATTCACCTTGTCCCAAGCCAATCGCAAAAGTCAATGTTGCCAGAGTCAAAACTCCATAGAGTAAAGTACGGCTAAACTTAGCAAACTTCCGAGTTAACGGCGTAGTCAAGCTAACTTTTTGCTCCATCGATTGGGAAATCTGCCCGACTTCAGTATTGTTAGCTGTAGCGACAACTATACCCTTACCCTGTCCAAAGGTGACAAAACTTCCTGCATAAGCCATATTTATCCTCTCTGCTAGGGGAGTATCGTGGGGTAAGGTTTGGATAGATTTATTAACTGGTACAGATTCCCCAGTCAAAGCAGACTCATCTATCTGTAAACTACGCACCTTTAGCAGTCTCAAATCCGCTGGAACTTTATCCCCCGATGCCAACAAAACTAAATCTCCAGGTACTAAGTCCTGAGAAGGTATCCGTAGGGATTCTCCTTCTCGCAGCACCGTTACTTCTGTAGTGACTGATTTTGCCAAAGAAGCGATCGCACCTTCTGCTTGGGCTTCCTGCACATAACCAATTACGGCATTGATTAGCGTAACTCCCCAGATTACGGCAGCATTTGTCCAGGAACCTAAGATTGCTTTAATAGCTCCTGCCAGCAAGAGAATATAGAGAAGTGGTTGATGAAATTGCAGTAAAAATTTCTGCCAAGGTGGTTTCCCTGGCTTGAATTTTAATTCATTCCAACCATATTGTTCGTAGCGACGGGCGATTTCTTCTGGAGATAAACCTTCTGCGGAATTGCTGCTGAATAATTTAATAATTTCTGTTTCAGAAAGATAATGATATGTCGAACCTCTCTCTTTAGGGTGAGATTGCAATTGTACTGGCATATTGCCCTCCAATTAATTAAAAATCTTCTCGATTAATACAAATTAGTAGGTAGTAGGTAGTGGGTAGTGGGTAGTGGGTAGTAGGTAGTGGGTCAATACTGTTCGGATAAGCACTTTTATTTATTGGTGGAGGTATGGGGATTTAGGGAGATAGGGATGTAGGGAGATAATTATTTTCCCAATCCCCCA
>JAAUYH010079701.1_pt1 | contig 14599 bp, 14 predicted proteins | sample 7278061 | NCBI WGS metagenome assembly JAAUYH01 (sample SAMN14350203, study PRJNA611818) | marine sediment metagenome | isolation source: surface marine sediment (0.6m) | place: French Polynesia: Moorea | collected 2018-08
AACTCTAAAGTATGATAATAAACTTTAAATTGATGGGACTGTTCTAGTTGTTTTTCTAGTTCATGAACAGGACATTGTTCTATAGGAATAGAAGCATTACAATTGACACAAGTTAAGTGATGACGATCACGCAGTGCCTCGCCTTTGGCGAGATCTTGATGAAGAGAACTATAAACCGATTCCCCGTTGGGTAAAATCCGAACTTTTACTTCTCCTTTTATTTTAAGAGCTTCTAGAGAACGATAAACCGTAGCTAAACCCATATTTTGATTATTATTACGTAGCTCAATATAAAGTTCTTGAGCGGAAATAGCTTTTTTTAAACCTTGCAATATTTCTAGTACTTTTTCTTGAGAGCGAGTACGTTGAGCTTTCATTAGTAAATTTTTTTATAGTAATTACGATTGATACTAGGCTAAACTAATTGGGTTAGTTTTCTTGTAACTATCAATTTGAGACTGCGATTGATAAAATGCGATCACCCTAAAAATTTTATGGCTAATCAATATCACGCTTGTATTTATATTACTCTACGTCCTTCGGTTCTAGATCCTGCTGGAGTTGCAGTAGAATCTGGTTTAAAACAAATGGGTTATGAAGGAGTAGCAGGGGTAAGGATTGGAAAATATATTGAACTACAGCTTAATGCAACAGATGAAGCAGATGCAAACAAGCAACTAGATGAAATGTGCGATCGCTTGTTAGCGAATCCTGTAATTGAAAATTACTGTTTTGAAATCAGCCAATTAGTCACTTAGGATATTTCCAGAATACTCCCTCTGGCTCATTGTATTCTTTGCGTGAGTCACCCCCCTTAATAAGGGGGGATAAAGGGGGGATTGAGGGGGGATCGTGAGATAATATTATCCTAGGAAACGCAACTTAGTACTACAAGTTATGAAATTTGGGATTATCGTCTTTCCTGGGTCAAATTGCGATCGCGACATGGCAACAGTTACCCAAGGTATCTTAAAGACTCCTACCCGTATGGTATGGCATCAAGAAACAGATATTTCTGATATTGACATTATTGTGATTCCTGGTGGCTTTAGTTATGGTGACTATCTGCGGTGTGGTGCGATCGCTCGGTTTTCTCCTGTAATGGATAGCATCATCAACCATGCTCAACAGGGAAAATATGTTTTAGGTATATGTAATGGCTTCCAAGTGTTAACGGAAGTAGGGTTATTACCAGGAGCATTAATTCGCAATCGAGACTTACATTTTATCTGCGATCGTGTTTCTGTAAGAGTTGAGAGAAACGATCTACCCTGGACTTCTGGCTATACTACTCAACAAGTAGTTAGATTCCCCATTGCTCACGGTGAAGGTCGTTATTATGCAGACCAAGACACCCTCAAAGCGTTAGAAGATAATCAACAGGTAGTATTTCGCTACTGTAGTGAAACAGGGGAAATTAATTCCGAAAATAACCCTAATGGCTCTTTGGATAATATTGCAGGAATTATCAATCAACAAGGTAACGTATTAGGAATGATGCCTCATCCTGAAAGAGCTTCCGATGCTTCTATTGGTGGGACTGATGGAAAAGCGATGTTTGAAAGTTTATTAGCTGTTAATCTTGTAAGTTGCTGATTGCAATTTAAGATAGTAATTCCCAAGCTTTAGCAACCAAATCTTTTAGCCAGCGACGCTGTACCAAATCTAGGATACTGTCATCGTGCAATACTTGTTCTTGTATTTCCTCTAGGGATTGACCTTGTCGGTGAGCTATCTTGACCACAGCAGCGATCGCTAAGGCAATAATATCTTCACTAATGGAGTTTTCCCCCAGAGCCAAAATTTCTTCTGTTGAAGCTGGTATTGAATCATCCATGACTTACTTCTCTCCGAATATATTATTTAAATGTATGTCTTTCAATATCTCAATAAAAAATAAAAGTGATGTAAAATTAACATTCCTTAGCAAATACAATCTCTAATTGTTGTTTCGATTTCACCCCAAACCCTGTTTTTTTTAGATTAAATTCATATTTTAGAATGCGAGAAATCCTTTATATTGAAGTTCCTACCCCAGATATTGACGCTGTTCGCACTTGGTTACAAGAAACTTGGCAACCTCAAATACAAACCAAGATAGCCACTCCTGACGGAATCCGCTTACAATCTTCTCCTCCATCGGACGGGGAGTTATCTATATTCGTTTGGACAGTGCAGAGGACGACTTATCTCAAGATGTTTCTGTGGGACTCTAAGAACGCTGCTCCAAAATATAATATACCTAGGATAAAAAAACAATTAGTCCAAGATATTCGTCAGGCTTTTCCTCCTCAATATCCCCAACCTCCTGAAATAGACTTATCCCATCAATCCATCTTTGAAGCCCTAGCAGAATACTATCCCCAGACAGTAAAATATTTTCAGAAATTCCCCAACGGAGAATACGACCTCAATCGAGTTTATTGGTGGGAAAAACGCTGGCGCGAAAGTGTGCGAAAACCTCAACAACCGAAAGAAGTAATTTTTAGAGACAGTAATACTGATTCTAATCCCGACAACCCAGAATACGATCTAATCTATGTTGGGGGTGCATTAGGAGTAATTCATGCTGCGGTGATGGCAGAAAAAGGCTATCGTGTCTTATTAATAGAGAGATTACCCTTTGGTAGAATGAATCGGGAATGGAATATTTCCCGTGATGAATTCCAGAGTTTAATTAATCTAGGCTTATTTACTCCCGAAGATTTTGAAACCGTCATAGCAGCAGAATATAAAGACGGGTTTAATAAATTCTTTGATGCTTACAACCCCGACCATCTTAAAGCACCAGTATTGCACACGCCCAAAGTTTTAAATATTGCTATTGATGCAGAAAAGCTACTAAAATTCTGTGGGAATAAGCTACTAGAAGCAGGGGGCGAAATTTGGGACGAAACAGAGTTTATCCGTGCTGATATATCTAAAAATCAAGTAAAAGTACAACTTGTTAATCTAGCTAGTAAAGAAGCCCAACAAGCAACAGGAAGACTGTTAATAGATGCGATGGGTACAGCTTCCCCTATAGCATGGCAACTTAATGGCGGAAAAGCTTTTAATAGTGTTTGTCCTACTGTAGGCGCAGTAATTGAAAAAGGTTTTGCACCAGCAGTCTGGGATGAGCAATATGGAGATGTGCTAAACTCTCACGGAGATATATCCAGAGGAAGACAGTTAATTTGGGAATTATTCCCCGCAGGAAATGGAGAATTAACTTTTTATCTCTTCCATTACCATCAAGTGCATCCAGAAAACCCTGGCTCATTACTAGAGATGTATGAAGACTTCTTTACCATCTTGCCAGAATACCGCCGTTGCAACATGGATGAGTTGGTCTGGAAAAAAGCTACCTTTGGTTATATACCAGGACATTTTAGCACCAGTAGCAGCGATCGCACTGTCGCATTTGACCGTATACTTGCTATTGGGGATGCAGCATCTTTACAATCTCCCCTAATTTTTACTGGTTTTGGCTCTCTAGTAAGAAACTTAGACCGTCTCACCACCCTACTAGATACAGCACTTAAACACAACTTACTAACATTAGAAAATCTCAATCAAATTCGCGCCTATCAAAGCAATATCTCAGTTACTTGGCTTTTTTCTAAAGGAATGATGGTACCTACTCACAAGGTATTACCACCCCAGCGCATTAACTCCATGTTAAATACCTTCTTTGGCTTACTAGAAGCACAACCTAAAGAAGTAGCAGATACTTTTATTAAAGATCGCACTGACTGGTGGACATTCACCAGACTCGCTTTAATTGCTGCGCGGAAAAATCCTGCTTTATTATGGTGGATTTGGGAAATGGCAGGAAGTCAAGATTTGTTAAAGTGGTTAGGTTCGTATTGGGCTTTCACTGTGGATGCAGTAAGAAAGTCCTTACTTAGTAGCTGGTTTCCTGGTTGGTTAAAAGAATCTCAATCTTGGATGGAAAAGAAATATCCTGGGATGTGGCTAAAATTACTCAGCCTTAGCTATCAGTTAAAATACTCCGCAGGAAGATAATAAGTACTCTTGCATTTAATTTATCTGTTGAGGTGGACGGGGATACTCGGGAGATTGGCTAATCAACTATGAGCCAGATAAGCCAAGAAGGGTTACAAGCTAATATTAATTCTTAGCCTGAATCTAAGACATTTTCAGAAGTATCTTCTAAATTATCTTGTGCATTATCTAATTTATTTTTAGTCTCTCCAATACTTTGTTGAGCTTTTCCTTGCAGTTGTTCGGCTGTACCTTCAATTTGTCCTGTTACTTTTCCGACATTCCGTTTAACAGTCCCAATATCTTCTTTAGCTTTGCCTTCAACTTGATCTTTAATTCCTTCAATTGCAACCAAGAAAAAGGAGTATTCATTGCTGATGTGAATACTCCTTTTTTTTATCGCTATAGTCATTTTCATCTTTCTTAGTTTTTGGTCATGCTTCTTCCCATTAAGATTTATCGATTTTTCCAGATTTAGCGATCGCAAAAAACCAATAAATAATAGAAAAAATCCCTAAAAGTTTATCAAACAATCTTTTCAAGGTTTTATTTTTATTTTTTTATCCCATAGTCACAAAAGAGGGATTATTCTTAAAAAATTTACTTAGGGAATATTATTGTTTCTGTAAAATTTTCATTATCATCAAAAGGTGACTTAAACTTTTAGTGAAGTTTAAATAATTTAATTTTCCAAAAATGTATTCTGAGCAATAAGAAAATCAAAACCCTTATTCCCCTGAAAAACCATACCCTGATACAAGTTAAGTCTTTTGAGGTTCAGGGAAAATCCATGATCGATAATATAGGATTTTTTTTATTTTTTATATTTTTCTGTTTTCAGTATATTTGCTCTTGAAATTAATCGGTTTGTTGACGATGATAATTATGGAAGCAATAACCAAGATAAATAGATTTTAAATAAATTATTTTTGTTGAATTAAGGAAGAAATTATGATTATAAAAAGTTTAACAAAATATGCTTTAGGAACAACATTCACTGCTGTAACAATGTTGTTAGTATCCTCTCCAGCCAAATCTCAAACCCTTATCTGGACAGATACGCTTCAAAATAAAATCTATCAAAATGATACTAATGGTTCTAATCCCTCTACTTTAATTGATATTACTAATAGTCCATCGGCTGGAGTTACAACTGATGCCATAACAAATGATGGGAGTTCTCTATTCTGGATTGACAACTCTGAGGATCGCATCTATAGCTCAGGAATTGATGGTTCTAACCCCTCTATTCTAGTGGACTTTGCTAATGATATTGGAACAGGAAGCTATACTTCTTTTGGGATTACAACTGATGGAAATTCTCTTTTCTGGACAGATGTTAGTCAAGATAAAATCTATCAAGCTGGTATTGACGGCTCTAACCCTACGGTATTAATTGACCCTCTCACAGATATTGGGGCAGGGGATTATATACTTGAAGGGATTACAACTGATGGAAATTCTCTTTTCTGGACAGATATTAGTCAAGATAAAATCTATCGGGCTGGTATTGATGGCTCTAATCTTGAAGTTTTAGTCGATCTAGACACAGTTTTTGGTACTCAAGAGTATAATGCTTTTAACATCGCCACTGATGGTAGTTCCCTTTTCTGGACAGATGGCTTTACTGATGCTATTTATCGTGTAGGAATTGATGGTTCTAATGCTGAAGTTTTAATCGATCTAGATACAGTCTTTGGTATTGGGGATTATAATCCTGTTGGCATCGCCACTGATGGTAGTTCTCTTTTCTGGACCAATTACGATTTGTCAGGTTCAGAAGATGCAATATATAAAGCAGAAATTGATGGCTCTAACCCTACGGTCTTAATTGACCCCGTTGCAGATCTTGGGGCAGGCAATTATGGACCTCGGTTTGTTACTATTGTCCCTAGTCAAACCCAATCTGTTCCTGAGCCTAGCTTGATTTTGGGACTATTGACTTTGATTTCAATGGGTGGGTTTGTAGGTTGTAAAAAGTCTTAACACAGCTTTAAATTAATACTTCTACATAGGACTTATGAATTTTGGTTATTGACTAATTAAAGTATCCTGACTGACAAATCATTGTTCTTAATTAAACCTCTCTCATCTTGGGAGTATTCATTGCTGATGTGAATACTCCGTTTTTGTATCGCTATAGCTTGTGAACCAGTAGTAGAAGAATTGTTAGAAAATTTATATACTCTCAAAATTTTGGAGAAGCCCGCGTTCTGCCGATAGGCTTTTCGTCGGGTAAGTCACCAGAGTTCATCGTTCTGGGCGGAAAAATTTGAGATAGATTTAAGGAAGTACAGGATTTGAGGAAACTATGCCATGAAATTTTTAGCAGTTCATCCCAGTCCCCTGATGTATTCTAAGATTTTTCTTCGGCTCGAACCTCTGGGACTGGAATTAGTTGCAGAGGGTGCTGTGCAAGCAGGTCATGAAGTAAAAATTATTGACCTCCAAGTGGAAAACCATCAAAATTACTTTCAACTTCTGCACCAATGGCAACCAGAGGTGGTAGCTTTCTCATGTAATTACCTAGCTAACGTACCAGAAATAATTGATTTAGCCAAAGCAACAAAGGAAAAATTACCCAAGAGTTTTATTTTCGTAGGAGGACACAGTGTCTCATTTATTGCCCACGAATTCCTCCAACATGGGGCAGGTGGCATTGACTGTGTCCTCAAAGGTGAAGGAGAAGCGACTATCGCTCAATTGTTAGCAGTAGTTGAGAAAGACCGCCAAAATATCCTTCAAATCCCTGGAACTGTTACCCTAGATGGACAAGGACCACCTTGTATCTTCGTCCAAAATCTAGACGACTTGAAACCAGCCCGTCACTTGCTACGGCACCGCCAACGATATTTCATAGGCGTACTAGACCCCTGCGCTTCCATTGAATTCAGTCGAGGGTGTCCCTGGAATTGTTCCTTCTGTAGTGCTTGGACTTTTTACGGACGTAGCTACCGAGTGAAATCTCCTGAGTCCATAGTAGAAGAACTGCAAGAAATTCGAGAACCGGGGGTTTTTATCGTAGATGACGTAGCTTTTGTCCAGGCGAGGCACGGATTAGAAATTGGAGAAGCTATTGCTAAAAAAGGCATCAAGAAGAGTTACTATCTCGAAACCCGAGGTGATGTCCTGCTGCGTAACCAAGAAGTCTTCAAATTCTGGAAAACCCTCGGACTCAAGTATATGTTTTTGGGATTAGAAGCAATCGACGAGGAGGGACTAAAGAAATTTCGCAAACGAGTGAACCTCTCCAAGAATTTTGAAGCTTTGGAATGTGCCAGAGCACTGGGAATTAACGTAGCTATCAATATTATCGCTGATCCCGACTGGGGGAAGGAGCGATTTGAGACAATTCGCCAATTTTGTCTAGAAATTCCCGAAATAGTCAATATTAGCGTAACAACTCCCTATCCAGGGACAGAAATATGGCAGACTGAATCCCGCCAACTCACTACCCGCGACTATCGCTTGTTTGACATCCAACACGCAGTTCTTCCCACCAAACTTCCCCTAGCCGAATTTTATGAAGAACTGGTCAAAACTCAGCAGGTTTTGAATCAAAAACATCTGGGGTGCAATGCCCTCAAATCTACTGTGAAAATTGCTGCTGGACATTTGCTACGGGGACAGACCAACTTCGTCAAGATGCTTTGGAAGTTTAACAGCGTCTACAATCCCCAATTCTTTCTGTCTGACCACCAGCAACCGGTCAAATACGAGATTTCCTTACCTCCTAAAGCTAAGGAAAAGGTCAATCCTGATATTTTGTATGTCCACACACCGGCTGGTCATAGGGGACGAATGCTAGGATCAATCAACTGAAGCTTTTGTTGAGGATACGAGGTATCTCTGTAATAGTTAATCTAAAATTGCCTTATGTAGTTGAAAGAAAAACCAAACCCTCAGTACACGGTAATATAGTCAAAAGTGACCAAAGAATTTAGCCTGTTGAAACCAGAAAACTCTTCTCCAAAATTTTCCCAAAAGTTCCGCCAGCAAGTGGGAAACCAAATTACTCCACTATTAGGGCAGTTTGAAGAGCTTTCTCTGAGCTTGGCTGCTAGGAGTCCAGAGGAAGTAATTTGGCAACCTCCAGAAAATTTACAGGAGTTGTTGGATCATTACTTAGATACTTTGTCAATAGTTTATTTCAAAAAATATTCAGTTTTTTCTCAATATTTAATTCAAGTTCTGAATGAAGAAAATTACTTACTCTATGGATTAATTGGACGGGCCATCATCGAACATACTGCTGTTCTCCGCTACTATGTCACCAGTAAAATGTTACCGTTGGCTCAAGAAGTTGTTGCTGATGGCATAGTAACTGAATCTGAAATTGAAGAACTAATTCAGTGGCTAGACAAACATTTAGCTGGACGCCGATTTGATTGGAATACTTTTTTAGCCGATTATTTTCAGAAAATTGAAGGATTAAAACCTGAATCAGTGGTTAAACCAGCTCAAGTTAATATTTTGACTTGTCTGGAAAAGTGGGGTCGGGAAGATCGATCAATTATCCATTTGTATGAATTATTTTGCGATTTAGTTCACCCTAATCTGGGCAGCACCCTTTTGATTACGAGAATATTAGATAATCAGCTAATTGTGGGTGGTGAGAGAGGAAAACCATTAGGACTAGAAATTTTCAACCGAACTTTTAGTGAACTACTGGAGTTGTTTAAGGAAGTTCAAGAACAGTTAATACAGCTTCAATCCTTAAAGTTTGCTGAAATACTGCGTTTAAAACCGCTTCGCGATTAGCTTCTTGCTCCTTCTTCTTTCTTCTTACCATGCAGTTATCTTACTGAAGAGCTAAAGCGTAATCATCCTCCCGAAAAGATTCTACGCGATCTTCTCAATCTCATCCAGTTGGGTAGTTGCATAATCAAGAGCAGTTCGACCGAGTTGTAAACTTGCTTCTAGAGTTTCTAGGACAATTTCTGTCTCTCCAAGTTCCTGTAGCTGGGAACTGTGTTCTAGATCTCGCGCGCGACAACTAACTGGTAAGTTAGGATTAATTTCTCGAATTGTTGCCAACACTTCGTTACAAACATCGGGGTCACTGATAGTAATAATTGCTGCCTTCGCTTCACTCACTCCGGCTGATCTGAGTATCTTACTATTGATGAAACTAGCGTAATAGACTTCGAACTTCTTTACTGAAGGAGGGACAACCCCGCGCTTACTATACTCTGTATGCGTTTCATCGCTCTTAAACCTTTTTGATAAAATGGCAGCTTATTGAGAGCAGGAGCGCATTAATTTTTCGACCCACCCCCAGCATATATCCATATAAAATACTTATGTATTACTATATAATCCAGTCCAGAAATAACTGTGCCTGGGGCGATTTTTCCCTTCAAGTTTGAGGCGATTAATATACTCTTGATGACCAGTATTTCTAATTTTTAATCCTACTAAACAACCCGCAGTGTAGGCGATGGCTATTAATCTTAAATGCTAATTAAGTTTTTCTGAGATTTTGGCGATCACCGTAAAATACAAGAAAGTTGGATACCCTGCTATATTGTGATTTTTAGATGATGGGAGAGGAGATGGATATGGAAATTGGCTCCGAAGCTCATAAGCAACTGTTTTGCCACAGCTTTCTCAACAGCCATCGCTTGTACGAACCAGAAAATTTACCTTGGCCCACCTTAGATAGCAAGACTCGGCAACTGCTTCAGAATATTCCATTTTGGGACGAAGCCCTCTACACTGAGCGTCGTGCTGGAGATATGCTTGCTGCTTTTGCTGCTACAGTAGAAGACTCTCTGCTGCTTGAAGCTATTGCTCTACAAGGTAGAGAAGAATCACGCCATGCTCGCTTAATTGAATTTTTAATTCAACATTACGACCTTGAGGTGCCATCTCGTCCAGAACATACCATTGATCAGAATATTGAGCCAGCCTTTATCAACTTTGGCTATGGAGAATGTTTTGACTCTTTTTTTGCCTTTGGTTTATTCGGCATTGTCCGCCAGGCTCAGTTGATGCCCGAAGCTTTTTTTACGATCTTTGATCCAGTATTGGATGAAGAAGCGCGCCATATGGTATTTTTCGTTAACTGGATGGCTTATAAACTAGTAATTGAAGGGAAAAGAACTTTTAGAGCTGTAAACTCTCTTTGGCAGTATAGCAAAGCCCTAGAGAGACGTTTAGGGAACTTTACCACAAGTAATAAAAAGCAGCCAAAGAAAAGTAAAAAAGGTTTTACAGCCACAGGAGCTAAATCAATGACCCTGAATTTAACCTTGGAAGGATTTCTCGAAACCTGTTTGCAAGAAAACGCTAAACGAATGAGTGTCTATGATGAGCGACTTCTAAAACCAGAGTTTATTCCTTCGATTACCTCTAAAACTCTGAAATTTATTCGGTTACTGCCTAAACGCAAATCAAATCCTATTGTCGAACCTACTTAGTATTAGTCTGTCAATTCTATTTAAGCAATACCAGCAATCAACGATAATCGCTTTAGAAATATGCAAAATTTGCATTTATATCAAATTTTAATTGTTGCTCCTGTTTCTAAAAGCGGTTAATTTATGCAACTAAATCAGTTTGCAGAGACTACCAAATAGCTTTTGGGTCAAATAACAACGGTAAAATCTTATAGATAAAAGTCGCGAGCGCTCTGTTGGATAAACCTCTTGATAGACATCGATCACAGAGATCGCGAGAAGAGCAAACTACTGTGCTAGATTCAGCCGTTCAGGTAATTGTGCCGTTAGATCTGATTGGACTGTTGGCAATGATCAGCAGCATTGCTGCTGGACTGGTCGGTGTTATTATAACCCTGTGGTTGTTGCATAGAGTAATCCGCCAGAAGTAGATAAATTTTGCCAGATATTCATCTGTGCAACGGCAGAGGCTGCTTGCATTTCTTCAACTTAGCAACAGTTCTTATCCTGAACTCACGTTCGTTTAGCTTAATCGAGAACCCTATGCAAGATATCTTTAGGAATTTGCGTTCAACCATTTATCTAGTAATCGCTATTTTGGGACTCACTGGATGTCAATACCTCAATGGTCAAAATACTGCCCAAAAATCCCCATCAACCATCACTGATAATTGCCCCCAATATTCCCCTGATCAAAATGAAGGGGTTACCTTAGTTCCCTCAGAAACCTTAAATCCTTCTAATATCGTTAGGAGACAAAAAATTTTTGTTCCATTCTATTCCCAAATTTATCAACCAGAAGGTTTCGGTCGTCTTGATTTAGCTGGTACACTCAGCATTCACAATACCTCTGAAACTGACGAAATCCGAATTACAAAAGTGCTTTATTTTAACACCAGTGGCAAGTTAGTCAAAAAGTGTCTTGAAGGCAACCATTCCATTGTATCTCCTCTGGCAACTACACAATTTGGCATCACCCGACGAGATGACAGTGGGGGAACGGGGGCGAATTTTATCGTGGAGTGGGTATCCGAAAAACCTGTTAGCGATCCAGTTGTTGAGGCTGTCATGCTTACTGCTTCGGGAACACAAGGATATACGTTTACAACTTCTGGTCGAGTCATTGAAGAATTAAAATAAGTCATTCCAGGTTGAACATTACCAACCGTTGTTATTAACCCTCTTTATGTCACTCTCCGATATTTACTAATATTAAAAACCAATACTGATTTTTCTAAAGCGATATACAGTGAGTAGTTTGAAGTCCGAAATTTTAAAATTATGAAAATTTTATCAAAAAAGTTAAGATGTAGGAATTATTATTAGTAAACATGAAATTATTGTCCTCTTGTTTAGGAATTTATCTGGTTTTTCTGGTCGGGTGTATGTCACCCCAAACGGGTCAAATCCCCTCAAACCAGACGAATTTAGTTACTTCTTCTCAGGTTTCGTCTCAGGAAATAACATTAGATGAAACTTTGAAAATTGCTATGGGTCAAACTATCTACGTTCCCGTCTATTCTGAAATTCATCACTTTCAGAATAGAACTTTTCCCTTAGCTGCCACCCTGAGCGTGCGCAACACCGACCCACAAAATCCTATTATCATTACTTCCGTGAAGTACTACAATTCGGATGGAAAATTAGTTAGAGAACATTTAGAAAATCCCTTGCGGATGGCTCCACTGGCTACAACTGATTTTATAGTTGACCAAAATGATCGGACGGGAGGCTCAGGTGCTAACTTTCTCGTGGAGTGGATTGCAGAAACAGAAGTCTATGAACCCATTGTGGAAGCCGTGATGGTTAGCACTACTTCCCAACAAGGCATATCTTTTGTCAGTGTCGGTAGGGTAATCGAGAATAAATCTGCCCCTTTGACTACTCCCCAGCAGTAGAATTGGGGGGGGTACCCAGTCGAGACTCCTCTGAGTTGGTAAGAGCTAATTCAGCTTCAGTCGTGATTCCTCGCATTTGGTCAGCAGATTTCTTGATCACACTGGCAAGTGGCACCGCGATTAACAAACCCAATATACCTGCCAGTTTACCGCCAATCAACAGAACAACGATGAGCCACACCGGATTGAGTCCCGTCATTCCTCCAGTCAACCTTGGAGCCACCACATTATCATTAATCTGACCGACGATGATGGCAACAAGCAGAACTTTCAACCCCAATCCCAGATTTTCGAGAGCTAGCAGCAAACTTACCAAGATAATAGTAAAGGCGCTGGCATAGGGGATCAGGGTAGTCATGCCAATTCCACAGCCGAACAAGACGGCATAAGGTACGTTCAAAAGTAGAAAGACGATTGTCTGAGCAATACTCAAAATTACCGCCAATATTGCTTGACTGACAAAGTATTGGGTAAAAGTCTGCTGTATTGTTTGGCTTAGCTTTAGTCCCCACGGCGTGGGAAACCAGCTAAAGATTCCTATCCAAACACTCTCCCCTGTCAAAACTAAGAAAAGGGTTAACACAAGGATCAAGAGAATGTTGAAAATGCTGCTAATGGTTCCGAAGATAATGTTAAAAATCTGACTGCTGAGAGATTTAAGAGCCTCAGATAATTTTTCTGCTGCTTGGGTGAAGACTTTACCCAGATTGAAAGCCAATTCTTGATTAAGCTCTAAGGATAATTGTTGCTCAATCGCCCATTTTTCTAGATTTTGCAGTTGTTGACTTCCTGATTCAATCCACTGGGGTAAGTTAGAGAGCAATTCGCTAAGTTGCTGTACTAACAGGGGAATGAGAATCAACCCCAAGGTTGCTAGAATTAACAGGGCTAAGAGAAACACCAACGTAACGGCCCAGCCTCTTTTGAAACCGAGTTTCTGGAGCCAGCCTATGGGAAAGTCTAGCAAAAACGCAAACAGAGCAGCAGTAATCAAAATGCTAGTAAATGGCTCTAAAAAATTAAACAGCAACCACAATAGCCAGCCGTTAAGGAAGATGATGGGAAATAATAAGCCCCAAAATATCTCACGTGGGAGTTGAGTGCTAGATTTCAACATGGTTACTTACCGAAGAGCCAATAGGGAAAAACTGCTTTATTCATTAATTTCATTGGGATTGGTGCTTTAACAGGAGTATCTTAATATGAAATTATAGTTAAATATACAAAAATTCCGTGCAGGGCAAACTCACACAACTGAGAGCTTGTTGTTAATTCCCTCTCTAATTCAATGTAAAGAAAGGTGTATGATATGATCCCCTGAATCCTTATGACATTATGTTGAAATCACAAAACTCTGCTCCAAAATTTTCCCAGAACTTCCGCCAGCAAGTTGGAAACCAAACTACTCCTCTGTTGGAGCAGTTTGAAGAGCTTGCTCTGAGCTTAGCGGCTAGAAGTCCAGAGGAAATAATTTGGCAACCTCCAGAAAATTTACAGGAGTTGTTGGATCATTACTTAGATACTTTGTCAATAGTTTATCTCAAAAAATATTCAGTTTTTTCTCAATGTTTAATTCAAGTTCTGAATGAAGAAAATTACTTGCTCTATGGATTAATTGGACGAGCCATCATAGAACATACTGCTGTTCTGCGCTATTATGTCACGAGTAAAATGTTACCCCTAGCTCAAGAAGTTGTTGCTGATGGTATAGTAACTGAATCTGAAATTGAAGAACTAATTCAGTGGCTAGATAAGCATCTGACTGGACGTCGATTTGATTGGAATACTTTTTTAGCAGATGATTTTCAGCAAATCGAAGGATTAAAACCTGAACCAATAGTCCAACCAGCTCAAGTTAATATTCTGACTTGTCTTGAGAAGTGGGGACGAGAAGATCAGTCGATTATCCGTTTGTATGAATTGTTTTGCGATCTAGTTCACCCCAATCTGGGCAGCACCCTTTTGATTACTAGAGTATTAGATAATCAGTTAATTGTGGGTGGAGAGAGGGGAAAACCATTAGGACAAGAAATTTTCAACCGCACCTTTGGTGAACTACTGGAGCTGTTTCAGGAGGTTCAAGAACAGTTAATACAGCTTCAATCCTTAAAGTTTGGAGAAATACTCCGTTTAAAACAATAAATGCCCCTCTTACCTGCTGCCTCCTGCCTTGCCCCTAAGGAGCCGATCACTGAAGAGCTAAAGCGTAATCATCCTCCCGAAAAGATTCTACGATCTTCTCAATTTCATCCGGTTGGGTAGTTGCATGGTAATTAGTTCTTGAAAACTTTGTTATTCTTTGGTATTGTTAGA
>JAAUYH010099462.1_pt1 | contig 14593 bp, 14 predicted proteins | sample 7278061 | NCBI WGS metagenome assembly JAAUYH01 (sample SAMN14350203, study PRJNA611818) | marine sediment metagenome | isolation source: surface marine sediment (0.6m) | place: French Polynesia: Moorea | collected 2018-08
CTCATAGAGCCTGGTTTTTGGCAAGTGTATCGGGGTGTAGTTCAACTAAGCAGGATTAGTTCTAGTGGTGATGAGATAATTTTAGGCTGGGTAACTGTTAATAATTCTTTTGGTTACTGTTCTCAAAATAACTATCATTATCAGGCAAAGACTTTATCTAACACCTATCTAAGATGGTGTTCGCCTTTAAAAATTGCCAAATCTCCGGAACTTGCCAGAATTTTAATGGCACAATTAAGTCAACGGCTAATTAAAGCAGAACAGTTACTAACTATTACTGGAATGCGCAAAGTTGAAGAACGCTTGTGGGAATTGTTACTCTTTTTAAAACAAGAAATGGGTCAATCAGTTGTGGATGGTACTCGTCTGACCATACGTTTTACCCATCAACATTTGGCTAGTATTATTTGTACTACCAGAGTCACCGTTACCAGACTCCTTGGCAATTTTCAGGCAAGAGGACTAATTAGTATAGATAGCGATCGCCATATTATTGTCAGAGAAAATTAAGCGGAATCGCACTTAAAACTCCATGAGTGGAAAATCTATTTTATCTTAGTTTTAAACCCTGTCGATAATTCTACTAAAAAATGAATTATCTTCCAAACTTAAAAGGTGTAATCATCTTACAATTATCATAATATCACGATTACTATGCTATAATGATAATTGGTTACAAACAGCAGGGAGCAAAAGATATTTTTAATGGTAATGATACAAAATATGCACGTAGAGCTTGCCCCCAGAACTTATGGAAAATTGCTAGGCGAAAGCTTGACCAATTAGATTTTGCAGCTAGTTTGAATGACCTACGTTCCCCACCCAAAAATAAATTAGAAGCTCTAAAAGGAGATCGAAAAGGGCAGCACAGTATTCGCATCAATGACCAATATCGAATATGTTTTGTCTGGTCAAAAGATGGGGTTACAGAGGTTGAAATAGCGGATTACCATTAAGAGGAGACGATTGTGGTTAATATTCCTACTAATAGGCCACCTACTAGCCCAGGTGAAATGTTGAGAGAAGAATTCCTAAAACCAATGGGTTTAACTCAACAACAACTTGCTGATGGAATTGGAGTTAGCTATCAAAGAATAAACGAACTCATTAATGGCAAGAGAGGGATTACCACGAGTACTGCTTTAAGATTAGCCAAATATTTTGATACATCCCCCGATTTTTGGCTCAATATGCAAAGAGCAAATGACATTTACCAAGTACTTAAAAGAGAAGCCGAGCAGATTGAGAAGATTAAACCGATGATTGTGTCGCCAAAAAAGGAATTATCTTGACCAAAATGAGAATATTGTAGAGCGATCGCTTTTAGACAAGATAATAGCTTAAATTTCTAAACTTTATTTTTTCCAAGCTAGCTTTGGGAAAGTCGATAACGATCCGCCTTAGTTAAGAGAGAATCGGCAAAGGCGATCGCGTCTTCTGCGGAATGTCCTCCTGTAAGTTGGGCTAATTCTTCTCTGCGCAAGAGACGCTCGGTTAAAGCTTTTACTCTTACTACTGTGCGAATATCTGGGAGCGCGGAATCGCCATTCCTGTCTTTAGCAGCAGGAGAAGTTTCTTCTACAATCTGCTTCTCGACTCGAAAATGACCATCCGCCATAGCTGCCACTAAAGGTTGGTGGGTAACGCAGAGTACTTGATGTTTTTGACTGAGTTGATGGAGTTTTTCGGCGATCGCCTGAGCTACTTTACCAGAAACTCCCGCATCGATTTCATCAAAAATCAGCGTACTAGATTGTTGTTCCGATTGGGAAAAGCAAGCTTTTAAAGCCAACAGAAAACGACTCATTTCCCCGCCAGAAGCAATTACTGCTAGGGGTTGTATTTCTTCTCCAGCATTAGGACTAAAATAGAAGACTACTTTATCCGCACCCGTAGCCGTAGCAGCACAAGGAAGCAGACGGCATTCAAAAATAACCTTGTCCATCGCCAGGGGCTTAAGTTCTTTAACTAGCTGAGTAGCTAATTTATTTGCTGCTTTCTGTCTGAGTTGAGTAAGTTTAGTGCAAGCTCGTTCCAATTTGGTTTGGGCTATTTGATATTCTTGTTCGAGTATGGCAATAGATCGATCGCTGTTGGTAAGTTGCTCTAATTCTTGTTGTATCTGTTCGTAATAGGCGATCGCTTCTGCTAAAGTCGAACCGTATTTGCGACAAACATTTTTTAGTAGTCTAATTCTGGCTTCTACTTCTTCTAAGCGTTCTGGATCGGCTTCTAATCCTTCTCCATAGCTACTAATTTGTTGTCCTGCTTCTATCACTTGATTCAATGCGGACTGCACTATAGAGAGAATACTTTCTATTTCGCTGTCGTACTCTACCATTTCTGTCAGATTAGCTTCTGCTTGGGCTAATAAATCTGCTGCTGCTGTTTCTTCTGTGTCGTTTTGATAGAGAATTTGATAGGTTTGGTAACTTAGTTGTTGCAGTTCCACTACATGAGAAAGGCGATCGCGTTCTTGTTCGAGTTGTTCTAATTCATCTGCTTCACCTAATTCTGCTTCTCGTAAATCTTTAAGCTGATATTCTAATAAATCTTGTCTTTGCAGTAATTCTTGTTCTGATTGACGGCGTTTGGCTAAAGCTTGTTTAGCTTGTTGACAGATTAAATAAGCAGCAGCTACTTTTTCTCTTTGCTTGAGTAAAGATTTGCCCCCGTAAGAGTCTAATAATTCCCGTTGTCTTTCCGAGATTAACAAATTGACAGTTTGTCCTTGGGCGGTAATTTCTACTAACCGAGAACGTAACTCACTAATTACCTGGCGGTTAACAGTCACGCCATTTACCCGACAGCGGGAGCGCAGCTTTTCTTTCCCAATAGCAAGTTCGCGAGAACAAACGAGAGTATCTTCATCTAAAGGTTCGATTTCTTGTTCTGCTAGTAACTCTAGTAAAGTTGAATTAAGTTGAAAAGTAGCCTCTATAATTGCTCGCTCGCTACCACCGCGGATCATGCGAGTATTAACTTTTCCCCCCAAGGTTACGTCGATTGCATCTAGGATAATCGATTTTCCTGCGCCAGTCTCTCCTGTAAGTACATTCAAACCCCGATCGAAATCTAACTCCAGGCGATCGACTAAAGCAAAATTGTTAATTCTTAAAGCAACAAGCATTTATACCAAGCTAAATCATTAAAAAAAGATTGCACTAATAAATATAAAAATAACCAATAACAAATACTATCAGCAGTGTAGCGGAAGACAAAGGCAAGTGGGATTATTTTTTTCTAGGGTGGCAAAATGTACTAGACTAACAATTGAAATGAAATCAATCCGTTATCACTCAAAAATTAAACCTACGTTTTTAATCCTTTTCCAACAATATGAAAAACTAGATTTTTTTTGATTATCTACGGACACGATCGAGCATTTTATACCAATTTACTAAACTCAAGCTACAGATAATGCGTCAAGCAAAACTCATATCCTGTAATTAAATTTCATAAGTGTAGCCTAGCTAAATGAAATTGGTATTAGATCTATGCCAACAAACACCAGTAAGATTAGCTTTTCTTAAATCGGTACTTTTAAGTCTAGCTTCTGTGAAATTAGCTTCAGTCAAGTCAGAACCAAGAAAGCTTGTTCCTCCTCTAGCAGCAAAAGAAATAGCAAAAAAACGTACCCAAGGGTCTCTTTCCTTTTTTTTTAAAGCCCGCTGACCAATGTATCCTCCTACTACCGAGAATACTAACGATAGTGTTATCGAATTGACTAGAGAAGTTGTTTCTGTGGGTTGAAAAGCCTTAAACACGTAGATTGAATTTTCGAGCTATAACGAATTTACTAGGTTTAAATGTTCAGTCAAGTTTATTTTGCCACTCTAGAAAAAAAAAGGGACGATCGCCGTCCCTTCAAAATATTTAAGATGGTTGCTAAATTTTATAATTGGGGAACAAACTGTTCTTTTTCAGGTACTTCGGTATATTCAGCTACAATTTGACGGAACTCATCACCATCAATAGTTTCTTTTTCAATTAAAAGATCCACTACGCGATCGATCACTTCACGGTTTTCGCGAATAATCTTTCTGGCTAAATTATGACCGTGTTCGGCAATTTGACGTACTTGGTCATCAATGCGAGAGGCTATTTCTTCTGAGTATTCGGCGCGGGACATCAAACCAGCACCCAGAAATACTTCTCCACCTTGTCCTTCGAGAGAAACAGGGCCGAGATCGCTCATACCAAAACGAGTAACCATTTGCCTCGCCATGTCACTTACTTGTTGTAAGTCACCACCAGCACCAGTAGTTACTTCGTCATAACCAAAGATTTCTTCTTCCGCAGCGCGACCGCCCATTGCGCCAGCAATACGAGCGATTAATTGTGCTCTGGTAATTAAACCTTGTTCTTCATTAGGCACAAACCAAGTCAAACCTTGAGCTTGTCCGCGAGGAATTAGAGTAACTTTTTGGACTGGATCGTGGTCTTTAACGAGAGTACCTACAATAGCGTGACCGACTTCATGGTAAGCAATCAAACGCTTACTCTTACCATCTACAAGAGGAGTACCTTCCATCCCTGCCACTACGCGATCGACTGCATCGTCAATCTCGGACATAGTGATGGCTTCTTTTCTTCTTCTGGCAGTTAAAATAGCTGCTTCGTTGAGGAGGTTAGCCAAGTCAGCACCAGAAAAACCAGGAGTACGACGAGCGATCGCTTCTAAAGATATTTCTGGGGCTAATTTTTTATTGCGAGCGTGAACGTCCAAAATCTCTAGACGACCTTTAATATCGGGATTATCTACCATTACCTGACGGTCAAAACGACCGGGACGCATTAAAGCGGAGTCTAAGACATCGGGACGGTTAGTAGCAGCAATAATAATAATACCTGTATTACCTTCAAAACCATCCATTTCGGTCAGTAACTGGTTGAGAGTTTGTTCTCTCTCATCGTTACCACCGCCAATACCTGCACCCCGTTGACGACCTACGGCATCAATCTCATCAATAAAGATCAGACAGGGAGCATTTTCTTTCGCTTTCTTAAATAGATCGCGAACACGGGACGCACCGACCCCAACAAACATCTCCACAAATTCTGAACCAGAGATGCTGAAGAAAGGTACACCAGCTTCACCAGCGATCGCTTTAGCTAAGAGAGTTTTACCCGTTCCTGGAGGGCCGATCAACAGAACACCTTTAGGAATACGCGCTCCTACTGCCGTAAATTTTTCTGGTTTTTTGAGGAAAGTAACTACTTCTTCAAGTTCTTCTTTCGCCTCGTCAATACCCGCTACATCATCAAACATAATCCCAGTTTTCGCTTCCATTTGGAAACGAGCGCGAGATTTACCAAAATTCATCGCTTGACCGGGACCACCAGGCATATTGCTGGAGCGACGGAAGAGGAAAAATAAAGAAGCAATAAGTAAAATAGGAAATACTAAATTGCCTAATAGTCCCCAGATTGCGCCATCGTTGGTAGTGGGATGATAATCAAAGCTTACATTTGCTTCTCTGAGCTTGGCAATCAAATCGGGAGAATTAGCAGGTAGATCGACCCGCAATTTTTGCATCCGTTCATCTATTTCTGGATCGATCGCTTGAACTATCGCGGTTCTTCCATTTTCGTAAAGTTCAACGCTAGTAACTTTATCCGCATTGAGGTATTCCAAAAAGCGACCATAAGTCATGCGGGTACTAGCGGTGTTACCACCTAGATTGCCAGTACTAGGGGACAATGTTCCTTGCCAGAGGAAAAAGCCCACTATTAATAGTGGCAATGTCCACAGGACTACGATTCTCCAAGAAAATTTTTTCATAGGTTTGTAATTGTATAAAAGTATATAATCCTTTTTTTGTTTGTTTATTTGCTAGCTAAACTAGCTTGTTTTGTCAAGTATACTTGAGTTTAACTTACCGTTGCTTAATTAAATTTAACGTAATTCTCATCTTTAAAGCAAGCGATACCTATTGGCCTGAGTTTGGAATTCGGAGTTAATCTTTTTTTTAAATTTTTCCCTCTATTAAACTTGCGTTTTTCGCTTTCTAGGACTATTTCAAGAAAAAACGCCTACTTTTTGCCAGCAGACGTACTATTTTAGAATTTAAGCTTGGAAATTAACAAAGTTCAAACTTAGTAAGTTTCAACGTGCCAACGATGCTCTTTCTTCATTTGCTTACGGTATTCAATCCAGTCAACACCATGTTTTTCGGCTGCTTTACTCATAGCCTCATCGATACCATCTTCCATTCCTTTGAGACCACATATATAAGTATGAGTTTTAGGATTTTGTACTAATTCCCAAAGCTCATCGGCGTGTTCGGCAATTCTGTGCTGGATGTACATCCTACCGCCTTCGGGATTTTTCTGTTCTCGGCTAATGGCATAGGTTAAACGGAAGTTGTCAGGGTTTTGCTGCTGCATACTTTCCAATTTCTCTTTGTAAAGAATATTAGGAGTCTTAGCAATACCGAAGAATAACCAAGCAAAACCTTTGAAGTTGTAGTCTGGATTGAGGTCTCCCTCCTCAAACATCCGCCAGAGATAGGCGCGGAAAGGAGCTATACCAGTTCCTGTCGCCATCATAATAATATTGGCATCTTCGTCGTCTGGTAAGAGCATTTCTTTACCTACAGGACCGGTGATAGCTACATCGTCTCCTGGTTTGAGGTTACACAAATAAGTAGAACAAACCCCTTCAACTAATTCTCCTGTTTCTGGATGTTTATACTCTAGTTTCCGCACACACAAAGACACGGTTTTATCATCTAGATTGTCTCCGTGACGAGTAGAGGCGATCGAATATAATCTTAATTTGTGGGGTTTACCATTTTCATCTTCCCCTGGAGGAATAATCCCGATACTTTGACCTTCTAGATAGTGTAAATCTCCTTCAGAGAGATCGAAGGTCATGTGACGGCAAGTACCAATACCACCTTCGCCTACTAAGTCGTAAATATCAAGACATTTGCCGACATAAGGGTTTTTAGGACGATAAATATTAACAGGAACCTTTACTTTCTCTTTCGCTTGAGTCATTGATTTACTATTTTGTTGCTGTTGTTCAGATTGATTGCTGTTACTCATTTCTAACACAGGATTTTCCTTATTTACGGGAGTAATACTTACAATCCGACCACCCAAACGGCTAATTCTTTGCATCTCTTGATTCATGCGATTGTAGGGTACGGTAAGATATACGCTCCCACTATTACGAATCGAGTAGTTCAAATTCTTAGTATTGCCATTTTGGGATAACCCAACCACTTCATATACAAATAAACGGTTTTTGTATTCTATGTTGTTATTGCAAGCTACTGCTGTGCTGGATTTATACATAATTTCAACCTTTCCTGCTAATTCAAATTAATTGTTAAGATTCCCTGATAAAACCAACTTACCGATAAACTTAACTCAGCAAGAAGAGCAACAGTGCTAAATATAGCTCGCCGTTGCCTGAAGAAGCCTTTTTCTACTTCGTAAAAATGCTGTTTCATCGGGACTATTTATGCTGCATTATTTAGCCTATCATTGGGAGGCTATCGTAATTTGAATCTTGAAAGGATTATTGGCTAAAATTGGATAATTTTATTTTAATAAGTAAAGCTAGTCTTACCTACTACCCTAACTGACTTATTTCCAAAAAAATGTAGCTTTTAAGGCAGTTTTGGTTTTTCTTAAGCATCTTAACTGAGGATTTTATCCTCAAAAATCCTATCTTGTAGAGGTGGTCAGCATCTGATAAGATTTGTGAATGTTAGTAGTTAGTATTAAATACTTTAATATTCGTTTAATACTAAATGTGGATTAAATCAGTTTTATAAAAGAGGGAAGCTATGACCACTGGTCCAGATCGCGTGGTGCTAATCGGAGTGGCAGGAGACTCCGGATGTGGTAAATCAACATTTTTGCGTCGTTTGACCGATTTGTTTGGAGCAGAATTTATGACAGTCATTTGCTTAGATGACTATCATAGTCTCGATCGCAAAGGGAGAAAAAAAGCCGGAGTTACCGCTCTTAATCCCAAAGCCAATAACTTTGACCTCATGTACGAGCAAATTAAAGCTCTTAAAGAAGGCAAAGCAATAGATAAGCCGATTTATAATCATGAAACTGGCGAAATCGATCCTCCAGAAAGAATCGAACCCAATAAGGTAGTCGTGATCGAAGGACTTCATCCTCTATTTGATGAAAGAGTACGATCGCTTTTGGATTTTAGTGTTTACTTGGATATTAGCGATGAAGTAAAAATCCAATGGAAGATTCAACGGGATATGGCAGAAAGAGGTCATACCTATGAGGATGTCTTAGCTTCTATTAATGCTAGAAAGCCAGACTTCAGTGCTTACATCGAGCCTCAAAGAGAATTTGCCGATGTCGTTATTCAAGTACTACCTACCCAATTAGTTGACGACAAGGAAAGTAATCTTCTGAGAGTACGTTTGATTCAGAAAGAAGGAGTAGAATACTTCGAGCCTGTCTATCTATTTGATGAAGGATCGACTATTGATTGGAGACCTTGCGGTCGTAAGCTAACTTGTGCTTATCCTGGTATTAAGATGTACTATGGACCCGATAGTTTCTATAGTAACGAAGTGTCTATCTTAGAAGTTGACGGTCAATTCGATAATCTCGAAGAGATGATTTACATCGAAAGCCATCTTAGTAAAACTGCCACTAAGCATTATGGCGAAATGACTGAATTACTTCTTCAACATAAAGATTATCCTGGTTCTAATAATGGTACTGGTTTATTCCAAGTGTTAGTAGGACTAAAAATGCGCGAGACTTACGAAAAACTAACAACGGTCAAAGAACCTGCGACTGTATAGTCATATATCTATTCACTCAAGTCTCAATGTTTACTATTGTTTCGCGGGTAAGCTTCCAATGCTTCTCGCGATTCTATTTTTATTAATTAGATCGATTACAATCATTAGGGTAAATTATTGCGATGTTTGGCTTATGAAGGTGTGGCTGGTTAGCGTTGCTATTTTATTTGTACTAGCAGAAGTTTATATTGCTATCAAAGATTTTATTTTACCTTTACCGATCTATGTATTAGGAGGGGCAATTTTAGCGATCGCCTCTAACTACGATAAAGGAATTATGGCTCTTTTTCGGCAAGAAGCTACAGCCGATCGAGATATTATATCTCAAACTGCTACCCTCATTGAGAAGCGCAAGTAGACATTTTGTTTAACTTGTCACGAATCGTGTAAATGTGTAAACATCTAATTTTTAGAACAAATGACCAATGACTAATAACTAATGACTCAATTTACCACTAGATTATCGATCGCCATACTGGAGATGATTGTAGCCTTATTTTTGGGGATGGCGATCGCTTATCTGGGTTTAGGAAGTGTAGCCTGGATTTTTGGCGGAATGGGTGCAGGAGTAATAGTTGTCAAAAGTTATCAAACTATCATCAAAAAAACTCTAAAACCCAATAAATTTGGCAGAAAAATTGGACAGGCAATGGTCGGATTATCGATCGGATTTGCGATCGCTGACAGTAATTTGTGGGCGGCTTCTTCTCGGTTACCACTGTTTATTTTTCTCACTTTATTTATGCTGCTTTGTGGAAGTGGTATCGGTTATTTTTACTCTCGCATCAGTCGAACCAACTTGCTTAACGCCATGTTAGCCACAGTACCTGGTGGAGTAGCAACCATGTCTAGTATTGCTGCCGAATACAATCGCAATGTTTCTCTGGTAGCAATGGTACAGACACTCCGTATTACTTGCGTCATTTTAATTATTCCTCTGATAGCGGGAACATCTGGAAGTGCTGCTAACAAAATAATATTTTCTTGGGAAGACTATGTAATAGAAAAGGATCTTGTTTATTTATGCCTATTAATACTGGCAATTATTGCGGCATGGTTGGGAGTAAATATAGCCTATAAATTGCGCATTCCTGCTGCTTCTTTTTTTGGTACTTTGATTGTAGGAATAGTGTTTAATTCGGCGATCGCTTATATTCCGTTTTTTCCTAATTTAGATTTTACGCCACCCCAAGTCATTAGTTTACTCGGTCAAATATTATTGGGAATTACAGTTGGTGAAGCCTGGAGCGATCGCGTAGATATAACCGGCAAAAATATTACTTATGCTTGTATTTCTGTAGCCTTGACCATTGCCAGTGGATTTGTTGCTGCGACTATTGCTTCCCTTACCACTTCGTGGGATTGGCTAACCTGCATGCTAGTCACAGCACCAGGAGGTTCGACAGAAATGATTTTAGTTGCCCTCGCATTAGACCGTAATCCAGAAATCGTTACTTTAGCTCACTCCGTACGCCTTATGGCTCTTAATTTATCTCTACCACTGTGGATATTTTTGTTCCGCCATTGGGAAAAGCAGACAGTTGTTTCTCGCAAGCAGTAACATTAGAACTCTCGCAAAGATCCGGTTGTGTCGCAAAAAGTAGAGATAGTCGTGTAGTATACTAAACAATAAGTAATCATACTCACGACTTTAACCTTTCAATGAATCCCAAACAACCTGACGGGGCTTTCAAGGTTTAGCTTTTATTTCTTTTCCCTTCTGCCCTCTGACTCCTGCCTTTGTCAGTTAGTGTCCTACATAATCATAATAGAAACACTCAGGGGATATTTCAGTTAGCCACTGTCCAGAAGTAATACTAATTCAATTACAACCATAGATTCATTCTGACTCCTGAACTTCTTACCTTTTACCTTTTACCTTTTACCTCAACTTAACCAAAGTTTATAGGACTTATGCAAGAAGTCTATTCTACTTCTGACCAAAGCCGTTCTAACTGATATTTCCAAGCAGCTAAAAATTGCTCTCTTTCTTGGGGGTCTTGATCTACACCTCCAAGCATTCCTTCTTGATAGTACCTTTCTAAAGTCTTAAAAGTCGCTTCTAAATCTTGTCCTTGTAATTTAGCTGCCTTAATTATTTGGCGTACTCGCTGTTCGATCAGTTGTTGAAAAGAATTAGATAGACCTTTTTCCTTCAAAGAAATCAGAAAAGCGATCGCGCTACAAAAGTCTTCAATCACCAAAGTGTCTAAGCGATGGAAAAATACACCCCACAATACATCTTGTTCGATCGCGTAGCGAACTTCTTGAGTATCTTCAAAATTAGCTGCTAATAACTGAGTTAACAAAGGTTGTGCTTCAGCCAGTGGAACAATAGGTACTAAAATTCGCATCCAAGAATGATCTTCCGATAAAATTACCAGTAATCGCCGATTTTCTTGTTGTATTTGCCAAGTATCGTTGCTTTTTCGTTCTATTTTTCCAGAATTAAATATTTGCTCGAGAGTAGTGGTAATTTCAGCTATTTTCATTATTTAAGGAAATATTTTCTTGCTTTAAGGCTTATTATCTTTACTGTAATCTTTTTCTTCTATTTAGCTAGGAGTAAAAATGTAGTGCGATCGCTTTTCGATCTCGATTATCAAACCTATCTCAATCATCAATATTGGCTGGAAAAATGCATAAAATTAGCCCAAACAGCAGCAGAATGGGGAGATGTACCAGTTGGTGCCGTCATTGTCGATCGAAACGGCAATCTAATTACTGAAGCTGCTAACTGTAAAGAAAAAAACCAAGACCCTACTGCCCATGCAGAAATAATTGCTATCCGTGCTGCTAGTCAAATTCAACAAAATTGGCATCTAAACAATTGCACTCTTTACGTTACTTTAGAACCCTGTCCTATGTGTGCTGGCGCAATTATACAAGCTCGCATTGGTACCTTAGTTTACGGGCTCGATGACCCAAAAACAGGAGCAATTCGCACCGTAGTCAATTTCCCCGATAGTAGCTGTTCTTATCATCGGCTCAGAGTAATTGCGGGTATTAGAGAACTAGAATGTCGTCAACAGTTACAAAATTGGTTTGCACTAAAGAGAAACACTTAAATACTCAGCTGATAGTACTAAGCTAAATGGCTGGTTTTTGGATTTTTTGTAATTTTCAATACATTAATTTCCAAGCTCGTGTTATTATTGATACAAGTTGATTGATTTTCAAAACCCTCTTGTCTACTTATGTAATCATAGTAAAGATTTTAATCTGTGTCTAGGAAGTACTATCAGTAGCGAGCTAAAAATCAACTTATTTATTTGACTTTAATTTAGTTTAATTAAGGGTAGATTATTTAACCTACCCTAATTTTCATGTGTTTTTCCAATTATTTTCCTGCTTAGATTGGTAAACGCCGAATATCTCTATTGCTGCCAATCACTACCATAATCAATCCTTTACTGAGCTTCTGTCTTGGGTCTGGATTAATCGAAAATTTTTCTCCATCTCCTACTGCTAAGACACTAACACCGTAAGTATTACGTAGTTCTAATTCTGCTAAAGTCTTATTATGAAATGCTTCTGGGATTAACACCTCAATAATACTATTTTCTGGATCGAGTTCAAAACGCTCCAGTATAGCTGGTTTAGTGATAGTTTCTGCTAAAGCGCAACCTGCTTCGTGTTCGGGAAAGACGACATGATCTGCTCCTACCCTCTGCAAGAGTTTACCGTGAATTTCTGACGAAGCTTTAGCGACAACGTATTCTACTCCTGCTTCTTTTACATTCAAAGTAGTAATAATACTTTCTTGTAAATAATTACCAATCGCAACCACAACTGTATCCATTTCATATATACCAGCTTCTTTGAGTGCTGCTGGTTCTGTAGAGTCTAGTTGAATAGCATGAGAGGCTAATCTCTGAGTCAAAACTTGGGTAACTAATTTTTCATCTATATCTGTACCCAGTACTTCATATCCTAACTTGTGGAGAGAACCGCAAACTGCTCTACCAAAACGACCTAAACCAATAACCGCAAATTGACGATTTTCTCTACGTAGATTGGTCAAAAACTTAAGAGACTTTAGCTCCACTCTTCACCTCATTAACTGTTAATTTCTAAATATTGTTATTATTATTTACTTTTTCCTATTGTTGTAACTAGCCAACTAGCAGATTTTCTTCTGGATATTGTAATGCAGTGGGACGAGGTTCACCAATAATTGCAGCAATCACAAGTAAAATACTAACTCTTCCAGTATACATGGCAGCGATTAAAGTGAGTTTAGATAAAGTCGAAAAACTAGCAGTTATTCCCGTGGACAAACCTACGGTAGCAAAAGCAGAAATAACTTCAAATAGTATTTGCAAAAAATTGAACTGAGGATCGAATAAAGAAATAACAATAGTAGCAATGATAATAGAAGTAGCTGTCCCGAAAACTACTGCAACCGCTTTTAAAATAAGAGGACTAGGAACTTCTCTTTGATATAAAACAACTTGATTTTTACCTTCTAAAGCCGATTTAGTACAGTTAAATAGAATTCTTAAAGTTGTAGTTTTAATACCCCCACCAGTACCGCTAGGACTAGCACCTATAAACATAAATCCCATAGTAATAAACAATCCTGCGGTGGTCATTTTTCCTATATCTATACTATTAAAACCAGCAGTTCTAGTTGTCATAGATTGAAACCAAGCAGCTAAAAATTTATCTAGTAAACTCAGTGGTTGAAGAGTTGCGGGATTATTTAATTCTGTTAAGAAAAATGCCATAGTTCCCACTACTAACAAAATTAAAGTAGTGCTGGTAACTACCTTGAAATTTAAAGAAAAACAAAATCTTTCTTTTTTTCTTTTTAACTGATTAACTAACCATAAATACATTTCGATAATGACCTGATAACCAATACCTCCGAAGATAACTAATCCTGGTATAACTAAGTTAATAATCCAAGAGGAGCGATAACCAACCAAACTATCAGAAACAAGGCTAAATCCGGCATTATTCCAGGCACTAATACTGTGAAAAACCGATAACCACAATCCTTTAGCTATGCCATGTTCACTGGCAAAAACATTGAGCATTAAAATAACTCCAGTAAGCTCAAATATCAAGGTGGTAGCAATAACCGATCTTACTATACTTGTACTACCCTGTAAGAAAGGTCGATCGAAAGATTCTTTAATCGCAAATTTTTGGCTGAGGTCAAATTTACGCCCCAATAACAACATAAGAAAGGTAGTAGTCATCATATAACCAAATCCTCCTATCTGAATCAGTAAGAGGATTATTAACTCTCCCCAAAAAGAAAAATAGCCACCTGTATCGACTACTGCTAAACCTGTAACACAAACAGCAGAAGTAGAAGTGAATACAGCCACAATAGGGTCATTCCAGCTACCCGTGCTAGTAGCAAACGGCATCAGTAATAATAAAGTTCCCACTGCAATAACAGCGAGAAATCCAAGGCAAATTGTACGAGCAATAGTCATAAATGCGATCGATCCTACCTAAAACAAAAAAAAACCTTCTTGGTTGAAGCTAAAAACAAGCTAGCAGTTTCAGCTAAATTAAGCACATGTGGTTTCTATTATCTAACTCATTAAGATAATCTGTCGCATCTAGCCAAAGTGCTAACCACTAGACTTCTTGCATAAGTCTCCAAAATCTCGGTTGAGTGGAGGTAAAAGGTTCCGAATGCACTCGGGAGTGCTACGCTGAATCGAATTCAGCGTAGATTGGCGGTAAAAGGTAAAAGGTAAAAAGGATTAATTTTGATGGTGGGGGACGGCGAATTGCATTCGCTATGTGTCCCCACCATGTTGATTTCTTATTTA
>JAAUYH010101279.1_pt1 | contig 14591 bp, 9 predicted proteins | sample 7278061 | NCBI WGS metagenome assembly JAAUYH01 (sample SAMN14350203, study PRJNA611818) | marine sediment metagenome | isolation source: surface marine sediment (0.6m) | place: French Polynesia: Moorea | collected 2018-08
CAACACTGCATGCCAAGTCAGGGGCTATGGGCGCGGCGGCCTTGGCCGCCTCTGCTGCGTTCGTCGCAACTGCTGCCAGAAGGGCAAATAACGAAATCGCCCTCATCGTGAGACCGATCACGTTTTTCCTGGTGTAGTGGAGCGCACTGAGGCTATCGGGTGCCGCAGATTAAAGTACGGATTTACATTTTCTGAATTGCTGCGCTATCGCAGGGCTGCATCAGAAGTACGTACTGATCCACAATCTATTGCTTCGCTGAGTTGCTAACACATCTGCCGTAAGTAGCAAATTACACACCCTTGGAACATCATTGTTGGTTCTTTTTCCGATATAGCCTGGAAAAAATATTCCAAAATCGAATTCCATCGTATTGTTATTTCTTGACTAATAACCGAATCAAGAAATATTTGAAAAAGACCGAAGTTTTTCCTCACTATTACTTTTCGTTTAGCTTCACCCTACCCCTACATATGCCATTTGGTATTGTGGTCCAGATTCTCAGGATTTTCTTAATTTCAAGTTTAATCGGTTCCTTCGCCGACACAACCATCGGCTATCGGTGGTGTCTAGGTGTCCAATCGATCTCATTCGAGGATGAGACTGTGTTTTGGTGGGACAGCAAGACTCCTGAATTCGAGGTAGTAGATGTATCTCAGCTTTTCTACAAAAACCGAAACGAGAAAAGCCATTTTTGGAGGAAGCCACCTTACGGATAAGTAGAAGTTCCTACTATTTAGACTATTGTATGGAGTATTTTGAAATATTTTTGATGAATTCAAAATTCACCACCACTGACTCTTACACTTTCGCTTGGGCGCGATACGTTTCGAAACTTGACGATGAATACCAAATTAGCCAAAGGGCATTGACCACGACCCTTATGGGCGGACTCCTAAAAATAATGCTTAGAGTGCTTATACAGTAGTATTTTTTCACTGATACTCGAATGCGGTTTATTCGACTACTTACACCCTAGGAACGCTCTCATTGCTACACTGACTTGAAAGTGGCCATTCAAAATCATTAACATTGTTGAAGTAACTTCGTCTGGATTGATAGATGATGATTGGACCTGTTCTCAGCATGCACCATAAACTCACTAATTACTTTCATTATTTTTCGAACGTGTGCTTAACATCTCAGACCATAGTCAGTTCATCCTGAAATATGATAACTATCTGAAGTATGCGATATCACGAGAATTATAATAAAAAAACTGCCGTGTTGAATTTAGAAAGCAAGAAAGGGAAGCAAGACAATTGAATTTAGAAAAATTCTTCAAATTTACCAATACTTCAGGCTGAAACAATTTTGCTTCTTTTTTCTCTATAATCTGCTTCAGATTTATAAAACAGTTTTGAAGACAAATTCATACCATGGCTATATATTAGGTCATTCATTTAGAACTTGCGTTTTTCATTAACACGTACGCTCACGTTCGACATTCTGCATCAATAAAACTTTAAGTCAAGTCTAGTTTCAGGCTAAAAATGGGTTTGTTTTATTTCAACAATCCCATGAACAATGATCATCACCATTCCAAAATTTTTCAGCATGCTGATAAGATATTTCACAGAATCGTATTCCATCAATTCGAATTCTCTGTATCCATCTGTTGCATGTTGATTCACGGCAGCCGGCGGTCGATGGACGATTTGTTCTTGCTTGCGTTTAGTGAAGTAGAATTCGCTTTGTCTGCAAGGCGCAAGATGAGCGCAGCTTGATCCCTTCTAAACCACACCAGCCTACGTAACACTGCCTGTCCGTCTACTGCGGTTCAGGCTAGCGTCAGTGGCCGGGACACGAGGAGGCTTCTACAGTCTTCTTCGTCTTCTTCGGGAGGAGGTTGATGAGGATAAGGTACTCGCTGGCACACCCCGCCCGTCACTGACCAGAGGTGCAGTTGGATGTAGACGTGGATGGCACTGGAGGTAGTAGTAGTGGTGTAGTGTGGTGTGCTGATAGCTGTCTGACCAAAAAGTCGAAGCCATTCGAGTTTATATAGACTTTTCTCTGCTCAGGGTGCGATTAGTTGCTGAGTCAGCATCAGGTAAATTCTAGCCAATAAAAGTCTACAATCTGTAGCAATTGAAATTCTAATTACTAACACTAGGGTATTTCTAAAAATTTGAAACAGCATTGCTGTGATGCTGTGCAGATAACACCGTCCATGCTAGATAAAGTTTGAAGAAGATAGTCAAACAAGCTAGAATGCCCAACTTTCATATCGCTCATCCGCGGAGTTCTATTGTGAAATAATGTTGCAACGCATTGATATTATCTCTTGGTTAATCGATGACAGAGTAAGGTCTCGGGAAGTAACTAATTCGAAGCAACAAATACTGTTGTACTTGATTAATTTGAATTAAGGATTTTCTGATTTCCTTAATGAATTCTCTGAAGGAATTCTTCAAAACATGTTATTTATCGCTTACAATGATACAGCTCACACCAGATAATTGGCCAATCCTAGCAATCATTCCGAGATGTGTTCTGCAAACGGAGGAGATACATTACAATGCAACTCTATATCTTAGAGCTATATACGAGCGTATAGAAAATGACAGATAAAATATTTCGATATGCGTTCAATTACACTTGTAGACTGCTAGCGAGCACTAGATGCAATACAAACGAGTTTAGAATAGTACCTGAACTGAACAGAATCGAGCGATATTATAACCCTGAACATTTCTATAGTTTAAATATTTTGATAATATCAGTTTAGAAAAGAAAAAATTTCTCTGTGATGTAAACAAAAACAATTTCATCCTTGATGAAGAATTTTAACTGTCTGCTCCGGATTAGCAATTAGAATTATCATTACATTTCGCCGCTTACTCACGCCAATAATCTTGATCGTTCCAGAAATATTCTGAATCTAGAATTGAAGTAGTCCTCATCGTAAAGAATTCATCGGTATTCAGAGGAGTACCAAAAGCAGGGACGAGGCCATAAAATCTGTTAACGATGTACCTCAGCACACACAACCCCAGGTAGAATTTGTTCATTGCTCGTATGTGATCCTAAGATTATCACATGCGATTCGTTATGTTCCATTCAAAGACGAAAAGGTTCGCAGGTTAGGTCTTATGCTACGGTATATTATGAATACAGAAGGAAAATCAATCGAATCAGTTTTTCATCTTCGTACTATCCAAAGCAGGAAAACCAAACTGCAGCACCGCAAACACCCATATGTACTGAAAATGAGGTCAAATCTTTTCTCTCTTGCGAAAATAACCTGGAGAGGAAAATCAATTTCTTGCTGTGTCTTTTTCGCGACTTACGAATACAGAGTAGCTCACTGAAGCAAATTAATTTAGATTTAATTTAGAAGAGAGGATCTGCATCTCTCCAAACTCAATTCTTAGCATGACCATAACATTCAATCACATGCACCCATAATACCAGCATTAGGTCATTGGTGCGCGGTGTAAATTACAGGAGATATTGCAGAAAATATCTTTTTAAAGTAGTACAATGTTTAGGATGCACGAACTTAATTTTGTACGACGGATTAGAGAATTATGATCTAGCAAACTCGATACTTTATGTATTTTATTAATTTAAAACTGAGAATGTTTCAAGTATAAAATAGCTAGTAGCAACTTTATAAAATGATTCATTGTACGAAAGCGAGTTCTTTTTCCGCATGTGAACGCATTTAATAATTCATAATCGCTAGTTTGTAGGAACGTTTTGTTTCTACTACAAATAGACGGCGACCTGCACTGAATTCATAGTAAAATATCGAAGACAATAAGTTTTTCTGCTTCTCCGAAAACCTTCGGCAAATCGGGTACGAAAAGAATAAAACTTCCTCGCCGGAAAGGAAAAGATTTAGTAATTCAAGAAAGGAGATCGAAAAGAGCCTTGGCATGCTTGACTTAAAAAATAATCAATATCGATTCAATTTGATTTAAGTATAACTTATGACAACTCACGAAAATTGGAAAAGCAGGAAGGAACATATCATTGTGGTTGATCATTTCAAAATAAATGTAATGAGTAGCGATGAATTGAGGTAATAAAAATGGCGTATTCTTATCTGAGTGTACTGTGAAAGTTAGGTAAATAGGTTCTGCGGATTTATGTTATCTTGTAAACTATTTGTGAAAAGTCTGCCGCGTGAACTGATTGACGTTAATAGAATAAAAGCCGTAAATCAAGATCATTTGGGAGCTATTAGATTTGCTACGAAATGCAGGATGCAGGCTTCGAGAACTCATGGGGCATATAGCGACAAATAATTATTGAAGTGAGGACATTTTAGGTCAGTCCTATGATTCTAGCAGTATTATATATATTCAATATATTTCTGCTGAATTTATGCATCCGCTGATCTTTTGGTGATTCAGAAATTATACCTGCATCGTGGAGGAATAAATCCTTATTCATCTCTTGATCATCGCCAACAACCTGCGGAATTCTTTTCATCGAGTAGGTGCAACAACAAATAACTACACTCAATTTCCAACGGCTGCTAATCATATTATTTCTGTATTCACGACAAGCAGAACTTTCTTCGCCAGCTCAATTTATTTACATATATATCAACGTTTTCGAGGGGGTCAGCGCGCCAATGCACGAAATTGGAGAAGTCGATGCTCCAGGTGACAGCCATTGGACTATTATTTTACAGCAGTCGGCAGTACCGAATAGCATGTACAATATGCTGGCTCGTTTCCCAAGACGGCATCATTTCGGTACAGCAGCAAATTTTTGATACGTTTTCGGTTGCCACCTTGTTTCCGAAACAAGTTCACAAATATAGCTGCAGCGCAGAGTCCCGTTTCGGTGTATAATCTAGCTTTTGCTCGGTCTACTTCGAGTCTATATGAAGGCGAGCTCCTGCTCAATTCAACCCAACGACCACTCTTCGATTTTACACATTAGCGAGTCGTTTTCCAAAATCTCGCCCAAAAATGAGATCTTGCGTCGTGTTCTTGGCTCTGGCCACATTCTGCAACTTCGGGCTATACACAAGTACTGAAGCGGCTCTCCCAAAATGGGGCAGCTTAATTACCGGCCCGCCTCCGCCCGCACCTCTGTACCCACCTGTCCCTGCACTTCACTCCCCTGAAGCATACGCAGCTATTCCGTCTATGGAATCTCCGGAAGTTTCTGCGGCACCGGTCATTTCCATTTCTGCCTCGTCGGTTATTGGTGAGTTTGCACCGCCACGCCTACCCCGCATATCTGCGAGCCCCACCGCGAAGACATCAGCTGCTCCTGTGAGTGCGCTCGATCTGGTGGATTCGATTGGGAATCTCCATGATGAACCCCTTCTCGCGGAATTGGAAACTCCGCTCATGACACCTGAAGTGTCCGCAGAACCGAAAGTGGGAGAGGACCGGGAACCAAAACCTGAGTCAACCACTCTGCCACGTAATGACGCAGATACACGAGCTTGTTTCCCCTCTCATGCGCGTGTCAAACTTCAAAGTGGCATCGAAATTCCTATCGCCGACCTGCAAATTGGCGATATTGTCGAAAGCGATCCAGGCCACTTCTCGGCTGTGCTACTGAATTCGCACGCGGATACGAAGACGAGAACCGCGTTCATTGTTCTTCGTACTCGACGCGGGTCCGAGATAGCAGCCTCGCCTGGTCATTATCTACTCATGGGCAACGGCCAGTTACGCGCCGCCCATGAATTCCGAATGGGCGATGAGTTGTTCACTGCGTCGGGCGTGGATTACGTTATATCCGTGGGACGTGCAACTTATCGAGGCCTCCATAATCCACAGACGGCATCCGGAAAACTGATGGTTCGTCTCGGCGGCGCGGGCGCAGTCCAAGCATCTACGTACACAACTGCAGTGCGACCAAATGCGGCACATGCTGCGTTGGCACCGTTGCGACTAGTGTACAGCAGATTCGGGACCAGCTTTCCCCTGTTGTCCCCGATTGTGCGCGATGTATTCGAGCCGATATTGGCTAGCATCCACAAGATCACCAATCGAATCACCGGGCTTTCTCGGAGCATAGTGTTCGACTACTCACGCGGGGTGCGTAAATGCGGACTTGCTTGCGAGGCTCTGCATACCCTATCTTTGCTCGTCTATCGATGCTACGTCACGCGCAAAGGTGCGAGGACACAAGGACTGTTCAATGTGAAAAACTAAGGGGGTGCATCACTATGTATGGGAATTTTTTTGTTCCTACTTCGTCCTTTCTCCACTATTGCTAGAAAACTTTTAAACAGAATTGAAACGCTTTTACATGAATGTTATCTTCCATTTGAGATCGGTAGCAAAGTCATGGAGTTCTGAGATGAAATACTAGAAGCGGATGCCGAGAGCTCGAATATGAATGAATCGACAAAAAAGTACCGAAAAAAGAACGTTTTGGACAGGTCAAACGATTGCGAGTAGAGTTATAACTTAACAATTCGCTCTCGGCGAATGTATACATCGTTTGGATGCGTAGGGGATTCAAAATTATTGTTTGGGTGATCATGAAGATTATCTTCATTCAACCCTTCATCTTCTAACACAGAGTTGCGGAACTTGTTATTTACGACTGCATATTACAGCGAAATTTTCGAATTGATTTCGGGTTAAAGCTTCCTGGCGTTCCATCGCACGGTATTTATTTCAATTGAATTTTTCACGGGATACACTTTCGATTTCACTATTTCCACTTCTGTTTTTATTTTCAAGAGATTCGACATCCTCAGTTCTCCGTTAAGCTGCGGCAGGGCTGAGCGGCTTTTCATACACGAAACGTCTAAAATCCTAATTTCTTCTCAAAGCCATAAACCTGGGTATACCTCTCTCGATTTTCATCATTCACGGATCGAACGTGTAGCCGATGAAAAGAGGAAATGACGTTAATGTCCGAGCATTTTCAAGGCCCAGGAAGAAAAAAAAGAGATACAAAATTCAGAGATTCAAACTTTTTTCATTCATACTCTTCAGTTTTGAATAAATTTTTCGTTGAGGATAATGATGTGTCCCGGGTGTACTATAGTTTAACCATCAGTTTTGTCAGAAATCTACAATCTGCAGGTCTAATAAAATGGTGCTCGAATTTGTGGCACTAATTACTTTGCCTGCACTAGACAGTGTGCAATAACTGTTTCAAAAGATCTTGCCAACTTTAGAAGGTAATAGAACAAATAAAGTGTCTATGAAGGCGATACTATTTGAAATCGATCTACTCGTCTTCGAAAGACTTGAGAAGGTAGCTTAATTTGCAGCAGACTATTTCTCGCTAGTCGTTGCTCCATGAACAAGACTAAGCTATATCTTAACGAAATCAAATATAGGACTAAATAATTTTACGTAGAAAAAGACGTGACTCGGTGACAGGATATTCTGAATATTTTATCAAATCGCATTTTTCTATCCAGTACTATGTCATTGAGTTGTAAATGAGTCTGAAGTTGTCCAATTAGATACAGAAAATATTTGCTTTCATATTGAATTGATGATTTATGCATTGCCCCATTTACATTTGCATTGTAGGAAACCCTTTTGATTTCAGCAAAACAAATAAAAAGCAGTTACTATCCATCATCATTGTGTCGCAAAGTTTTGCTTTGCTCGATCGCAAGTCATGACAGAGAAATAAAATATTGGAATGAGACAACACTATTTTAAAGTGAATGAATTCACCCAGCGCACTACTGAATGAGAGCTTTGCACTATCTGTTACACAATGCAGGAGCGAAAGATTTAAAAATCTCCAGGTTTTTACAGTAAAGTCCACTATAACTGTGAATTTGTGTAACTTTACAGTCCAGCTGATTACTTCACGATGCCATACTACCTAATAAGCATTCTGATAGCCATTTGTGATGCCATTTTGGATACGAAATCCAGTTTTATGATACGTTCAACTAGTTTAATGTTGTTTCAGATGTTGCCTGAGTAATTCAGAAACTTTTGTCAGAAAGCATCACATCATCAATCGTCTATTAAAACGAAATACAAGAAGGTATTCTTCAAAGGGTCAAGAGATGTGTATCATGCCATGAAAAGAATCGAAGAATAAGTAGGAAACCTATGTCATGTAAAATAAACTTCTGTAGTTCTACAAGGAAAATGATTCGAAGACCTCATTTCTAATCGATTCTATAAGAATGAAATGAATCAACTGGGAAATATTTATCGCTACAGAAATCTCTCAAATGTTTCTCGATATTTTAGGAATTTCAGAACATTAACCCTAAACAACACCGTTCTCGATTCATAGCTTTACGCTCATTCTCAATGGAGCAACACTAACTTTAGACTAAATTTTCGCGTCCAGTAATCACGACGAAGATCACGTGTAACTCTCAAGATCTATCATTTTCATCGTAATATGTCGGATAGAAATACTATATCAGGACGAAAGCGAGTTGATAGTGGTATAACCAATGGATAGACGATATCAATGAAGTTCTCGACACCTGGGCGACCAAAATTTTTTTCGAAAGTTAACGCATCAAGAGCGAAATATTTCTTTGTTTTGATTTTCTAAGACCAACGGTTCCAAAAATAGTTCATCGAGCATTTTAGTGAAGGAATATGGACTGCCGGACATCGATAAAGAAAAATTCATTTAATGAAAAACTTACGAAATTTCTGTCTGCTTTTTCTGGAAATGATTTTTCGCATGCTTGAAATATTCTACTTTTCGAGACATTTGATTGATCATTGTACAAATTTTCACAACCCCTTTTTCGTCGACGCGTCTTAGAAATTCTTTTCTTATACCCATTTTTTCGTTGCATTATTCGTCAGAATTTTCATAAAATACAACTTAAAAAGGCATTTTCGATGTTTGGCGTTAAATTCAATTCGATAGTTCGACCGCTTATTTTCACTGCGTAAAATCACTTAGATTCAAAACTTACATTTTTTATAGCTTACTTTACTTAATTATCGTAAAAGTTGCAAAATTATGAATGACTTGTATTTCCCAAAATCGAGGGATCATATTAAAAACGAGTCACTTACATGATACTCTGCACGTCGGAGTTGTATGCATAAGTTGAGAATAAGAACTGACCTAAGAAAACAGAAATTTGGCAAATAAGGTCAATCGGCGAGATATGCTCGTAAGGGTCTTCTTTTTCCAATTTTCTGTGACCAGAAATCTACCTAAATAAAAATTTATGCACAGGGTTGAGAATATTTGAATTCTTCGAAAGTGAACCAACCATTTGTCCTCGGAAAAGCGACCAAAAATTCTCAATTCGATGCTAATTGGTGGTTCCGAGGCTTCCGTATTATTTAAGCTTTACAACCTCAACGTTCTTTAATAAGGATATTGCACCAGTGCTCTCCACCTTCACCACTGTACCTTCCGATGAAAGCTCTTGATTCTCCAAAAGCAATCGCATCTGTTCAGTCCTAAGAATCTCCAGAATTCTCTGAGGAACCAACTGCTTCGGTTCCAGACCCAAGGAATTTCGAAGAATAAGCACCACCAAGCATACCGCCCACACCCGAATATCCCATCGCACAGACATCAATTAGGACTCCGATTGCATTGGATCTTTTAAGGCATAGCGAACGTCCTCACGCGAAATCAAACCCGCTCGCGACTTCTGAAGTCTCTGCTGAATCAGAACTGAAAATGGAACGAGACACAAAATTGCAGTCTGATTCGACCGTTCTGTATACAATGTTGCGAAGAAGCGAGCTAGTTTCTTGTGTCATCTACGGTTGAAACTTTTGGATGGCATAGAAATTTCAATCGGAGACCTGCAAATTGGCGATATTGTCAAAAGCGGGGCAGGCCAATTCTCAGCAGTACTATTGCACTCACTGTTTACGGGAAGGCGAGATCTAAAGTCGTTGCTCTGCGCACTCGCCGTAGGTCTGAAATAATGGTCTCACTTTGTCACTACGCATTCTGGAGCAACTTGTGGTTTCGTGTCGCCCGTGAATTCTGAGCAAATAATAAGTTTTCAACTCCATTAGGTATAGATCACTTGATTTTGTAGGGCCTAGCGACTCATATTCGATTGACAATTGTCAAGAATCAATATGTTTGCAATCAACTAATCTATCGATGTTTGTTGTATCAGACTGTACCTACGTTGAGAGCCTAGATGAAGAAGACAAAATAGCAGTACCTAACTGTAGCTAGAGTAGAAAAGTAGACACAGATGTAGCAGAATTAAATTACCAACACGACTGAACTCTAAACTTTGAATCCCACACCCGACTTTGTGAGACAGCTGCAACTTACCATCAAATCAGACACTCCTGAAATTGCTAGAAACCTAAAGAACAGTAACAAGGATGAAAACGCACACCATAATTGCCGCCACCGCAGGCATTGCCGCAAAAAATTGTAAGTGAGAAGCTAGAAAAAGAAGAGAAAAGAGAAACGATTGACATTTTGAACGCGCGGCTGATACCGTATGTGAGCCAAGAGTATATATGGCTTTCAACTCCTATCTATGAGCCACCTCTAAAATTTTCGTGTTCCTGACGACTTGCTTATTGGTGAAGAAGAACCGCAATACTTCCGCAGCTGTCCTTCCTGATTGCAGTGCTAAAACGACTTCCACTGCTCTGATTTTACTTCACCGCCTTCGCCGACCGTCACGGTAACACCATCCGCTTGTCTTCGCTGTTACCAAACTAAAGATGGCACCACTGAAATTGATATAAATACTTCTGGTCTTCGTCCTCTCCCTTCAGAAAACGACGGCTACAAAGCTGTCGCTGTCACGCCACCTATCTAACTACCTTCGCAATCTCATCTCCACTCTCGTCCCGTTTCAGAGAACGCGCAATTCAGTTGGGACCATTCTCCTTCTCATTTTCGTTCCCTATCACCAGTTCGCCATGTCCGGCGAAAAATTATTGGCGACTTAAAATCCGAGAGTAAGAATTGAAAGCCGTTTTCTACTAGTCGCTGCTCTACGATTCATTGACACTACGCTGGAGAGCGCAAGCCATAGTAGAAGCTAAAAATCTCTGGCTGCCGCTGGTGCTGATACTTCACCAGCACCGAACGCATTTTGCCCACCATCAAAAACTGCACAGAAGAGGAATGCATTCTTCGCCTGCAAGCTATTCACAGTTATATTATACCTGCCGGCGCCATGAACGGGATTTCTTTCAAGCACATTGTTCTTTAAGAAAATCTAATGTTATTCATGCGTAGACAATGTAATGGGCCGACGACGAATTGCTAAAGACCAACCCTCGTTCAGCAAATTTTCTCTCACCTGTTACAGACCTAGCTGAGACTTCATAACTTTAGCTTGGACGGGAAGTACTTTGGGCACACTTGGGCTGTTCCATTGGTCGCGTAGAAGTTATTATTGCTCCATCTTTCACTCTCGAACTAAGATCAGCCCGGAACAGTCTGGTCTACCGCTCTCTTAGTCGCAGGGAAAAATTTTCCCGGGCTTTATCAATTCCGTCCTCTAAGGGTGATCTTATCACGTTGTTGGTGAGCTTCGGCACTCTCGCAAGGAGCGTCGCTGTATTGTGTCAGGAGTTTAAAGTCTTCCTGGCCACAAGGATAGTTCTGCTACACTCATAACCTTAACTGATTCCATCGCCCACTGCCATCAACCGTGACAGTACTTCTGCGCATCAATCAGTCACACTACCTACTCAATCTTCCTCTTGCATCCCACCCACAGATGAGTCGTACCAATAGATTTACTCATTCTTCATCGGTAGCCTACTCAATAAGCTAGTCGTGTCATGTTCCTGCTGGCGATGTATTTTTACTAATTTATTCTAACTGCAAAATGATTTCTCTCTTCCACAATCAAAAAAAGATCATAGTAACTTCTTCGCTGAGCGGTTAACGAAACATCTAAGGAGACACAAAAGAGTATCAAACTACAGTAAGAAACCTTCTTGTAGCGAGAATATCTTCTACTGTCTATTCTGACTGAGGTAACTCAATATTCTGCGTTCGTACATTGCAATTCATATGCAAACTAAATTGTAGCCGATTAAAAATCTCACTCGATATGTAAGTCAATCAGTACAATAACAAGAGTAATCAAGAACAGAAACGATATTCAATTTTGGTGTTGCAGTCTGGCTAGGCAAGTAATGGAACCGTCTGAGAATTGTATGGACCTTTCGAGGAAGATTGACTGTCACAAGAAGATCGGGAATATTGCTTTAATATGAAGTAAAATGAGCTAATGATTCCATAAAATTAATGGCTCAGCATGACGCTGGTTTAACTGTTCTTAAATGATTACTTGAATTACTTTCAAAAAAGATAATTCTAATCCTAGAATCACCCTAGAATGTATATTGTAGAGAAATCGATTTAAATATAATTCAAATTAAAAATTTGTTAATTTCTGAAGAGACAGATTGCTGAATTTCAAACTGGTGATTTCAAATACACTCTTATTTGATAAATAATAATTCTTCGCAAACCCAATTTATCTAAGTCAAAGATAAGGGCGCCGACGAAGAAATGGTATGATGTATTTTATACCTGCTTCATTTAATACGAATTGCGTAATTGTTATCTCGAATTACCTAGACTTCAAAGCCGATTCCCTTTCCGAACAGGACGATAACGTGAATGGGAGACTATCATGAAACGTCAAAAAGAAAACTATATTTCCTGATGTAAGAATAATCTACAAAATATCACATCGACAATGGTCGCGAAATCAGAAGATTTTAAAACACCATCATATATTTTTATTTCAATTAATCTTAACTAGGCGACTAAAACCGAAAAAACCCTTGGAACATAAAAACAGATAAAACAAAATATTTGAATGCAAATAGTCGGATTCGCTGCATAACTTGTTAACATAATTCTATTAACGCCCTTTTTGAATATTCCGAATTACAACCAATTAAACTAGTTTTAACTCCAATCAAAGCTATTATACGATTTCAAGGTACACGAAATGCTTGCGTCGTGATTTTCGATTTCATCTTGAAAATGAAATTTAAAGGCTCGATAGTGAGAAAACAATGGATGTCAGATAGAAAGTTATAAAACGTTTGGGCTAAAGAATAATTTAAATGAAATAATTTCAGAAGATTGTGGTTCAACCGAATTAAATGTTCTTCCAGATGCACTGCGCTCGTTTAATAATTCAGATAAGAAAAAAATCGATCATTTTATACGACAGACTAAATATAATTTTAAAATTCTCATCAATTTGAATGATTGAAACTGATTGGTTTAATAAACACCGTAACACATTAAATGCCGCTTTAGGACCGTTTTACTCTGCTATTTACTTTTTACTTCATTTGGAAGATGAGAAATGTTTTCGTTTTCGCCAACTTTACTGCAGAGAGAAAATATCATAGGTTAAAGCTCCTTTGAGAATAGTCTGAGCCTAAAAGACATTTTTCGGTGTTTGAAAAAAACAAAATCTTTGAAATTAGCGAAGGCAGAATTTGCAGTTTTCTCAACAATTAATCAAATACTTTATTCAAGTTTCGGCCATAAAGTGTATTTTTGCAATTAGTCGCTAATATTTAGGACAATGAGTGTCTATGAAAATTTAGCTCGAAATCAATATGTGAATTTCTGTTATTCGACTATTGCACAAGCTTCTTCTTTACACTTAGAGCCAAAGCAAGCAACAAATATGAGAGACATTGAAGAACAATGAAAGATTTTGAGATTGCAAATGCTGCTATCGAAATTCTCTTTATTCATTCAATACTTTCTTAAAATATTCATAAAACGTGCAAGTTCTAGACTTTGAAGTAGCGCGAATTCTTTTAAATTGATAGTGACAATAAATACAAATTTACGGAACGTCTGACCGGCTATGAAACTCAAAAATTGAAGATCTACCAGCTTTCTGGTAAAGCGTTCTGCGTATTCGGCGTTTTCGAAAGAAACTATGGTACTTGTAAACAAGGAGGCGAACAGGAAGACATTATCCTGCATGAGTAATTCTTTCTGTGAGTTCTATATGATTTAACTCTCAAGCAGCGTCCTATATCCACTGTAACCGATCCAGTAAGGCACATCGTTAAGATTCAGCATCTCAAAATCAAAACTCCAGGAATTCAGATTCATTTGGCACATACCAGACTATCAAATTAATGCAGAAGTCCGTACTTGACAGAAAATTAGCAAAACCCTCTCCTGTCCTGACGCGCTAAAATAAAGTGGAAACTATGAAAATTACACTACAAAATGTGTTTCGCTGGCAATAATCGCATATGGTCTGTAGCATCTGCAATTGCATAAACCGAGTTTGGCGCAACGAACTGCTTGCAGTTCAGATGCATTGGAATGTGATGAATTATTTAAATGAGATAAAGAGTACAAATGTAAATATGGAAATGAATTGGACGGTATTCGAACGGTTCAACATCACAGCATGACAGGACTGTGAACCTCTCAATATGCAATAATCATTCGCGGTCTCTACGACACAGTATTAAAGTGGAGCACGGTACCGAAAATTTCACATCATACTTATCCCAATACAGTCCCATATGGTAGGAACAGGAATCCAGAGTAAATGCACTCAAATATATTGTCAAACTCGAATCAGTAAGATATTCGACGAAACTGTGATTGAGGTCGAACTCACTCGAAACAGTTCCTAACGAAAATACGAAACTTATTCCACTCGATATGCTTTGCTGATGCGTGGAATGCATTC
>JAAUYH010212203.1_pt1 | contig 14589 bp, 14 predicted proteins | sample 7278061 | NCBI WGS metagenome assembly JAAUYH01 (sample SAMN14350203, study PRJNA611818) | marine sediment metagenome | isolation source: surface marine sediment (0.6m) | place: French Polynesia: Moorea | collected 2018-08
GACGTCAGAAGGGAACTTGGCCCGGGGCCTGTACGAATCCACCTTGGGGGTATCTCGATGTGCAACAATACCCAACTACGGTTCGGGCACAGAAATAATTCTATACAAACGTGGACCCGTCTAATTTACTTGTGCTCTCGCGCCGCCCGAGTGACCGGTTGTGGCTGTCTCCTGACGTCGGCAGTTTTTGAGGTAGGATGACCCCTGCTAACACAAACAGATCATTTGTCTTTGTCTGCGATCGCTTATTCGATCCGTTTCACCGATGAGTCACAAGCACAAACGCATTCTGAAATCGATCTTCACCGAACCGGCTAGCGGCAACCTTCACTGGCGCGAGGTCGAGTCGTTGCTGCGCCACCTCGGCGCCGAGTTTCAGAGTACGCACGGCGCACGGCTCACAGTCAAGTTGAACAAAGTGGAGGGGCAGCTGCACCGGCCGCATCACGGAGGCACTCTCAGCAAGCACGACGTACGTCATTTGCGAGGATTCCTGGCCCGCGCCGGGGTGACGTTATCGACTTACGCTGAGCGGCGATCGTCTTAGGTCGGCTGCTGAACGGTCGCAGACATTTGCAAATTCACGCTCAGTCCGCTGTTCGAGGCCACGGTATGACCAGAATGATCGCGCAGGTGCTTCTTACCGCTAGCATCACGTCGTTAACCTATACTAAGTGCAACGCTGCCGATGTGGGTTTTTGGTCGCTCAAACTTCCCACCCCTGAATATGCATCGAATCCCACCGAAGACGCGAATTTGGACTTCTTGACCAAGAGCGTCTCATTCGATTGGAGAGGGCAGGACACGAGCGAGATTCGAAATTTTTATGCTCAGTATTTTGATTCGATCGGTTGGGAGAATCCGATGTCGGGTAGTCCCAGATTCTCTAATCTCAATACTTCCGGGTGGTCGTCCTACAGTATGCAGTTCGACGACTACAATAAGCCTGTCGCTATATACGGGACGATGTGGAAGGCGAAGGACTATCCTGCGTTCGGATCGGTCATGGTTGTGCTGAATGAATTAGACAATGATGAACTTGTCGGGTCGGTCACTGTGCAGATCGCTCCAGAAGTTGATATGAGCGCGCTCTTTCAACTCAGCGAGCTCATTGGCAACGACCCCGTAAACGTGTTTAAGATCCACAACGCGGTGAATGGAAACCCGCTCGAGTTACATACGATTGCGTTGCCCGCCAACTATGAAGAGGAATCGGACCCTCTACTAGCCAAGTATTATGAAATCGTGGATGAGATTCGATTGGCGTACAAGGAATGGGCGCGAGAGTATATTTCAGAGTAGCGGCTGGTCGTGAATTGTCGTTTCTGAACTGAGTTTTTTCTCAGGTCACGCACCGAAATACCAGCCAGGTTCCATGCCAAGTGATCTCGAGACATTGCTGCCTGTCCTCCTGCCCAGAGCAATCGATTGGGTCAAGGCTCAGTCTGCCTCAATACTTGAATTGGGTTCCCCACTGAATGACGACGGTATCCGATTGGCCAGCGCCGTTGGCGTGGCCCATCCGGATCGAGTGCGCATAAGTGTGGTTCAGTCCTTGCCCTTACCTGATGATCCGGAACTGCGAAGTGTAGCTCTCGAAACTGGGCTTCTCGGGCCTGGGATGATTGGCATTACTTTTGGTTATGGTATCTACGTCTGCGATGGTCACGTAACCAATAGACTCCTCTCACATGAATGTCGTCACGTTTACCAGTACGAACAAGCAGGGTCGATAGATGCCTTTCTACCTGCTTATTTACAGCAGATTGCAGCGGTCGGCTATCATGACGCACCGTTTGAGATCGATGCGAGACAGCACGAGTTAGATATTGCCTGAAGACGCTGAAGGCAGGGGTCTTTACTCAAACGCCGGAATGACAAAATCGGCCAATATCTCCGCATTGGATGACGGCATTTCGTAGTTGCCACTTGTGAAAACTACGACGGCATCTTTATCGGGGAAGACGATTATCTTCTGCCCCCCGAAACCCGTGGCCCAATATGACGGCAGCTTCTCCCCGGAGTGGGAAAAAACATGGGTAAACCACGCATATGAATAGCCACGCTGCCCCCGCGTGCCATCATCGAGCGGAATGGGTCTCCACGCGCTGTTACGCCAGCTGTTACCCGGGCCGGGAAAGGGTTTGGCGCTGTCCTCGACCCACTGTTCGGGAACGATTCGCTGACCATCCCACAGCCCGTGGTTGAGGTAGGTTACCCCGAATTTCAGCATCTCTCTCGGGGTCATTCTCTGCCCGCCACCGGCGTAGATAACATCATCATTAATCCAGCTCCAGGCAACCGCATCAATTCCCATCGGCTTGAACAGATACTCGGCGGAAAACGCTTCAATGTCCTTGCCGGTGGCATTTGCGATGATCGCGCCCAACAGGACTGAGTTGCCGCTGTTGTACGTGAAGTCGTCTCCGGGTTCACTGACCAGGGGGTTTTCCAAGATGCATGCAACAGGATCCTCACAGAACCATAGTGCGACCAGGTCATTGTTCACATCAGATAACGATGGGCCCCATTCATCCCACTCAAGGCCCGATGTCATACTTAGAAGGTGTTCGATGGTGATCTGATCTTTGCCGACTGTCCTGAGATGTTGGTGGTCGGGGAAGAATGCAAGTATGGGCTGCTCGACGCTCTCGATGAAACCCTCTTCAATGGCGATGCCAACACAGGCCGAGGTAATGCTCTTACCGACAGAAGCAATATCGTGTTCCGTGTCCCGGTCCCAGATCACCCAGGCGCCGTGGAAGTTCGGGCCGTCCCATTTGTAATCATGACCGGGAAAGTACTCTTCAAAAACGAGCCGGTTATCCTTGAAGATAAGCATGGAATGAACTTCGCCAAAACGGCCGTCTTCAATCCCATCCACCGCCTTTGCAATCAATGCCGGGTTCATGCCTACTTCATCCAGTGTGCCGACATCGAATCCATCGTCAATTTGTTGTGGCGGCTGATAGGTGTAATTTGTAGAAGAATCAGAAACACAACCGGCAGCCGAGAGTAGGAGTAGTGCCGCGAACAGAGTAGCGCTCGTCGCCCCATTGCTGGACATCGTCGTACGCCTCCAGACTATTACTTGAATCGCTGCAACGATATACGCTCATCATGAGCGCAAGTCCGAATCAGCGTCACACCTACGAGGTATTATTCGACGGGGCTATTTCAAGCGAGGGAAATACCTATCGAACCGGGCCGTTTCGAGAACCGATGAAATCTTCCTGCGCTCCTGAGGACGAAACCTTCCCGGAAGAGATCTCCACCATTGTCGGGCTGCATGCCAATGCCATGAAGGCATTCTTCCACGGGCCGGAATACTGGAAGGGTGTCCAGGCAGCGGAACCGTGCTTGACTTCGAAGTGCGCAATATTGACACTGATGCGCCGAATTTCGGATCGGATGGGTCTGGCGCAGAATTGCGGCTCAGAAAGAAAAAACTTCAAACGAAAGGGATACAGCTTATGAAGAACAAGCACTTGCTCCTTCACGGGGCGCTCACACTTGGCCTGCTCTCCGGGGCTTCGGCGCATGCAGACGAAGCCGAGGATCAGTCCGCCGCATTTGCAGCGCAGATGGAAGCGCTTTCCGCGACACTGGGTATAGCGGCATCGGGCACGATCCGCACCGTAAATGCCGACGGTAGTGTCACCATGAATGTCGGGCTCGAGAATCTAAAAATGCTCGTGGTCCGCGAGAATGAAGACGGCAGTCTCAGTACCGGCCACAGCAGCAGTGCCGACGATGCTGTCGAATTTCTTGACAGCGATGTAAGTGACGCAGCCGCGGAGGAGTAAGCAATTGAATAACTTTGGAAAAAATATCTCCTCGATGCTGTGCAGCCTCGTGCTCGCAGCTGCTACGGTCGCTTCTGCACAGGCAGCCGAAGTTGTTCTGGTGAACCTCGATCCGCCCGGGTTCGGGCTGAACGATCCGACTCCTGCCACTCCGGTCGGTGGCAACCCCGGTACCACCGTGGGTGACCAGCGTATAAATGTGTACGAAAAAGCCGCCAGCCGATGGGGGGAGACCCTTGAAAGCCCAGTGCCGATATTGGTAGGTGCGACTTTCCAGCCGCTACCCTGTAACGCCGCTGGTGGTGTGCTCGGAGCGGCGGGCCCGACCTTCGTGAACGGGTTTTTTGGTCCCTCACCGGTTCCCGGCATCGAAGACAACACCCTCTATCACATTGCGCTGTTCAACGCGATTGCGGGCGTGGATGTCGTCGCCGGGGAACTCCATATTATTTCGTTCTTCAACTCCGAGCTGGGAACAAGCGGCTGTATCGAGAACTCCAGCTGGTACTACGGCCTCGATAACAATCAGCCAGCGGGGTCGATAGACTTCCTGTCCACGGTTTCCCACGAGATCGCGCATGGTCTGGGCTTCTCCGAGTTCGCCAGTGAGTCTACGGGTGCACTGTTCGCCGGGCTGCCGAGTATCTATGCGCGCAACATGTTCGACACCGCCCAGGGCAAGACCTTTGCTGACATGACCGACGCCGAGCGCCTGGTTGCCCAGGTGGCCGGGGATGATCTGGTCTGGACCGGCGCCAGCGTCACCGCCGCCGCGCCATCGCTGCTGGGGCCACGTCCCAGCGTCCGGGTGCTGCGCCCGAAAGAGCTGCGCGGCTTCCTCGATGCCCAGCAGGCAAGCTTCGGTCCATCGCTGCGTGTGAATGGCGGCATGACCGGGCAGGTAGTGTTGGCGAATGACGGTGAAGGCGTGGGTACGGATGCCTGTGAGCCGATTCAAAACAAGCTGCGCGGCAAAATTGCCCTCATCGACCGCGGCGGCTGCGCATTCACGACCAAGGTCTTGAATGCCCAGGCAGCCGGAGCCAAGGGTGCCATGGTGGCCAACAACGTGGCGGGTGGCCCGGCTCCGATGGGTGGATTCAGTCCCGACGTCACGATTCCCTCGGTAGGCATAACCCTGCAACAGGGCGATGCGTTCAAGGCAGCGGGCAAAGTAAACGTCAAGCTGATTCTGAATCCGGACAAGCTCGCCGGTGCCAATGACGACGGTCTTGTGCAGCTGTATGGGCCGAACCCCGTGCAGCCTGGTTCGAGCAAGTCCCACTGGGATACCTCGGCGACGCCCAACCTGCTGATGGAGCCGTCGATCACGCCGGACCTGGAGTCGGCGACGACCTTCGACCTTACGCCGAACCTGTTTGAGGATATCGGCTGGACGCTGCTGTGAGTTAGCGTAACGGAAAGCGTCACGCTGTAGCGCTCTGACCCGGTCACCCGGTGTTTCAGGCAACTGCATAACGTGACTGACCAGGAGCGGGGCGTCGACCTTCGGGTGGCGCCCCCTTTTTCATTTTCCTATCTGCCTCGCAGGAGAGGCCTGAATCTGTAAAGCAAACTCAACAGGAGAAACGGTGTCACTAAGTCGTGATTTCGATCCTGTTGCCATCGGGATCGAGAACGACGCTTTCGTAGTAGCCGTCACCGGTACGGCGCGGCCCGTCCAGGACTGTATAACCCGCCTGGTCCAATTGACGGGTCAGCGAGTCAACCTGCTCATCCGAACCCGTCGAAAATGCTATGTGGATAATGCCGGTGAACTGTTTCACGGCGTCGTTCCTGGTTTCGGGGATCTGAGGCATGCTCATCAGTTCCAGTCTTGCTCCCGATGCAAACTCCAGGAAATAGGACTCGAACTGTTTGTCCCGGTTGACATACTTTTTGCCCGATCGGGCCTGAAAGTATTCCTCGTAGAACGTCTTCAGGCGTTCGAGATCCCTGGTCCAGATTGCGACATGTCCTATCTGCATGAATACACTTCTCTAATCCGGAAGATCATAGTCGTTGCGTTCTTCCGGCTGATCCGAGAAATACTCCACGCATTCCCAGTCGTTCCCGTCGGCATCGTAGAAGTACACGCGTTTACGGTGCGGATGGTCGTTTGGATAGGTCGAATCCCGGAAACCCGCGGTGGCCAGTCGTTCACGCAGTGCTTCGACATCGTCGACTTCGAATCCCAGGTGGTTGACGCCGGGCTTGCCCTGGTACGGCACCCAGCGTTCTGTTGCGTCGACGGTAGCCTCATTCAATGCGATGTAGGTATCGTCGGTTCCTATATGCATCCAGCGGTGGCCGTTGTTGAGACCTTCGCGCCGGACTTCGAATTCGGGGAACGCAGCCTTCAGGAAGCGGACCGACTCGTCAATATCGCGAACGCTGACGTTCGCATGCTCCATTCTGATTATCATCATCGTCTCCTTTGCGTGAGGAGAATGATCCCCGCCTTTAGCTCGTTTAGCAACAGAATTGCTATTGAGCTAGCAGATTGATATTTTGCCAACATGTCGAGCGCGAATAAGAACCTCGGAGTCAATGTTCGTCGCTTGCGAGAGGCACGCGGACTGTCGCAACAGCGGCTGGCCGACCTGTCCGGGATTCCACGCCCGACGTGGGCGAGCCTGGAGACTGGGACGGCAAACCCGACACTGGCAGTGCTGAGCAAGGCGGCTGATGCCCTCAACGTGTCAATCGAGGAACTCATTGGTCCGCCACGCAGCGAATTCGAGTTCATACCCGCCGCAAAAGTAACAGAACGCAAGCGCCAGGGCGCAAAAGTCCGCGGACTCGTGCCCGAGGCTATTCCGGGACTGGAGATTTCGCGTACCGAGCTTGAACCCGGTGGTCGCATGGCGGGTATTCCGCACAAGACCGGTACGCGCGAGTACCTGACTTGCGAGCGCGGCCGGGTCGAACTGGTCGCCGGCGGTGAGCACCACCTGCTGAATGAAGGCGACATGCTGGTGTTCCGCGGCGACCAGCGCCATTCGTACATTAACCCCGACAAACGTCGCAGCTCGGTATCGGTCTCGGTGGTCTGCTTTGCGAGATAGTCAGGTAGTGTCACACTACTGCTCATGGTACCTGTAGAGAGGATCGGGCGACGGCAGAAGACCTTCGGAAAGAAAGCGCTCTCGATTCAATGGCTTGCGAAGCATCAGTTTGCCACACCAGCCAGCTGGGCGATCGATGCCTCGCAAGCACTGCATTGGAGTTCACTCGAGCAGCTGCCGGAGAACGCACTCGAAACATTCGAGCGCTTGCTTGATTCGAAAACCGCCCTCGCCATCCGGTCGTCGGCAAATGTCGAAGACTCGCAGTCTTCTTCCTATGCCGGGCAATTCGATTCCGTACTCAATGTCACGTCCATCGAGGATGTACTACCGGCCATAAAGAAAGTCGTCGAATCCGCTTCGACGCAGGTTATTCAAAGCTACAAACAAACCCGGAATGACAACCAGGCCGTTGACATGGGCGTTCTGGTCCAGGCGATGGTCGAGCCACAGTACAGCGGTGTGGCTTTCTCGAAAAACCCGATTACCGGATTCGATGAAGTCATCATTGAGGCCGTCGAAGGCAGTGGCGCGCAACTGGTTCAGGACGGCGTTACTCCGATGCGCTGGGTCAACAAGTGGGGGAAGTGGCTGAGCGAAAGTGACGGTCACCTGTCGAGTGACGTGTTGCAACGGGTATTGTCGGACACGCTGCGAATGCAAAAGCGGTACGGCGAGCCAGTTGATGCCGAATGGGTATTCGATGGCTCGGATCTCTACTGGGTACAGGTCCGACCGATCACGTCTCTCAATGTCCGGGATCGCTATTCGAACCGGATCTCGAAAGAAGTCCTGCCGGGAGCGATCAAGCCGCTGATCTGGTCTGTGAACGTTCCCATGGTCAATCGGGCATGGATCGATCTGTTCACCGAACTCATTGGCGAAAATACGCTCTCACCGGATCGGCTTTCGAAGGCGTTTTACTACCGTGCCTACTTCAATATGGGACTGATCGGCGACGTGTTCAAAGAGCTGGGCTTTCCCGAAGCGTCGCTCGAACTGATGATGGGGCTGCAAGGCGGAGACGAAAAACCGGGTTTTCGCCCTGGCCCCAGGTTCATTCGTCACGTTCCGAGGCTGATCAGGTTCGCACGACACAAATGGCGTTTCTCCAAAGACATTGAGCGGGAGCTGCCAATCGCGAAAGCCACTTTTCAACAATTCGCCGGTGAGGACCTGGAGTCGCTGACAAACGCCGGGTTGCTGATCAGTATCGAAAAACTGTCTGTCGAAGTATCGAAGTTCGCTTACTACAACATAGTAGGCCCTATTCTCGCGCAAGCCTATGACGCGATCCTGAGAAAGCAGTTGTCGAAAGCCGACATCGACAGTGCAACGGTGGACATGACGGCCGATGAACCGCGGCTGCGCGATTACGATGCCAACATTGCGATCTCTGCGCTACAAGCCGAGTGGGCAACGCTCGACGAGAATGAACAAGCGCAGTGGCGATCGGTCGAGACGATTGATCAGGCCTCTCAGCTGCAGCGTTCTCCTTTTCAACAAGCACTAATGGCGTTCCTGGACGATTTCGGCCACAACAGCGAATCGGGAAACGACTTCAGCAAGCCCCCATGGCGGCACCAGCTCTCACATATCTGGCAACTGGTCGATCACCACACCGCGCCTGGATCTCATTCAGGGAAGACTCGATTCGAGCAACTGGAGTTGACCGGAAAGCAAAGAAGAAAAGTGAAACGCTGGTATCGACGCGCCACTCGCTTTCGACTGCATCGAGAGCAAATCAGCGCTCAATATACGTTTGGTTACGGGCTGTTTCGGGATCGGTTCGAGTGCCTCGGGCGTCGGCTTGTCGACGACAGCAAGCTCAGTCAGACACAAGACATCTACTTCCTGACCCACGAGGAGGTTTCAGACCTCACACAAGACAAATTGCCTGTCGGTGAGGCCGGACAACGTATTGCTCGTCGTCGTCAGGAAATGAGCGACTACGAGGACATCGCATTGCCGGACCTCATTCATGGCGATCAGCCACCGCCACTCGAGCTCACGTTCGATGAAAGCGCTCATCAGCAAACCGGCACGGCCTCGTCGCCCGGGTACTACCGTGGTACGGCTCGCGTGGTCACGTCCGCCGACGTTTTCTATAAAGTGCAGCCAGGCGATGTCATCGTCATCCCGTATTCCGATGTGGGCTGGACGCCATTGTTCTCCAGGGCAGGCGCCGTGATCGCCGAGTCGGGTGGTATGTTGTCCCACTCATCGATCGTTGCGCGAGAGTACGGCATTCCTGCCGTCGTTTCGGTCAATCATGCCTGCCAGTGGATTCAGGATGGCGACCTGATCGCAGTGGATGGCTTCAAAGGTGTCGTTGCCAAGGTGAGCCAGTCAACCCGGTCAGAAGAGGCAAAGGCTTGATGGACTTCTGGATCCTGGGCGCCTGTATCCTCTCCGGCTACTTCGTCGGGGCGTTTTCTTCCGCGCGTCTGGTTGCGAAGTTCGTTGCACCCGACGAAGACCTTTCTCACACGGACATCGAGATCGCCGGTTCTGACAAGAAATTTCGAACCGAGACGGTAAGCGCCACGACTATTTCGGCAAGAAAAGGAGCGTTGCCCGGGTGTATGACCGGGATTCTCGACATGGCGAAAGTCGGTATTCCCATGCTCCTGATCGACTACTGGTATCCCACCGATCCCGTATACATGCTCACTTATGCAGTGGCGGCAATCATCGGCCATAACTACCCCGTCTACTACCGGTTCAAAGGCGGCCGTGGCTTGTCCCCGATGATTGGCAGCTTGCTGGTGATTCAGCCGTTGTCTATTCCTGTCACGATCATTCTCAGCAACGTCATTGGCCTTTTCATATTGAGAGATGCCATGGCCGCTTACGTGCTTTGGCTGTTTTTCCTGATCCCCTGGATGTGGTACTTCACCGATCACTGGATATTCACGGCATATGCTGCCTTGCTACCCGTGTTGTACCTGGTGGCCTCGGTTCCGGAAATAAAGAACTACCTGGCACTTCAGAAGACCGGCGAATTCAACAAAGCCAACAGTCTCTATGAATCACTCGAGCATACCGACCTGGGGCGTCCGATTAAGTACATGCGCAAGTACGGATTGCTCAAAGAGCCGCGGGAAAAGTCAGGCGACAACTGAAGCAAAATGAAGGGTGGTCTCTCAATCCGGGTTTGCGGCCGAGTCCACTTTGGCCAGATCGAATGCCGGGATTATGAAGTAACAAGAGTGTTCCTCACTTGCTAATAGGCATCCGGGTATCTAATCTCCTGATAGCCTTCCGCTAAATCATCGGCCAAAGTCCAGCGAAAAAGCCAATTTGGCTCCACAGGAGAATGATCAGCGCTGACAGGCATCGTCCAGGAGGTCCTGTATGCCAACGATTGCAGTAAATGGCGAACGGCGCGAAGTTCAATCGCCCGCCAGTACGCCGCTCCTCTATGTTCTTCGCAATGAACTCGATATTGGCAGCCCGCAGTTCGGTTGCGGCATGGCGCAGTGCGGCTCATGCTCAGTGCTGCTCGACGGTGTAGAGTTTCGCGCTTGCGTTACGCCTCTGAGCGTGGCAGCAGACAAAGAGGTAACGACACTCGAAGGGTTGCCAGGCCGGTGGGCAAAGCAGAACGGCCTCCACTCGACATCGGCACAGACGGAACTGCACCCGGTACAGGCTGCGTGGATTGAGAAGCAGGCGCCACAGTGCGGCTACTGTCACAGCGGCATGATGATCAAAGCAGTAGAACTGCTGGAAAAGAATCCAAAGCCCTCCGATGCGGAAATAAAGGCGGCCTTCACTACGTCGGGGCCATCGGCCCACCTGTGCCGATGCGGCAGCTATATAGCGATACTCGAGGCCGTGCGACATGCTTCTGAACTGATGAGCAGGGAGCACGGGTAATGCGCGACTCCGAATCCGAAGGACTCGCCTTACAAGGCGCCAGGCTGAGTCGCCGTCGTTTCCTTTCCGCCGGCGGAACCCTGATCGTCGGCCTCACCGTTCTACCGTCCTACGCGAAACAACCGGATCCGTCCGCATCTTCGGCCGCGCTTGCCAACACACCCGACCCAACTAGATGGACCTCCTGGCTGGAGATTCACGCGGACAACACGATACTCATACGCACCGGGAAATGCGATTTCGGCATGAGTTCCATCTATACAGCGTACCCGCAAATTGTCGCCGAGGAACTCGGCGTGCCGTTTGAATCCATAACCGGGGTGGTGGGCGGAGATACAGACCGCACCCCGGACGGAGGTGGCACCTTCGGCCTGCTCAGGACCAACGTCCTGAACCTGCGCAAAGCCGCCGCGTATACGCGGGAGGCCATTCTGGATTTGGCGGCAGAGCGTTTCGGTGTCGCTCGCGATCAGCTGTACGTCAAGGACGGTGTCGTCTACGGAGGATCGGGCAGTCCGGAAAACGCCACATTCGGCGAACTGGTGCAAGGTCAGGAGCTCGAACTTTCGATTCCTGTAAGCGGGGAATTGACGAGCCTTCGGGGTCTGGTCGTCGAGGGTGACCCGCCGCTCAAGCCCGTCAGCGAATACGGAATTGTAGGCAGATCGTTCAAGAACCCGGCTACCGAGCGCAAGGTCACCGCCAATGAGGTCTGGGTAAGCAATGTCAAGCTGCCAGGCATGCTGCATGCGCGAGTCGTCCACCCAAAGACACTGGGATCTCGACTGGTCGCGGTCGGTAAAGTGGACAAGAACCGGTTTCCGAACGCGCAGGTAGTCGTAATAGGCAACCTAGTCGGGGTCGTGGCGCCAGACGAGTGGGATGCTGTTCAGGCGAGTCGCCAGGTGGCGGCGTCAACGGAATGGACTGACTGGAAAGGCCTCCCCGGTCACGAGCAGATCTTTGACCATTTGCGTACTGACGCCGATTGGGAGGCGATCGATGCGGCTGTTGGATCGAAGAACCAGGGTGACGTAGACGCCGGCTTGTCGACAGCAGCCAGGATCCTTAAGGCCAGCTATCAGCGTCCGTATAACAAGCACGCACCCATTGGCCCGAACGTGGCGCTGGCGGACTATCGGCCGGATGGCAGCGTGACCATTCATGCGCACAGCCAGAATCCCCAGAATCTGCGGGGCCACATCGCGAAGATGCTGGACACGTCCATCGAGAAAGTCGTGGTGCGAGAGTACTCGGGGGCTGGCCACTACGGGCGGTCAAATGGCGGTAACGCCGGCGGCGAAGACGCGGCGGTGCTGTTTTCTAAGGAGCTGGGGCGGCCTGTGCGCGTGCAGTGGATGCGTGCGGAAGACCTGCAGTGGTCCACGCAGTCCGCGGCATCTGTCTCCGACATTGAGATCGGCCTGGACGAGAATGGCAGGATGACTGCGTATCGCGCCGACCACTACATGCCTGCGATGCAGGACGATCGGCTTATCGGGGCGCTACTCGCCGGTCTCCCTACGATCGACGCCCCGAGTCCGAAGCCGACGCCGGGCCAGATCAACTCCATCGGCAATCGCGTGCGTGACGATTGGCTTTACACCAAGGTCGCCAATCTTGAGGAACATGGTCATGGTACCTGGCAGGTGGGTGAGCGCGAGTCGCCTCTGGCCGTTGGCCTGCGCAACCACAGCATGCGTACGCCCGTTCAGTTTCAGCAGAATTTCCCGCGCGAGCTCGCTATCACTGAGGCTGCGGCACTTACTGGCGCTGATCCACTGCAGTTTCGGATCGACCACGCGACTGACGATCGTTTAAAGGACATTCTCCAGCGCGCGCGTGACGTGTCCAGCTGGCAAAGACGGCCTGCACCGCTGCCGTCATCCGCCGACAAAAACGTGCTGCGCGGCCAGGGCGTTGCAGCCATGTTTCGGGGCAACGCCTACTGGGCCTGTACCAGCCAGATATCTGTCACACCGGCGACGGGACACGTCGCCGTGGAGAAGATCACCCTGGTGGTTGACCCGGGAATCGTCGTGAATCCGTTGCAGCTCAAGCGACAGGTGGAAGCAGGTTGCCTGATGGGAGTCAGTCAAGCGCTTTACGAGGAAGTGACCTTCGACGAAGGCGCAGTCACGATAAGCGACTGGATATCCTACCCGATCCTAAAAATGGCAGACATGCCCGACGTGGAGGTGGTACTCGTGAGTCGACCCGAAGCGGAGATCTACGGGCAGGGTTCGGAAGGCGCGAATGCGATGGTGCCGGCGGCGATTGCCTCTGCGGTCTTCGACGCAACCGGCAAGCCGCCGCGACGGCTGCCGCTGAGGCCGGCGTACGTGAAGGAATTGCTCATCAGCTAGCTTCGGAGCGCGGTGTCTGACGCGACCTGGATTGCACATGAGAAAACTCGCATTGTCGTTGTTCACTTCAGCCATGCTCGCTGCCTGCGGCGGCGGACAAGAGGCTAGCGACGTCGTCGACACCGCCGAGCGCGCGTCGATCAATCCCGAAGACTGGCCTGAGCAGCGGCCAGTCATCGTTCGTGATCCGGAGATGGAGGCGCGCATCGCCGATCTTCTGTCCCGCATGACCCTCGAAGAGAAAGTCGGCCAGGTTATCCAGGCGGACATCAGTTCAGTCACGCCGGAACAGGTGCGGGAATACAATCTCGGCGCCGTTCTAAACGGTGGCGGGTCGGCCCCGGGCGGCGACAACCGGACCACTCCTGACAAATGGCTGGCGCTCGCCGACGAGTTCTGGGAAGCGTCGACCGACACGAGCGATGGCGGCGTCGGCATCCCTGTCATCTGGGGCACGGATGCCGTGCACGGCCACAGCAACATCCTCGGTGCGACGCTGTTCCCGCACAACATTGGCCTGGGGATGGCGAACGACCCCGACCTGCTGTACGAAATAGGACGGGTGACGGCCCTCGAAGTGCGCGCCACCGGGCTGGACTGGACGTTTGCGCCCACGGTGGCCGTCGCGCGCAACGACCGCTGGGGGCGCGCCTACGAAAGTTATTCCGAAGACCCGGCAATCGTTACCAGATACGCCGCCCGGATTGTCGAGGGACTGCAGGGCGTCGTCGGTACTGACGATTTCCTCGACGAAAGCCGTGTCCTTGCCTCTGCGAAGCACTTTGTTGGTGACGGCGCCACGACGAACGGGCGAGACCAGGGCGACGCGGCCGTCACCGAGAGCGAGCTCCGGGACATTCACGCTGCCGGGTATCCGCCGGCCATTCGCGCCGGTGCGCAGACCGTGATGGCTTCGTACAACAGCTTTCACGGCAAGAAGATGCACGGCGACAAGGCAATGCTGACGGACGTGCTCGTTGGCCGCATGGGTTTCGACGGTTTCGTCATAGGCGACTGGAACGGGCACGGACAGGTCGAAGGATGTTCGAACGCGACTTGCCCGGCGGCAATCAACGCCGGGCTGGACATGTTCATGGCGCCGGATTCCTGGGACGAGTTGTATGTCTCGACGCTGGCGGAAGTGCAGTCCGGTGAGATCAGCATGGCGCGACTCGACGAGGCCGTGTCCCGTATTCTGCGCGTAAAGATGCGGGCCGGCGTGTTCGAGGCGGGGCTGCCGTCTTCGCGTCCGTATGCCGGCAACTTCGATTTGCTCGGCAGTCCCGAGCACAGGGCCATCGCACGCGATGCCGTGCGCAAGTCGCTCGTCCTGCTCAAGAACGAAGATGGCCTGCTGCCGTTGCTGCCGGACGCGAACGTGCTGGTTGCGGGCGACGGCGCGCACGATATCGGCAAGCAATCGGGCGGCTGGACGCTCAACTGGCAGGGTTCAGAGAATCTCAACGA
>JAAUYH010037381.1_pt1 | contig 14588 bp, 11 predicted proteins | sample 7278061 | NCBI WGS metagenome assembly JAAUYH01 (sample SAMN14350203, study PRJNA611818) | marine sediment metagenome | isolation source: surface marine sediment (0.6m) | place: French Polynesia: Moorea | collected 2018-08
ACTTTCCGTGCTCTAAACGGTAAGTAATACGTGGTCACTAAATTTTACCGTTACCTGAAATCGTAGCCTAAGCGTTTAGTAAATAGTAGTAACGGTAAAGCGATTGTATTCAAACACCCGTTTGGTATCGTGGTTGCAAACACCTACTTATGACTGTTACGCATTTTATTTCATTCCGTGGTTCCTCCCCAAATTGGGGGGCCGTTACCACGACGAATATGGTATACAGTCGATTATCACACAAAACTTAGAAGTTATAACCGAAACAAAGATGCATTTATGTAGTCCGAAGAGTAAATTTACAAATGTTGCATTCATAATTGCACGATTGAATTTAAACTAGGCACAAATTTAAATTTAAAATTAGAAAATCAACTGTTTTCACGCAAGTTCTGGAACTTGAACGTATCGAAAAGTGTATTTGCTTTATTCATTTTGGCCAAATACTTGCTTTTTGGTAAAAATGGTCCAACTCCCCGTACTCTCCAGGGTTTCGGCAAGTTGCCGATGGATTGCCTTTGTAAATTAGATCCGTTTCATGAGGGGGTACTCGCATTGTTAAAAATATTAAAATTTCTCACACGCCCTTCGACTCGGGTTAGTACCTGCCCTGCTCGCTTTGATGTCTATTTTTTCACCTGTAGATCTAAATTCAGAATCTTCACTGTAATCGATGATTGAATTCCGCTTGTTACCGTCCACGGATTTCATTCTAATTATACAGTGAAAATGTACTGTACTGTATATTATACAGTATTCCTTGAATTTCGAATTTGTTTCTGACACTATGTAACTATAATTCTGTATCATTTACAGTGTTTGCAAAATAAACAGACAAGAACGTCGGACGGTGTTGAGACCACAATACACTGAAAGGCCAAGTAGGTCAAGCTGATGTACTATATAGTGCAATACAGTGCCAGTAGCGGAGTTTTGCAAGCACTGTACTGTATACTGTACACACGGTGTTGTAGGATGAGAATGAAGCAAAAGAGTGCAGATATTGTACTGTAAAACGGTGGTGCTAGGAAGGAAAGATCAAATAAATGAATTCCTGAACTTCACAGCGCCGAACAAGTCATCGGTTACAGTGTAACAAACAGTGTTGGGCTGTTACAGTACGGTACTGTATAGTTTTAGAGTATGGCGCAAATCTGTAGAATACAGAGGAAGAGGAGAGTGAAATATTATGCTGTACTGTACAGTACGATACGAATCTCTAGTGTAAGGCAAGAAATATGGAAATCGAGGCAAACGTTGACAAGACAAACATGAGGATAATGAGGTACCGGTAGACGACGACGACGACGACGACGACGACGGTAACGGCAACGGCGGCAATGATCACACGAAGCAACCAAGGATCGTTATGGCGAAGTACGAACTGTGTACCGAAGGGCCGTCATAGAAGTTGAGAAAAATGTATAATGTAAGAAGTGTAGTTCAATACGATGCAAAGCAATAGCCACAGGAACAAATGATGGAAAGGATAAGAGGAACAAAATCGACTTGACGCAACGTAGAAATTGAAGGATTACCTAACATGACCTTGCACAGAAGTGAAGTTAAGAGGGCATGTTACAACAAACTAGCGTCGGAAAAGAAATTTGTTGAACAAATTTGACGACAATCACAATCAAATTAGTTGAGAACGGTAGTTAATGGTACAGCACCCAGTAGGCTAGGTGGAATGAGGAGGTGAAAATGGGGTGTGCAAGCGTTGAGTTATCGTAGTCGGTCTTTCTAAGACCATCTTACTGTTGTACAGTACAGTACAGTACAGTACAATGCACCCGTAGGAAAGTGTACGCACTTTGAAACGATTATTGACCAATTGAAAATTATAACGAAATGCTCTTGAGATTCATCGCATTGCTTGATGGACAGACACACACTGTCATTCTACGTCTACTTCTATTATTGGTCATTTTCGTCGTTTGTGGCTTCTCAGCGCCGCTCGTTCAAGCTTACCTGGCCATGTGCTTTGCGCAATCGCGTTTCCACACTCTGTCTCAGTCTCTCTCTTTCCGTCTGCACTGTCCACCCTGCGTGTTTTTTACTCTATAAAATCACCTTCCCCGCTCCCCTTCCTTTCTTGTCTTCGCGGGCGTCATGTGACACTGCGCCTTTATCGTTTCCATTCTCGACTTGCTCGCCCGAAAATCCATAACCAAAACCAAAAATCCTTATCATGTGCGCAAACCGATCTATACCTGCACCCCTTCAACTTGTCCCCGACTCTCCAACTCGTCCCAATTGTACTATTGCTGTTTTGGGCGCTCGTTCTGTTGGTAAAAGCGCCTTAGCAACACGCGTCTGCGGTGGTGGCTTCCTCTCTCAATACAATCCCACAACAACTTCTCTCACTTGTCGAATTCCTCTCGTTGTCGATGCTTGCGCTTGGGATGTGAAAGTGGTTGACGCGGCTGGTTCAGACGGGTCTGCGAACATTAGTATCGACCATATAGTGGGTGTCGACGCTTATGTGCTTACATTTTCTCTATTGTCCAAGCGTTCTCTTCGCGTCGCACGTCGTATTAATGCACGTTTGCTTGAAGACTTGGCTGAACCAATATCTGAACCTGAAATTGCTCGCGTGCTTGTTGGAACTCATGGTGACGTGGACCAGGATTTACGACAGGTTGACTCTGAACTCGCAAACGCCACTGCTAAAGACTTGCATGTTCCTTTTGTGGAAGCTTCCGCATTAACTGGAGATGGTTGTACTTCTGCCTTCATTGCTGCTGTCCGACTATTTCGAGATGGTGTACCCAAATTGTCTGATTCTGCTCAACTTTCACAAAGTGGTGAGCCATCATCCCCCGACTCGCAGACCGACTCTAAACAAGCCAATTCTGCAAAATCTTCCTCTTGGACAACCAGCTGTGTACTTTCGTGATTTGGTTGTCTCGTACCAATTTTTCATTACCAACTCATCATTGTATTGTAACGAAACATCAAGCCGAACGAAGCTTAAGGATTCCGACCTAACTTCTGTAATGTACTGTACCAGTAGGGCGCCGCGTCGACTGCTGCGTCACATGTAAACTTAACATTCCCGTTTTGAACATGCTCACTTGGTCTATCACTTTCGTTTCTACACATCTGTAGGCACCACCTGCCGGTACCAGTACCTTACTCCATCGTGCACACGTTCGTTTCCACTCATCACCTAAAATTAGCCATGGACCGGTAGGTGCCGTTTCCTATTTACTTGTACACGAACCTTCGTTAGAGTCAACCTTTGTTGGCGGATCGACCTTCCACACAGTCTACTGTGTAGTACGACTCCTCCCAATTGCCGTAACACTTGACCACAAGATTCATTGCCACATCTTTACGTGAACCATACATCATCACAACTCTCCGAGTTGTTTTGTACATGACGACCATTTAAAATGAGAGTATATCTTACATGAGAACGTGTGTTTCGAATTAGCTTTAAATACAAGAGACGTCAACAGTCAGTTAGAGGTACTAGTAATACTTAATCAGTATCAGTGGCATCGTGAACAATGAGAGTTGAATCTTCCGCCACAGAGACGATTCCAATGCCATCCTTCAGATAATCCAAGTCCATGATAGTTTGCTGATGAGTTCTAGAACGAAAAGTCATCTCCATTTTCCTTCGATCCCAAATGCGTACAGATCGATCTGTGGCACCCGTAGCAAAATAAGTGCCACTATGAGAAAAGCTCGCGCACGTCACTGGTCCAGTGTGTCCACGCACAGTCGCCGCCACCTGTCTCGCTCTCACATCGAATACCGAAATCAACTGATCACTTCCCGAGGTCACAATTTCACTGGGCGTGTGTTTCGCAAACGCAACACATTTCACTGCGTGCCGATGGCAACCACGTTGGGTCCATAGTACTTTCGCCGTTTGCATATCAATAAATGCCAAGGACCCATCATCTACACCCACCAAGGCATGCGCGTCGGTAATATCAATATCCACAGATAACGCAATTGGTAGTAAGTTTCTCTTATCCTTGGGTATTTCCGCTCGGTTCGCAAGGGCTGGAGCTCCAGTACTTTTCTCCAATTCAGCACAACCGTTAACCACACCATTGGCGGCATCCAAAACTCGAACAGAACCATGAGTTCCAACAGCAATTGCAACGTCGGCTTTCGAACAAACCGCAGCCGCCATTGATTCACCAGGTCGACCTTGTACTTGTGTTTCGCTGAGTGTTTCAGTTTCGGATATGCGAAAAACCGTCAATTCGCCATCAAGTGAAGTGCAAACCCCAATATCCTTATTTTCGCCACCCGCACGAACACATCGAACACCCAGAGTATGGTGTGCCAAATTATCGGAGATTAGGGTGACAAAGTCGGTAGAACTTCCATCGTCTGCTTCGGTGCTCATATTTTCGGCGTCTAACGCATTCCATAGTTGCACATTGCCGGAAGCGGTGCCAATCACGAATCGTCTGTCTTCGGTTGCCGCAACAGACGTGATGCCACCGCTCGCAGACAGGGTTATCATCCCACGCGATACATACCCCTTCGTAAACATGTTGAGAGATGGGCGATGTCAGGGTTTCGCCGACTCAATGTCACTTTTGTTTCGTCCTCACAGATGCTGGGTTGCAGACAACTACGCTACTGTTGCTCACCCACGGTAACTTATCTAACAAAAACGCTACTATAAATGCTATGATACAGGAAACAATATTTTTCAACGTTATATATATTGCATACAGGTGGAGGACATATAGAAAGTATAGAAGTGAAATGGTATATGAAATAGAAGTGCATGTGAATTTATAATGAGTACAGTACGATATCGTGCTGAGTAGCACGAGAGTATTGTCCATATAGGACGAGATAGGAATGATAATGAGTTTAGAAATTGAAGAGGGATAATTTCGAATTGGACTACGGAGGGGAAAACAAGAGAAACAAGGAATTGCGCATCACAGCACCGTAAGCAGGAAATACAAAATGAAGCGACGCATAAGTAACTCTTCCTATCGGTACAACATTGGCCTAATCGCACGTGTACCGTTTATCTACGTGAATACGAAGGGGGCCATCAGCATCATTGCAAATTTAATGGGCCTTCAGTTTGCCCATTACTGCCTATCATACACCACCAAATTGTATACTCAATAGCTTGACAGCGGAAGCACAGACAAAAACGTGCTTCTTCTTGTTGTTTGTGGTCACTTGTGCCGTTGAGTTTTCTTGGGGAAACCACGAAATGGCGAGCCGATTGAAGTCACGCGGTGAGGGCTATCTCATTGCTGTCATCGGCGATGAAGATACCGCGACTGGCTTCCTCTTGGCTGGAGTAGGATCCAAGGAAGAAAGTGGAACCTCGAACTATTTTGTTGTCGATTCAAGTACGTGTTCTTTTACTCGGCGAATGTACCTGCGACTCGTTTAACTAACTTTGCAATGCAGAAACAACCACCGTACAAGCGATTGAAGACGCCTTCAAAGCATTCACGGAACGTGATGATATTGCGATTATACTGATTAACCAGTACATTGCTGATAAAATTCGGCCTACCATCTCCAAGTTTGCCGAACCTATGCCTGCTATCCTTGAAATTCCCTCTAAGGAGCATCCGTATAACCCTGCCAATGACTCCATTTTGCAGCGTGTTCGTGGCATGCTTGGTGGTCAGTCTTAGGCTTCCCTCTGTATTCCTAAACTCTGTTTGTTACTATTACTCTTTGCCTTTAGTATTCGTCTGTGTGGCATTTTGCGATTCTCATGGAACTGCTAGCGTTTACGGAGTTCCTGCTCGATACCCGTGTGTTTGAACTATGATACACGACTATGTAACCTTTTCTAATTTCGAGAAACTTGGCTTTGTATGTCCATGGTCTTTGTTTCGTCCTTTATCGCTTCATTTTTGAGGCTAGCACTTGAGTGAACGCCCGTTGTAGAGAATATGCAGCCGAGATATATTTGGGTTGAGTGTCCACTGATAGGATTCTCGTTCAGAGTTATACCAGAAGGCGAATTTACATGGCACTCTCAGTAGATTTGCTTCACATTTACGACGATAAATCCACCTAGACACGCACCCGAATTCTACACAATCTCTCTATGGTATGAACAATACCTCATAGTTAGCATTTTGAAAGCAAAAATCGGAGATGCTGACGAGGTACAGAGAATATTACCATATTGGCGTTTTGCAGTCGAGTGCACGTATCGTTAGATTTGTCCGAGTACGATGCTCAGTCTAGTCATTGTCAAACACCTGATATGAGCCTACCTCTTTTAATATCGTGAGTCAAAGGAACCCGAAATTCAAAGGGTTCCGACGCTTCCCTAACAAATCGCTCATGCACAATCCCTCATTCGATTTGTCTCAGACCTAGAAAGAGACATTTACGTTTTCACTAACAGTCATAGCTGGACACGACTTCTAACAATTTCCATCGTTATGAGGAAGAGCTAGTCTGTCTTCCACCCCCACTTGCGTCATGTGCCGGGCAACTCGGTATATTTTTTCTATCTATTGCGAGAAACATATGAGGGTACCGATAGCGAAGGTTCAAATATCAAACATGCACGCTATAGTACACCACATGTACTGGTACTTGGAACACTCAACCCAGTTGCACGGTGTAGTACAGCACTGTAACGAAAACGAGATGAGATGGCGAGTCGGAATGATTCCTGGACAATGGCTGGCTCGGTAAGAGCGGACAGAGATAGAAAAGTGGCACAAGAAACCCTGTCTATGATTCCAATTTTGGATGACGCTCATCATGTTTATCATTGCACTATGAGCACAACCTCAGTTGGTGCGCTCTCTCTCGAATTGTACAAGCTGATCGAACGTGGTGCGCTCAATTGCTTTCGTATGAAATCGACTCTGAATTTGTTTCTCGCACTCCTGTGCATTCACATTGTCCATGAAAGTGTGATTCAAGCAGAACTACTACAAGTGCAAATCGTTCATCGGCATGGTGCTCGTTCACATCTGAGTAAAGATGGAGCGAAACCAGGATTGGAGAATGGGGCACAACTACTTCCAGAGGGAGTGGAACAATTACGAACTTTGGGCGGAATAGTTCGGAGTCGTTATCTTGAACCAACTTCCAACACAAAAATACGAAGCGGGCTACAGAATTATAGTTCCCCACTTGATTTGTTAAGTATCAGCACAAATTTGGACAGAACATTAGCAAGTGCACGAGCTTTTCTTGTCGGATTATACCCGCTAAACCATGAGCTTATTCCTACGAAGACGTACGGAGCGAAAGAAAATGATTATCGTCTTCGTGGTTATGCGATATGTCCCGATTTCGACGAGCATGTGGAATTGCGCAAGATAGGGGAACCATTTCGTGCGTTATTCAAAGAACATTCTCAATTTCTGGAACGTATCGCTCGTGCGGTAAATGAGGAGCCAACCGTGAAAAGCTTGTTCAACATTTACGACAAGTACAAACTTACTTCACTCGGACATCCAACACCACCCGGAACGAAACCACTTTCTGCATCTGACTGGGCAAAGTTAAAGAAAATCACTGATCTGGTAGAATGTACACCGTTCAATATTCGTAACAAACATTCTACGGCTTCATCGGGTCAACCATTATTTGCAACATTGATGAGTTATTCAACAGAAATATCGAAACACTTTGACAATCCAAGCAGTACTACACATCGAATTATTGAATACTCCGCTCACTACCCGACTCTGCTATCGCTTTTTGATGTTATGCTACCTGAATCTCCGGATTTGACACCACCTAGTAATAGTATCCCTGAATTTGGTGCTGCCTTACTGTGGGAGACACATCGTGCCGACGATGGCTCATTTTTCATTCGTACCCTTTGGTATAGTGGCGATTCGAAACCACCCAAACAATATTCCATATTGCCATGTGCACCGAAATGTACATTGAATGAACTCTCAAGTTTATTCAGAGGTCGCTTGTCCACCGCACCACAGCCGTTTTGCAGCGCTTGCAAGACAAACCCGAATACTTCTCCTATTTGTGCTGACGGTGCTTTACCTTCGCATATCAATGATAATATCCAGGTGAAAGATTCACCCCCGTTTCAAATCTGCCAGAGTGCCCGCATATCGTCTGGATTCATCGGTGGCGCTTCGGGTATTGGTCTGGTTATCCTAGGCTGGATTATTGTTCGCTGTATTCGAATGTACAGAATGAAGCAGGAAAGACGTCGTTTAGCAAGAATGAATTCTATTTCAAACACTGCTGAAATTGATCCGGGATGGTCGGGTGCGAACAAAGCGTCTGCCTCTGGAAGTACTGGTCCATCTATTCAATAGGCCCCGTTTACTTTGGTTGAATCTTAAGATAGATTCGATGTTTCACTCTTTGTTGCAATGTAAATACTGTACCTGAGGCAAAGGAATAGAGCTTCGATTCAACATTAATTCGATCTACCGTATGCATTTCTCTTTCTTACCAATGAGGGGTGATATTGACGATGATCAATTTGGCATCCAGGAAGGTGTAATCTTTAATTTCGGTTTCCGTTACTGATTCAATCAAATTGGATCCTCACTCGAATGGTACACATTAAGATTACTTTCTTACTACGTTATAGAGCTTGCTGTGCGTATCAGAGGATTACGCATCGAGCAAGAACACCAACTCGATAATCTAACATGCGGGCATTCAAATACAGCGTACTATTGCTGTTTGCATTCATTCTGTTTGCATCATTCGCAAGAGCCGATGAAGCTGCAGCAGATGTGGAACATGCCGATGAACAAATCTCCGAAGCGGATCGTGCCGCACAAGAGGAGGCTATGCGGGGCGTAACAGAACAAGCAGAGATAGAGGAAGATGAGGACGGTGGTGATGCTATGGATGAAGATGCTGATGCTGCTCGTCCTCACCCCGACCGTCATCCGCTCACTGACCTTCCTGAATCTGCACGCGATGTTATCGTTGGTCACACATTCGTGAGTGGCGGCCTGAAAGATGACGGCACCGTTCTCACACTCGGAGAGAAGGTCGATGTGTTGGTAGCATTGGCGAATGGTGGTCGTTCCAAATACCATGTGTGGGGGATTATGGGTTCCTTGAACATGGCAGGGCGTTTCAATATGTATGTGCAAAACTTTTCTTACACTGAAGTGAATGCGTCTGTTCCCTCTGGTGAGGAATTGAGTATGGCTTATTCCTTCACACCGAATGAACGACTTGATACACGCGACTTCCAACTAGCTATGTCGGTCTTTTATGAAGCGCAAAATAGCGAAGGTAATGCGCTTCGTGGACATTCCACTACCTTCTACAACTCCACTGTAGGCACTGTTCCTGGACCTCAAGCTGTTAGCAACACTGCATTCCTCATTCTCACGGCACTCTTCCTCATCGTTTCTGGCGCTGGTATCGCATTCTTGCTCAAGCCACCCGCTGAAGGTGAGAAGAAGCCGACCTCATCACGGTCTGGTGGAGAGGCTTCCAATAGCGAAAATGACTGGCTTGAGGAACATATGACCACCATGCAAACTGGTGGTGGCCGTTCGAAACTTACTAAGCGACGATAGATATTCTAATAAACGAGGCTGACATTTGGTTGTAGAGAGCTCTTCTGAGAATTAAGTTCTGTCACCTGTTGCAAAGCTCTATCGCAGAACGCTGGTGCTGATGAAGGATGGAACTGGGAAGTTAATCGGTGGGCAATTTAGGAAGAGCTATGTCGATTTAAGATTGCACGTACATCTACGCAGAAGAGAGCGGCCACAACTTTACAAAGGCTGCAGCACGCAGGCAAACGTACAACCTAGACGATAAATTCGTACGGTACCGGCTCGACGAGTTCCATGTTGGAAGCGTCGACGATATGAGCTTCACGCGGCTGAGCCGGCAAGCGCTTCTTCGGAACATACTTCGTACCTTCCGCGGCGCATTTTGCACGTGCGTTCTGGTTGGCAATGACGCGAGCGTGGAAATCTTCCTGACAACGCGACTTCTTCACATGCTCGATACGAATGTGGAAACGCTTCATAATCACGCGATTGCCGATGGTTTTCGACACTTCCACTCCAACGGCCGTACGCGACACATTGAACACACGACCTGTGCGACCTTGATAGAATTTGTGCGGCATACCCTTCATTACCGCCGAGTTGATCCGGATGTCCACGCGGTCTCCGATCTTGAACACTTGCAGATAGGTCGATGTATGCTCAGCACCCTTCTTGCGGAAGGATTTCTGGAACAAATGGCGCGTGTTAGCGCGCTTTCCGTTACTGCGCACCATTTTGTCTCTGTGAACGTAGGCAGCAGCTCTTCTTGGTAGATGAGAGTGAGAGAATAGGAACTCTAGTTGAGAGTAGAGCGGGTCGCCGGCGATTTGCACACTATCATATTGGCATGTCGATGATTGCTGTATACAGGTATACGAGATACCACAGGAAATTATACAAATTCCATTTACCGATTTCTGTTAGTTTCGTTTACTTTACATTTCCTCGCTAATCTGACTTCTTGAGACGAATCTTGATCCAGGGTTTGGATCAGGCGGCACTTTGTGAAAGAGTGAACAAAAGAAGCGAACGAGATTTCGATTCCAATTCGATGGAAGGAGCACCGAAAAAGGCGAGAAATCCAGCAGAGCAATGCAAACATTTGCAAGAGGCATATACTGCATGTTTCAAGAGAGTTTACGCAAACAAGTTCTTGAAGGTATAGTCGTTCTGAATAATTGCATTACCCGCGATGTATTCTGACCCTTGTCTTCTATCAACTAGGGTGATTTAGACGTTACAGATGAGTGTGATGCTGAGTTTGAAGCGTTCCAATATTGTATAAATTCGGCAGTTGAAGCAAATCGCTTAGAGTCAGGTAATAAGTCTTCGGCTAGATCACACTAATCTTATAAAAAATTATGTTTTTAGCGGGTTTGTTCTTGTTGGACATCTACGTTCGTAGATTACCTGATGGAAAAGACCTGCTGAGGAAAAAACCGGTACCCGTTCAAGCTTACCCCATGTTCCTGGATGATCCCCAGGTATAAACAATTACTATATCTGAGACAGACCACGAATTACTCATAGAATTTGCAACTCTGCGAATCATCACAGAGAATCAGCTACGCGATACTGTCCCACCTTGAAGAAGGAATGCAATAGGTTCAGTGTTTTTTGCGACCCATAGTCTTACTTCTGGAAATTTTGTTGCCGATAATTTGCTGGTCTTCGATGTGCAGCTGACTCACGCCTCGTATAAAGCTTCATGGATTCGGTTGTAAAGTAAGTTTACGATGTTTCGTGAGTGTATCTTTTGCTAGGTAGTATCTTTGGACGCAAGGCAGGACCGGCCGATGGTAGGTAGGACCACCCGAGGATTTAGGTAAAGTGATGGAGAACATATTCTGACTTCCAGGTCCACTACTTCATATGGGTAGGCCACAAACTAACATAACGAAGATTACCCAGGAGAGACATAGGTCGCAAAACGCTCACTTCGCATAACAATTTACCAAGGTCTACTACCATTGCAGTAGCTATCGTTCACAGTTTCACAGGGTTGGGTAGCGGCTTTTGCTGAAACCCAGCAATAACATTATCTGCAGCCATTTTAGCCATCCCATTTCTCGTATTCGAACTCGCACTTCCGATGTGCGGCAGCACATAACAGTTCGGAAGCTTAAGAAGTTCACTATCTAGTGGAATAGGTTCTGGGGTGGTTACATCGAGACCAGCACCGAAAATAACACCTTCCTTCAATGCGGCAATCAAGTCATCCTGCTTCACCAACTCGCCGCGTGCAGCATTGATAAACACGGCGGATTTCTTCATCTTAGCGAATTTCGCGGCATCAAACATGCCAGTGGTCTTCGCGTTCAGCGGACATAACGGAATAACGATATCGGACCGTGCTAACAAACCATCGAGAGAAACGAATTCGGCTTCGAGTGGACCTGCTACATCGGGTTTCGGACGAGAACCAGTATACAAGATAGTACAATTGAAAGCGCGAAGACGTCGTGCTACTGCAGCTCCAATACGACCCAACCCGACAATTCCAACGACAGAACTGTGCACGTCATTCCCGCACATCCAAAGAGGTTGCCATGGACCCCAAGATCCATCAATAACAGCAGCTGTAGCTTCTTTGAAACGACGACTTGCGGCTAATACTAGTCCTAGTGTTGTATCGGCTGTAGTTTCGGTGAGACAATCAGGAGTGTTGGTTACAGCTATACCTCGTTTCGCACATTCCGCAACATCAATGTGATTGTAACCGACGCTCATAGTTGATATCTGTTTAAGTCGAGAGCCACCGGCATCAAGTACTTTGGCATCAATTCGATCCGTTAATAAACAATAGAGAACATCGGCACCTTCGCGAAGTTTCGCGCAAATCGAATCAGATTCTAACTTCTTTTCAGGGTAGTCCAATTCGAGACCTTCACATTCACGAAGTCGCGCAATACCGGCAGGCGGAATTTGGTTTGTTATGACGACACGCCAGGTTGCAGGTGTTTCAGTAGACATGGAAAATGGTTGCTGGGAAAGTGAGAGAGTAGGCGATGGTACAAGTCGAGAAATGGAGGTGTAGTGCGAAAAGGTGGATCGGAGTATAAAACGAGATGTTGAGTAGACCGTAATTAGCATTGTGTCATGATGACACAAGGATACGCGCGTTACCACATATTTCGACAAGCATCGTTCTGAAAGGTGTACTGTAGGACTCGCGAGCTCGCGTGTGAGAATCAATGTTGTCGAAATGTTGTCGTTCAAATGAAGCTTTCCGATGCTGTAAGCATGAAATTTTTATCGTTAGTGACTCGAATCCGATTACATCACTCGTTGCAACGTGCCCTATCTGAGCTCTTTGAGTTACCACTTCTACTCAATGGCATGCGTGAAAAGCCCCCAGCCCGCGCCCTCACTCCTCTCTCCAACCGGTAGTCCTAACAAACCGCGCGCAATGCCTCGTTCCTTTTTTGCGGTTGCCCGTGATGAAGAAGGTATGTGTTGATGCTCGCTCATTGTCTTCTTTTCTTGTCTGTACCATTTGCTAACACCGTTGTTTTCCTATCGCGCAAAGGGAGACCCATTGAGAAATCATCTTACCAAGATTCGAGACATTCTAGACCATCGCGCATCTCCAATAGCGAAGGTAAGTGCATTCATTTTGATTCACACTAGAGTTGCCAACCCCGATTGCAATGTCTAACTTCTTGTGTATTCAACTCCTGCTTATTAAGACAATCGTTCTTGTCCTACTTCTACCTATCCACTAATTTCTACAAACACAAGACGTGCTAATCTCCCACCCGCTCGCGAAACCGATGACCGTCAGAAATCCCGTACTCGTCGCCCGACGGACTCTCGGTCGACGAGTACGGGATACAACCCTAGTCGTCGCCCAAACTATAGCAGCCTACGAGACCAACACCCAGACAAGGGAAACAGTCACCCACGTGACCCGTACTCTACGAGGGACAACTACTACCATCGCCCTAACCCAGCTTCAGACCGTGCGCACTCCCGACCACGCACAGCACACTCTGAGTCAGTTCCGTCATCTGATCGAGGTCAGCTTCCCCCGCATCGTCGTCATCGACCGAAGCGACGTAGAGAGCCTACGATTCTCAGCAGAACTGACCTGCGCTCAAGTGTTGACCCCACCCGTTTGGCGGACGTTAGCCAAACCGTAACGTTGCAAGCGGATGGAAGATACGTTCCTCGGCAGTATCCACCGGAGAAAGATATAGATGTGTTGTCAATACCGAATGTTGAGGAAGCGGTCCTCACGGCGTTAGCTCAATTTCGAACCGCGATGACTAGTGCGATGAATTCCAATCTGTGCGACGAGAAAGGCGAAGTCATCGATAAGCAATATTTGATAGATCGAGCGGAGGAAAGACAGAAGAAGCGTGCTCACGAGGCTGAGATTGCGAAGGCTAAATTGCCCAAGTCTAGTCATGAATTTTTCCAGGACCTAATGAAAAAGAATATGCAACAAACGAGCGAAAAAATTGAGATGCTTCGTGTTGCGAAAGAAACTGGTGCGCCGAACCCTCTTTCTCTTCCGCCCCGAAGAACAAGGGCTGAACGCGAAAGAGCGAGAGCGGCTGGGGAAGTGCGTCCATCTCACCCACAGAGCAATACCCGACCTCTACCTGGGTTAGGCCTCGGAGCAAATCGGTCGTCGAGACCATTTCGCTTGAACAGCTCGACATCTCGCGAAAGATCCTCGACAAGAGGCGAAACTGCGTCAACCTCCAGGAAGCGACCGTGCGACGAGGTTATCGAATTGGACAGCGATGTTGAGGTGGTAAATGTTCGTAACGTGAGACCAAGGCGAACCCTGGGTATCAGTCGTCCCAGCAGTTCGTCATCCATGAACCCCTTACGTCGGCCTCAACAAACTAGGTTGACCCTACCAACAACCAATTCATCGGTTAACTCAACGGGCCGCCCATCTTTGTTTACGCCGCGTTCGACCAACTCCTCCTTGAACTCTGTGGGGAACCCCTTACGTCGGTCTCAACAAACTAAGTTGACCCTACCGACAACTAATTCATCGGCGAATTCAACAGGTCGCCCATCTTTCTTTACGTCACGTTCGACCAATTCATCCGCGAACGCGAACTCGATGGGTCGTTCTCG
>JAAUYH010029826.1_pt1 | contig 14583 bp, 14 predicted proteins | sample 7278061 | NCBI WGS metagenome assembly JAAUYH01 (sample SAMN14350203, study PRJNA611818) | marine sediment metagenome | isolation source: surface marine sediment (0.6m) | place: French Polynesia: Moorea | collected 2018-08
CGAAACGAGCCATCGTCCTTGAGGTCGATCAGGTTCTCCAAGATCAGCTGGGCGTATTTGGGCGCACCGTAAGGCGCCAAGCCCATGACCTTGTATTCCCCAGAATTGACCTTGAAGCCGGTGTAGTAGGTGAAGGCGGAGTAAAGCAGGCCGATCGAATGCGGCCAGTGGATCTCGCGGATCATCTCGAGCTTGTTGCCGCTGCCGAGGCCGGCCGAGGTCGTCGCCCATTCGCCGACCCCGTCCATGGTCAGCACCAGCGCCTGGTCGAAAGGCGAAGGGTAGAAGGCGCTGGCCGCGTGACTCTGGTGGTGCTCGGCGAACAGCAGCCGGTTCTCCCAGTCGAAGTCCGGGGCCAAGCCTTTTAGCTGGTTCTTGAGCAGCGATTTCTGGAACAGCTTCTCCTTGAGCCAGACCGGGATCGCCATCTTGAACGACGTGAAACCGCGCGGCGCCAGCGCCAGATAGGTCTCGAGCAGGCGCTCGAACTTGAGAAAGGGCTTGTCGTAGAAGGCCACGTAATCGACGCCGGCGAGCCCGCCATCGACCTCGGCCAGGCAGTAGTCGACGGCGCGGGCCGGATAGCGCGAATCGTGCTTCTTGCGGGTGAAGCGCTCCTCCTGCGCGGCGGCGACGATGCGGCCGTCCTCCACCAGGGCGGCGGCCGAGTCGTGATAGAACGCCGAGATGCCGAGGATGCGCATATCAGCCCTCCGGCGGCCGCGCGATCAGAAGATCGTGTAGATGAACGGCGCCACGGCCGAGCCTTGGCTCAGCACCACCAGGCCGCCAAACAGGAGCATCATGAAGAGCACGGGCAGCAGCCAGAACTTCTTGCGTATGCGCATGAACGCCCAGAGCTCTATCAGGAATGACAGCATGCCGCAGCCTCTCAGAACTGGTTCTTCATGGTGTCCGGCGCCGGCCCCGGCGGCTCGCGTTCGATCCAATAGGTCTTGGCCTCGGGATCCGGACGCAGCCGCAGCGGATCCTTGCCGGTCATGCGCATGAGCAAGCCGACCGGCGTCACCACCAGGAAGAAAAGAAAACCCATGACGATCGGATTGACCACGCGGTGCAGCAGCAGACCGAAGCGCAGCCAGAGCCGGTTCAACGGCGCCAACAGCGCGGGCCGGATCAGGGCGGCGAGGAGAAACAGGGCGGCCACCGCCAAGGCCCACCAGCGCGGCTGCGCCGCGTCGATCAGGGGCCAGCAGCCGATAAGCGCGAAGACGACGGTGAAGACGATCCCGAACGATCGGTCCGAGCTGCCCTTGACCTCCTCGTCGCGCCCCAAGTCCTCGTGATGTCCGATGCCGCCGTCTCGACGCATGGCTGCCCGTGCTGCTGACAAAGCTTCATCGCGCCCGGTCCAGACGAACAAAGCGAAGCCTATTCACGCCTTCCGGAGGCCGCGAGCGGCTTGGCGCCCGACCGAGCGATACGCCTGCGGGCAGCTTTTCGGCCGGGACAAGCGCGCTGTCAAGGCTCCCGGGGCCGGGCGGCCACCAGCGGCGCCATAGCTTCCGCGACCACTTCCGCGGCGCGGCGCGACCCCGGATCGTTGAAATGCAGGCCGTCGTAGACGTCCCCGTCGTTCCAATCGCGGGCCGCGGCCAGGTCGATCAGCGGCACGCCTTCGCTGAGGGCGACGTGGCGGATGACGGCGTTAAAGTAGGCGTGGGTGCCGGCGAAGCTCTCCGGGGTGAAGTTGCCCGCGGCCAGGGCTTCGGGCGAGAGATAGGCGCCCTCGACATGGCCACGCTCCGCGGCCCGCTCCGAGACGCGGATCTGGGTCATCAGCACCGGTTGGCTGTGCCAGGCGCGCACCACCGCCACGAAGCTGCGCAGGGCGCTTTCGAAGTCGGCGCCCATGCGCCCGCGCTGGCTCTGATTCGCGGCCGCCGTCTGCGCCTCCGCCGCGACCGCCGGGCGCCCCAGCAGATCGGCATCGCCCAGGCGATCGAGCGCGCGGCGCAGACCCCGGTAGGTGTAGGGCACGGACATGTCGCGCAGGTCGCGCACCACGTTCTCCAGCGAACGCTCGCGCCGGGTGACCAGGGCGAAGTTGGAGCTGTCGTTCCAATAGCTGTCGAAGCCGTTGAGCACCCCGATGTCGTTGGTGGCGTGCATCAGCACGACGAAGTCCGGCTTGCGCGGCAGCACCTTGCCGATGGTGGCCAGCAGCGAAAGCATGGTGTTGTTGCCCGACTTGCCGGCGTTGACCCCGTTGATCTTCAGGTCCAGGCGCTCCTCGAGCAGGCGCGCCGCGAGGTAGGGAAAGCGGTTCTCCGGCAGCACGTAGAGGCATTCGGTCGTCGAGCCGCCGACGAAGATGATCTCGCTGTCCGCCTCCCGGTGAACGACCGAAGGCTCGATGAAGCCGGCGCCGTCGGTCTCCAGGACGTAGACCTCCGGCACCTCTTCCGCGCCATCGGCGAGCCGGGTTTCCGGCGGGCCGAAGACGTAGCGCGTGTTCGGCTCCCATTCGCGCAGTGTGAGGACACGCGGGGGCTGCGGATTCGACTGGCTGCCGATCAGCACGTCGCCCTCGCCCGAAGGCGCCAGCAGCCATTCCATGACGGCCAAGAGCGCCACCAGCAGCACGAGCACGACCGTGAGCAGCGTTAGCACCGGATGTCGTTCGAATCGGGTCATGATCTCTGATCGCCAAGCTTGAGACGGCACGCGCCCCGGATCGCGCCGGGGCGCCGCCAAGTGGCCGCGTTTCCTCGGCCCCGTCAAGGCGGGCCCGGAGGTCCCGGGAGCCTAGGGGATTGCAATCTTGACTCGCCTACTAGCATAGGCTGTGTTCTGAGAATCTGCGAACGGCAGAGCTCGAGCCGGGCCCCTAAGCGCCCGAATAGCTGCCGAGTGCCGGCAGAGGCCGCCTGACGGGGGAGGTGGAGATGACCGGGCAAAGCCGGGGCCTGTTTGAGCCGCTGGCCGAATCATTGGGGCGAACGGCCGGGGTCATGTCCTTGGTCTTGGCCCTGAGCCTGGGCGCCTGCAAGACCACGAGCAGCGATCCGAAATCGGCCGAATACAGCGCCTTCTTCTCGCCCTCCGCCCACATCGATGAGTTGTTGGAACAGGAAGACCCCGAAGGCGCCGCCGAGGTCTACGAGCTGCAAACCGCCTATTTCTCGAAGAACCACGAGAGCCGGCGCGCGGTCGCGAAGCGGATCGCCGAACGTCTCTCCGTCAAGTTCGAGACGCGGGCGACGGCGACAACGGCGCGCCTGCAGCAGACGAGCTGGCCCGCTGAGCAAAAAGACTGGCCGAAGATCAAGGATGTCGTCGTCGACGCCCAGGAGATCCTGGATGAGGTGGAGCAGTACGCCATCCTGGCAGAAGAAAAGTATCGCCCCAAGGCGGTCTCGGAGATGGAGACCAGCTTTGCCGAGCTGACCGGGCAGATGAAGGAGTCGGCGGGCGAGTTGTTCGCGGGTTACCCCCACGCCTCGGGCGAGGGTTTCTTCGACGCCTATCCGATCGAGCTCGAACCCGAAAGTGTCCTAGTCGAGAAAACCTGGGGTACGAGTTTGCAGGGCCTGACGCCAGATCAAATCGTGCGCATCAAGCGGGACTACCGGGACAAGCTGCCGGAAAACATGACCCAAGCGCTGGCCCTGGCGCACTTCAATGCCGAGTTGGCCGCGCCGGGCGGGGCGAAACAAGCGGGCCTGGCTGACACGCTCCGGGCCGTCGTCGCCACCCGCCGCGCGGGGCTCAAGCTTGCCAACATCCCCGGCGAGGAACTGGTCGTGGCGAAGATCAGCCGGGGCAGTGAGGAGCGCTCTATTCCGATGACGATCCAGGCCGACATGCCCGGCCAGCTCGTGCACGGTGCCTTGGACAAGGTCCTCACCGACCCCATGACCAGGCGCGCAACAATCTTGGTTTTGTTCGACATCGCAGAGCCGGCCTCCGAACGCGACATCGTGAAATACGAGAAGGTCCAATCCGAGTACCGCTATGGCACCCAATCCGTGCCAAATCCGGACTACGCCATAGCCCAGGCAGAGGTCGAACAGGCAACGATCCGCTACCGGCAGACGGCAGCTCGGAGCTCCATGGCCGGCTCTCAGTACTGCTTCGGCTGGGGATGCCTTGCCCAGGCGATCGGACAGATCGGCTCCGCGATCGTGGAGAGTGGCGCGAGGTCGGATCTCGAAGAGGCCATGGCTAAACTGCGGGGAATCCCCTCGACCGTAGAGAAGCCGGTCTACAAGCCCTACAGCTTCACCAAGGCCACGGTCGAAGCGTCGAAAGTCGCGAAGGTCCGCTGCTACGTCATCGATCGGAAACGCAAGATCTATCTGACAGGTGTCCATTGGGTGCGGGACCGCAAGAGCTTCAAAGTCGCCTACGACCTGCACAAAGAGGACCGATATCCCTACAAGCACCTGACCGAGGTCGACGACGAGGCGGCGGTGGCCGCATTCGAGGCGCAGGAGTTCTCGGTCAAGATGACGGACATCCTCGATACGGTGGCAGCTGACGGAGCCAAGACACGAAAATTGCAACGCCTGTCGCAAATCCGAAAGGACATCCTGGCGAATCGTAAGGCCGATCAGGCGGATCTTAGGGCCGATAAGGCGGAAAAAATCGCCAAGACCGAAAAGTCGGTGCGCGCCCCGTCGAAAGTGGCCAAGCGGCGACCACCGACAAGCAGCAAGGACAGCCGGCTAGAGAGCACCGTGATTCTCTTGACGGCTTCGGGCGGTCTCGGGTCGGGTTTCTTCGTGACCGAAGAGCTAGTCGTCACCAACTATCATGTGATCGAAGGCTCGACTCTCGTCAAGCTGGGGCTTCACGGCGGCGAGGAAACCTTCGGTAGGCTCGTGGCATTCGATGTCCGGCGGGACTTGGCGCTGATCAGGACACAGGCCCGTGGCAGGCCAGCTCGCTTTTATGACGGCCCCGAATTGCCGCTTGGTGAAACCGTTGAGGCCATCGGCCATCCGAAAGGACTCGTGTTCAGCGTGACGCGCGGCATCATCAGCGGTGTGCGCGAACTTCCCAGCAAGCGCCTGCGCGGCCAGCCGGTGCTCTTTGTCCAGACCGACACGCCGATCAACTCGGGCAATTCCGGCGGTCCGCTGTTTCTCGATGACAAGATAGTCGGCGTCAATACGTGGAAACTGGCCGACATCGACGTCGAAGGCGTCGGCTTCGCCGTCCACTATGAAGAAGTGCTGGACTTCCTGCGCAAACACGTCGCGCTGAAGGGCGCAGGAAGCTGATCGCGCGGCGGCGGGGACCCGAAGGTGCCTCCCGCGCGGCGCAGGAGGTACGCTTCGAAGTTCCCCGCTTGGCGAAGAAGGGGCGTCACGCGACCCAGAAGGGCTTGCTGTATTCGTGGGCCGCTTCGCTCCGGCTCACGCCGATGTCCTGGAGCATCCGATCGTCCAGCGACGCCAGCGTGGCGCGATCCTGAGCCCTCTGTTGCCAGGTGCACAATGTGTTGAATACCCGGCCGACGAAATGGCCGCGCGTTGCCGCGTGCGACCCGCTGAATCCCGCCTTCGCGGCGGCTGCATGCGATTCACTCATGGTCTCCTCCATGGCTTCTGCCGGCCATCGCAGGCCGGGACATGACGGCGATATGGGGGGCCAAGGTTTCCGCCCCGTCCCGCGGGGAGACCTTTTGAGCTTCAATTGTTTCAGGCGGCTGAAGGGCTTGCGGGGCCCGAGGGCGGCACCGCGGCGGGCCCCGAGGCTCAGCCGCCCTCGAGAATGCGCGCCACCATGGCCGCGCGCGAGGAGACGCCGAGCTTGTTGTAGATCCGGCGCAGATGGGTCGAGACCGTGTACTCGCTGATGTGCAGTTGGTGTGCGATCTGCTTGTTGAGACGGCCGCGCGACACCAGGACGGCAATCTGCAGTTCTCGCTCGGTCAGCATGTCGGCGACGACCGGCTCGGCATCGCCCTGCCCTGGCGGCAAGCTGTCGACGCTGTTTTCCGGCGCGCAGTGCACCAGATAGGCGCGCCCGCTGACGGTGAGCAGACCGATCACCGGCCAGCCGGATTCCTGCTCGCCGGCCGAGGCGCCTTGGTGTCGCGGCTCCAGGGGCGCCACGACGCAACGATGGCCTTCCAGCTCGAACTCGCAGGCCCGAGCCGGCCGCCGGGGCCCGGCCGGGACCGTGGCGGCGACGTCGACCGCGGCTCGGACCGCCCGCGCGTTGCCGGTGACGCGCGCTCCCGCCATGAGCTCGAAACCCCTTCGCCCTACGTACCCGGTCCAATCCGCGGCGATCAGGCCCTTCGTGCCGTGAACTGAACCCAGAAACTGTCTTCGGCGGCCGCTTGCGACCGATCCATGTCGTGTACCGAGAGGACGTGAAATCCGGCGCGCTGCAGCAAGCGGCCGACCAGGTCCTGTGGATACCAGCGTTGCAGATGGCGTTCGCGCCCATGCCTGAAGCGGCCGTCGGGGTCCCGCAGACGCGTGCGCATCTCGACGAGACTGACGCCGCGTGTCGGATCGGCGCGGATCCGCCACAGCGACGTCACGCCCGGCAGCCGAACGACTTGGGACTCCTGGCGGCGGGCATCGGCTTGGCCGACCCCGACGATGAGATCGAACAGCAGATGGCCGCCCTCGTTGAGGTTGGCGCGCATGCGTTGGAAGGCCCGGCCCAGCTCCGAGGTCCGATGCAGGTAGTTGAGCGTGTCGAAGTTGCAGGTGATCAGGTCGACCGGCGTCGGCAGCGACAAGCGGCGTAGGTCCTGCCGCAAGAGCCGTGTGCGGGAGCCACGCGTCTTCCGGGCCGCCTGTTGCAACATCTCCGCCGAAAGGTCGACTCCGTACAGCGGATCGGCGCGCCCGGCCAGATAGCGCAGGAAGCCGCCGGTGCCGCAGCCGACATCGGCGGCGCTGCGGAACGCGATACGGTGGCGGGCACAGGCCTGCTCGAAGGCTTCGCGCAAAGCGGGAAAAACCGCGTCGCCCATGGCGGCGTCGTAAAATTGTGCGAAGGTCCTGTAAGGCGCATCTGCGGTCGATCCGCCGGTCTGCGGACGCGCCGCGGTGTGGCGCTTGCGGGGCGTGTTGTCGGTCAGAACGGCGGGTGGACCGGACGAAGGTCGTCGTGTCGGCGAAGTTCGATCTCGACTGCAGACCGGCGCCATTTCGCCTCGCTCCCTCCAGCAAGAGCCGCGTCACGCGTTCGGCGGCACATCGAGTCGACCGCGACCTATGAGCGTCTTCGCCTTTCTGACCCTGGAAACCCGCGACGGCCTCGCTTGCGGACGTTGCGACGCCGCGCACCCGGTGGCGCCACGCCCGCCCCGCAAGACCTTATGACTGTCAACATACACCCAAGTACATAACGACATTGTGATCATTTTCGTGTCAAAGGCGAAGTAGGTTTCGCGGCCGTCTGTGGATAACTGAAGCGGCATCAGAGCACCCGCGTCATCGCTTGGCGACCTCCGAGGCGCCGTTCGGGGTGTTGCAGCCGTTCCATCACCTCGCGGGTGATGCGCACGCCGCTGTTCATCATGTTCGGCGGCGCGAGCACGGCCCCCTTCTTGCAGCCGTAGGAGCCGCCATGACGGTCGACGATCCCCGAGGTGTGCACCCCGATGACGCTCGGGCCCGGATCGTTCGCGGGCCGGCACCAGATCGGGCTGCCGCTGTGGCCGGGGCAGGTGTCGACCGTGTAGAGCAGCCGCCGCGGGCGCACGTCCTTCAGGCGTTCGGAATGGCGCCACATGGTGCCGACCGGCCGGTCGCCGGGATAACCGGCGATGGTGATCAAGCTGCCCCGCTTGAGCCGCTGCAACTCGCCGTCGGACGGCGCGCGCACCGCCATGTATCGGCCGATGGCCGGGAAGCCGCGCGGCAGAACGATGAGACCGTAGTCGAACTCTTTGCGCTGCCGTCCCTGTAAGAATCCGGGCGCAATGTAGGCACGGGCGGCGAGCTGCCAGCCCAAAGGATAGCTGTCGCGGTCCCTCCGGCCCGGGGCCACGCGGACGCGACGCGGCGCACGCTTGCGCGCAGGGCTGTAGAGACAATGCGCCGCCGTGAGCACCAGGCGCGGGGCGATCAGCACGCCGCTGCAGCCGCTCCAGCGCCCGGTCCCGAAGTCGCGCGCGACGTGGCAAACCGTGTTGAAGGGAAAGCGCGTGGTCTCGATCTCGTGCACCCGGTTGTCGCGCGGCCCGACGATCGCCCGATCCAACTTGTCGGTGACCTCCGCCATCCGCTCGACGAGACCGGCGGTCATCGCGGGCGCCCCCTAGTCGGTCTCGGTCTCATCGCGTTGCGGAGCTTCGTCTTCCTCGTCCACCATCTCGGCCCGGACGTCCGATTCCTTCTCCGTCGCGTCGACTTCGGCGGCGTCGAGCTTGGCCACCAGCAGGCGCCAGATGTGCTCGAGCAGCAGGTCCGGATTGGGTCGGTCGCGCAGCCAGGCCACGGTGCGGTCGACGAAGTCTTGCTCTTCTGAGGACAACAGCCAGACCTGCCGCTCGACCTCGTCCTTCTCGTCTTCCGGCGGCAGGATCTCCAGCTCGGATTCCGCGATATCGGTCTCGGGCGGCAACTCCGCCGCCGCGGGTTCCGGAGGTTCGGTCATCACCGGCCGGCTCGACCGCCGCTTGCCGGCCCTGCCCTTCCAACGCTCGGTGTAGATCACCTCGCCCGGCGCGTCGTCGAGCGGGCCGGGTGGCGGTCGTTGCGCGGCCTCGTCGCCGGATCGCGGCCCCGGCATCTCGCGTCCGGTCAGGTTCTCGAAGACCTCCTGCACCAGGGCGTCCAGTTCGCCCATCGCGGAGCCATTGCCTCTCCGCGCTTCGCGCTGCTTCGTCGGTTCCATGGTTTTTCTCCGCGGTTCAGGCCTATTCGAAGGTGAGAACGTCGGGCTTGTAGTCCAGCGGCCGCTCCCTGTGCTCCAAGTAGAGCTCGTAAGCGTGCACCAATTTACCGTCCAGCCGCCGCGCCTTCTCGACATGGCCGTGCTGCAACAAGATCCACTTCTTCTGGTTCCGATACGGCTGCAATCGGGCATGCAGGGTCCGAGAACCACGGAGCTTTCCGGTCCTTGGCTGCCCCTGCAAGGTCACTCCCATGTGTTCGCTTATGCGCTCCAGGATGCTCTTGTTCCTCTTGGTCATGCCGATGTAGAGCAGTCTTGGCTCGGTCATCGGGGGGTGGAAGAGGGAGACGCGGTAGAGCCGATAACCTCGGATGTAGAACTCCGACGGACCTTGGCGCACAAACACCCGGTCGAGCCCCGTCTGGTCCTGCCAGCCGGAGAAGCGTCCGGGGAGGGTGATTTTCCCGGCCGGCGTAATCCTCGACCGACGAGGCCTCGGCGACCGACAACCCGACCGCGGCGTCGAAGCTGTCGCAGGCCTGCTCGGAGATGCGCTGCAATGTCAGCATGGCAAGGTCCATGTCGCGCCTCCGTTCCGTAGATCCCGCGCCTCACGTCAGCGGGTACCAAAAGGCCCGCGCGCCGCGCCAATGGGGCGTCTGCCGGGCGCTGTTGCGGGCCTGGACCGCGCGGGGATAACTCGGTGCCTCGGGCTCGCCGTCGGAAGCGGCGACCACGAAGGCGCCCGGTGCCACCAGGTGCAGCGCCGCAAGGTCGAGGCCGGCCCACTGCAGCTCGAAGATGCCGTTACGGGCGAACAACGGCCTGAGGTACTGCTCGAAGGGCCGCATGCGGCTCGCCGGGTCGAGCGGCTGCACGTCGACGCCGCATTCGCGCAGGTATGCGCAGATCTGCGGCTCGCTCACGTCCGGGTCGGCGCCCGCGGCACGGCGGGTGAAGACGATCGGCCGGTAGCGTATCAGCGCCGCGGCCAGGGCGACCGCGTCGCGGCAACACTCCTGCAGCGGGTTGTAGCCGAGCGGCTCGCTCGCCGGGTCGTCCCAGCGCTGCTCCAGCTCCTGGGACAGCAGCTCGAATCGCTCCAGGAGCTCGTCGTCGACGTCGGGCGGCAGCAGCGAATCGAAGCGCGCGCTGCCGGCCCAATAGAGGTGCAGCCCGGCGAGATGGGTCTCCAGACGCGCCGACTGCCATTGCTTTAGCACGTCGACCAGCCAGCGCTCGGCCCCGCGCCCGCCCCGCGACTTGCCGGACGGCAGCAGGAGATCCGGCTTGGCCAGGTAATAGCGCGTGTTGTCGAGGATGGCCCAGAGGCTGCGCACCAGCCAGACGTCCCACTCCCGCGCAAGCCGCGTCGCGAAGAGCAGGCCCAGTTGCGACAAGGCGAGCTGCACGTCGACGACGCAAGACATGGCCTCGCCGCGCAGCTTCACCGTCATGGGCGGCACCGAGGTCACGCGTCAGACTCCGTCAGGAGGCGATGCGCCGGCCTCGCCCGTCCGGCAGGCCCACCGCCCAGCGCAACTGCGCGGTCACGCCCGGGAAGCGCCGGCCTTCCGTGGTCAGGCGATAGGCGGCGATCCAGGCCTCCGCGAAGGAGCCCATGGGCGATGCCTCGGACTGGAACAGCAGCGGGTCGGTCACGGTCTTGAAGTCGTTGTCGGCGATCCACTGCAGGATGCGCCGCCCGGACTCGGCCATCTTGGCGCGCTGCGAGAGCTCGCGCGCGCCGCCGAGGTGGCGGACCGAGACCTGCTCGACCACGTCCCACTTGTTGTTGGCATCGAACGACTTCTTGATGTCGGGCGCGTCCAGCAGGTCGAGGATCTCGCTCAGGTAATGGCCGACCTCGTGAGTCAGCGCCAGGATGTTGCCGTAGCTCGCCCGGTCGAGCGAGTAGCGCAGATCGATGCCGAGCCGCTGGATCGTGGCGATGTTGCCGTAGGGCCTCTGGTCGATGTCGTTGGCGCCGCGGATCACCTGACCGATGGTGAGATCGCGGAAGTACTGCGCCAGCGAGGTCATGAAGGCGACCAGCTGGTAGTGGAAGTTCTTGTTGGTCACGGCGCCGGCCGGCGTCGGGGCCTTACCGTAGTTGAAGGCGCGGCGATAGGCGATCTGGCGGTCGCGCGACGAGTAGCGCAGGGGCTGCCACTTCTCGAGGATGTAGAGGCCGCGCGCGCCGGGCCCGCGCTGGATCCGCAGGCGGCCGAGCTGGAACAGCCGGCGCAGGATGCCGGCGACCTCGAAGACGCGCATGCGCTCGTGCTGATAAATGAAATAGAGTTCGGCCGCCGCGTGCAGCTGGCTCGGGATGACGGCTTCGTCGAAGTCCGGCTTGAGATAGGGATAGGACAGGCTGCCGAAGGGCTGCACGCCCTCGCTGCCGAAGCCGATCAGGTCGATGAAGCCGGCGCCGCCGCTGGTCGAGGAGCCGGCCAGCAATTGCTCGAAGCGGGTCTCGAACTCCTTCTCGAAGGCCTCCCGCTCTTCCTCCGACAAGGCGGCCAGCTGCTCGCGGAAGAAGCGTTGCCAGTAGCGCTTGATCGCCTCGTTCGTCTGGTAGTTCGCCGTGTCGTTCATGGTCCCAACTCGCTTCCTGATGTTCGCCGGGTCCCCGATCCCGATGGCGGAGACCGCCTACGACTGAGCTCTCCCGGGCGCCGCGCCGGGCCGGCAAGCGCCGGCCGAACGGCGCCCGAATGGAGCCGGTGAGGCCCGATCAGCCGGGGGCATCCGTCTTTCCTTCCTCGATCGCGTAGCCCTGCATCTCCTTGATCCAGTCTTCCGAGGGAACGAGATCGGCCTCGATCCACTCGGCCGGCGCATCGGCCCTCAGCTCTTGGGCCAAGACCCGCGCCGACCTGCGCCGGAACTGGGCGTTGGTCGTGATCTTTCGGTGCGTGAACATATGGGCGAGAAGCAGGATGCCGAAGCCGAGCTGGGCTATGACGAGCATGCCGATCCAGGCCCAGATCGGCCGGAGATAGCCGGGCATCCGCTCTACGAGCTCTTCGCCGACGATGGTCCTGATGTGCGCATCGTCGGGGATACTCAGCTGATCGATCCTGGCTTCGAGCTCTTGGAACTTCGCTTCTGTTTCGGTCTGGAAGTCCGCCGCCGAAGTTTCCACTTGATCGACGCGCCCACCTAGCCCTTCGAAGTCCTGCGTGTTTTGACTGACATGATCGTCGAACACGCTCTGTTGCACATAGTCCACCTCCGCGTCTTCGCGGCTGACCTTCAAGATCAAGGGTGAACTCCAAACGGATCTCACCATGGCCAACACTCCTTCGGGATGAGTCAGGTGCCTTCGGACGACCGCGCGAAGGCGAAACCTCCGGTGTTCGTCGCGACCGTGCCCGGGATCGAAAGCGTGTCCGGGGGACAGTCGAAGTCGAGATCGATCAGCACCTGGTCGATGTATGCGGTACTGGCGTCGAGCACACCGCTGGGATCGTTGCAGGACGGCGCCATCGTGTGCAGCAGAACTTCCCAGTTCTGCTCTGAATGACGTTGCATGCAGAGCTCACGGCCCATGATGCCGTTGCGCCGCTCTTCTTCGGCGGCCTGCTCCGTCGGGTCGAGCGGCAGCGGCGCGTTCAAGGCCTCCGCCAGGTGCGCCGCGATCTGCTCCAGCGTGCCGCGCAGGGTGCCGTCGCCGACCTCGTTGGGCTCGAGGCAAACGTCGTCCTCTTCGAGGAATTTATCGATCAGCTTGCCGAAGCCGGCGGCCCGGATCTCCGACTCGCCATGGCCGTTCGGCTCGGTGCCCAGGCTGTAATAGTCGATGGCCCGGTCCACGTCGTAGAGCAGCTTGTCCAAGATGACCTGGCAGCGAACCCGCTCCGGACCGCATTCGCAGCCGAGATAGCAGTCCAGGAGCTCGGCAAGCCGGCCGCGTTGGATGATGATGTCGACCATGCGCTGCGTGGCGTCGTCCTGCTGGCCGATGCCGTAGAGGCCGTAGAACAGGATCGGCGGCCGCGCGATGGCGAGCAGCCGCTTTCCGATCGAGGCGTTGACGAAGCCGTCGGCGAAGAGCTGCAGCGCCGCGAGGAAGGTCGACAAGGGCGGCGATTCCGGATCGACCAGCCTGCGGCCGATGAAGATCAGCCGCCGGAAGCGCTGGATCGTCAGCACGGCCATCGAGCCGAGAGCGCGCAAACCGTTCGCGTCGGAGGAGCCGGCCCAGCGGGTCATCTGATCCATCACCTGGGACAGATGACCCTCGTCGAGCAGGGCGCGCAGATCCGATTGCCCGCTCTCGTCGAGGCGTTGCAGCAACTGGCGATAGGCGACCAAGCCGCGCGGCCAGTCCTCTTCGCCATGATCGATCAGGATCGTGCCGAGCAGCGAGCGAAGCGCGTTGATCACGGCGTCGCGCCGGACCTGCAGCTCGCTGGCCGGCACCTGAAGCAGAAAGGCGCCGCCGGTGAAGCCGATCCCGGCCAGCGCTTCGCCCATGATGACGAGCAAGAGCGCGGCGACCTCGTCGAGGCTCTTGGCCAGCTGCCGGTAGTAGGGGCTCATGTTCGGGGTTAAGGCGCCGACGAAGCGCGCCACCCGGGCGTAGTCGCCGAGCGCACGGCGGGCGTCGTAGGCGCGGCTGCGCTGCTGCGGGTCGAGCGCGAAGCGCGCGGCATTGAAGCCGTTGTCGACGATGCTCGAGATCGAATCGCGCCAGCCGCGCAGCTCCTGCTCGATGTCCTTGAGCAGCGGGTTGCTCAGCAGGGAGTTGAAGTCCCGCTCGACGTCGGCCTTGGCCTGATCCTGTTCCGCGGCCGATGGCCCGGAGACGCGCGCCGAGACGGCGGAGGGAACCTGCAGCTGGTAGACCGGCAGGCCCGTCTCCTCCTGGATCAAGAGGCCCGTGTCGTCGCTGAAGTACTTGCGCAGCGCGTCCGCGACCTGGCCCGGGTCCCGCGGATCGGTGATCCGCAGGGCGCGGCGGATGACGTTGTCCGTCTTCACTGCGACGGGCGAGCGTTCGCGGGGCAGCGGGCCTTCGGCATACTGTGTGGCGCCAGTCATGGTTACACCCTCATGCAGCGATCAGATGCGGATACTCCTCCCGGCGCTGCGCGCGCCGGGCGGTCTTGGCGAGGTGTGCCGTCACCTTTGCGGCGAGCTGCGGCAACGAAGCGCCCAACCCGATCGCATGGCGGCTCGCGCTCAGGACGAAGCGCGGCGGCAGATCGCTGGGCACGACGCCGCGAACCAGGGCGGCCGCGCCCTTGCGAATCGCCTTCTCGTGGTCGGGCGTGAAGACGATGGCGTCCGCCAGCGCGTGATTCGCCAGATTGCGCCGGGGCTGGAACGCGATCTCGTCGACCACGTGGGGGATCGTGCGCCGCATGTTCTCGAGCAGGCGCTTGGGGATCCTGTGCCCCCTGGCAGGATCGTAAAGGCTGCGCCAGACCCGGCGCACCTTGGCGGCCTCGCTCTCGAAACCGAGGCGGCGCAGCATCTCCGCCAGAATCATCGCCCGGAGGTAGCCCGTCGGGTGCGCGCCGCCGGGCTTGTAGGTCATCACCTTGGGACTCGGATGGGCCAGGAAGTCCATCATGCCCCAGACCGAGGCGGTGCCGCCCAGCAGCACCGCGCAGAGGTCGGCGAAGATCTCCTTGTGCCAGCGCGAGTAGACCGAGACGGTCTGCGGATCGCCGACGTTGAGCAGGAGGCGTCGCGTTACCGCGTCCTTGTTCGACTGCCACAGAGATCGGAAGA
>JAAUYH010127933.1_pt1 | contig 14580 bp, 8 predicted proteins | sample 7278061 | NCBI WGS metagenome assembly JAAUYH01 (sample SAMN14350203, study PRJNA611818) | marine sediment metagenome | isolation source: surface marine sediment (0.6m) | place: French Polynesia: Moorea | collected 2018-08
AGGGGCGGACATAAGCAACGCCTATTTGTACGGAGACTTGGATATCCCTATCCTCATGTAACAACCAACAGATTCGACTAAATGTCATGTTATGCAAGACATGTATGCAAACTCAAAAAGTCATTGTACGGCACTAAGCATGCAGGCAAAATATGGGGCTCACTCCTTGAAAAATCATTCAAATCTCTCGGTTTCGCGAACTCCAACTACGACGATCGTATTTAACTATATAACCAAGGGACGTACTTCGTTATCGTTGCTATCTTTGTTGACGGCTTAGCGTTCGCGTCCAACTCACCTCAACTGCTAGAAAAGTTGAAAACACACCTATCCACGAACTACGACGTGAAACTATTCGGCAATTTTACTTCATTTATTGGATGGAAAATTTCACAACAACCTGATGGTATCGTAGTCAATCAAGAACGGTACTCCAAATCTGTGTTGAAAGATCATCGAATGGAAAGCACAAACGGTGTCACCACACCTCTCCCGAAAGATGCAGACCTATTACCTTCGCATAAGAACGAAGCATTGCTAAACACCGCTGAACACAAGAAATACCGTTCACTTACCGGAAGCTTACTGTACCTTGCAGTATGCACTCGTCCGGATATCTCCTTTCCTGTTGGTGTTCTTGCTCGCCAAGTACATGCACCAACTGTGCGGCACATGAAACTACTGAAAAGTATCTTAATTTAAGTCGTATGGACGGTACCCTATGGTCTTAAGTGCCCTTGTTTGGTTCACTTGTCACCCCAGTCTCTTGAAGCGCATGTTGACGCCGATTGGGGCGGATGCCGTGAGACTAGGAAGTCCACTTCGGGATGGATAATCGGCATCAAAAAATTGCCGGTAGTGCAGTAATCAAGGAAGCAAACGATTGTAGCGACTTCTTCTGCAAAGTCCGGATACATAGCTTTGTGCGATTGCGTGAAGCAAGTAAGCTGGATACGTAAACTGTTTTGGTAATTAGTCCACTGCAAACCTTGGCAAGAAGAATCGGTCGTGTATGTCCCAACTGTCGTGAACATCGACATCTCTGCTGCGCATGCGCTTTCGATGAACAAGCAATCTTCTGCCAGGACCAAGCACATTGACTCTAAGTATCATTATGTCAAAGATGCTCTCGAGAAAGGGCTTTTTTTCTTGCACAATGTAACATCCGCTGAAAATCCGGCAGACATGTTGACAAAAATCTTGGACATCAAAACACTGAAGCATTTAACTCGAAAAATCGGTTCATCCTACAACTGATCATGGTATCGAGACTTCTCTAATTCAAGTTTTCTTGAATTCTATTGCGTTGCGTTGCAATTTGCGCGTTCAACTATGTTCTCTTGATATGTTATACCGCTCCGACTTTCTGACCGTATTTTCATTTTGTTTGTTGTTAGATCATTTTTGTGATCTTACAACACCTGCTACATTTGTAGAAGTTTATTTCTGTCATTCCTGTTGCTTATTCAGTGACGGATGCAAGTTATGCATCAAGTGCTGGTATACTGTGAAAATATGACGAGACCACACTTCGATACATGTTGAAGTGAAATCCGGAATTTTGGAACCACTTAATTCCGAGGGCAGTGCTACGTAGGGTTTCCCCTTTTGGTTAAATTACACTTTACTAGTTTCAGGGACTGCGGTCCCCCCTCTACAAAACTAAATAAAGGTTACCCTCCCGGTTTGGGAGGGCAACAACAATTACTACTTTTCTACCTCTCGCTCTTGCTCTCCCCTTCCTCCTATCATCGTTCTATAATTCGGGTGCCATGTCCGTTTTGGGTTAGGATTAGATCACAAACTGTAAGATGTGTGGCGGTTTATTTGCAGTGATAGAGGTAGGTTTCCACCAACCCCTATGCACCTTATCAAAAGGGGGACTGTACAACTGTACTTCGAGTTTTTCGAGTGGCTATGAATTTTGTCGCGCAACAAAAATTGCTGTAAGTACTTGACAAAACGACCTTCAGTCTGCCATAGCATCAGGTTTCATTTAATATAAGGTCTCCATTTTGTTCAGGGAGCCCAGGCCTGTCTAATGAGTTATCATTTCAAACTCAACTCTTTTTTGTGTCGGTGTGGTGGTCCAAAATTAAGTTCGCCCTGGCATGGTTTTTACTGCTTCCAACAACTCTAGTTTCAGTTAGCTAGAAATTGTCTTTAGCATTGATTGGAACAGCGAACAGCGAACAGAAGTTTTGTACTTTCGTTAACTCCATATGGGCTGCAAATGCCCGTCCTACCAAAGTCCCATGCTAGCGCAATCCTCATACTGAGTTGTTGGCTTCACTACTGTAGTTTAAGAGCAGGTTCAGGCAGAAGCCGATTGTTCAACGGCGGAACAAACGTGCCAATGAAATAAGTAACTCCTTGGGACTTCTAGATTCTACACTACCAGTACAGCACCAACGCCTGGATTTTGTACTAGGATCTGGAAAAACTTCAACCGGCAATGATACCAAGTTAGGTTTACACTCTGATTGAAAGTGAATGAAGAATGGAATGCAAATCACTCATCCGACAAGATCCGCGATGTAACTGAAAATCCCTTTCTGAGGTTGAGGTGTGCGAACGCTCGAAGAAGGGGTAACAGCAGCAGGCGATGCAGCCGAAATAGGATCTCTCCTAAGGAGAGAGGAAGGGGTGTGTACGGAAGAATTGCGCATAGTGCGATGAGCAGGTGACGGGGACGTAAGCATAGGGGATCGTCGAGCTACTGAAGGGGAAGCTGAGGTAATCGCAGATTCTACCTTCCTCTCCGCTTCACGAGCGATTTCCGGTTCAGTACAAGGTACAATTCCAAACATGACAGTGTTGCCAGGAAGATAACGCCATCGCCGATAGAGCGCAACTTGTGCACTAACCTGAGTTCCGTACATAATGTGTGTCCAGTTCCCGCGACCAACTTCAAACCGCACAACATCTCCATGACGGCGCATTTCACGAAGTACTTGCGCTTCATGAGTGGGTTGAAACCCAAACACAGTTACCCAGCGCTCCAACCCGACAGTATTCCCAGTGGCGGTTGTTGGAGTGTGTGCCACGCTTCCTGGTGTGTTGCGCGAACTGACGGGAAGCGTCGAAGCAGAAGCACCGCTATCATCAAGTAAAGATCGGGAAGGTGGCATGCGAGCAGGCGTAGAAGGCGTAGGCGGTGCACGTGATGGTGTTGTTAGTGCACCGCCTCCACCACCAGCACGAAGACGTTCATTGAATGTGACGGCAGTCGGCGGGCTCGCGGCAGTACGGAATAAGGAGGCATTCGTAGAAGGAGTGTATGGTGACGGCGAGGGTGCAGCAGTGGATTGTGCGGATGGAGTTGGAGGGGCACTTAGAAGGAAGTTGGGAATCCGCTCAGATGTGTGACCATGGGCACCCTGGGCCTGATGCGGTTGAATTGGTGAATATGGTTGTGATTCCATTCCCGCGGGTAGCTGCTGGTGAAACAGGTGCTGCTCGAAAAGTGGCGATCTCCCAACAGAAGCACGGACCTCAACGCACACACAACACTTCGTCACACACTAGCAGACCTATCCAGGTATAGCAGTGTTGGACGAAATAAGATGCCGTTCAGCAAACTTTGAAAAAAATATACACACAAAGGCCCAGGGGGGCTTACGCCATGATACTTACTGAACAATTTACCATACTATAGTGCACCGAAAATGGACAGTGTGCGCACAAATCCCATATTAGTGTCCTAAAGAGACCAAACATGGGGTTGCTTCCTGAAGAATACGAATTTTTCCCTGAATTAGATCAGAATGTATTATTGAAAGTGCCTTATTTTAAGAGACTTGATTTTTGGTCCCTATTCCGGAGCACAATTAATTTTTCGTAACTCATAATCTAATTGATTCAGTGCTCCCTCTCTACAATGTGCCCGGCTTTGGGTAATACCTACCTGTCTCATCGCAAATAAATAACCTCATACCTTTTTTCTTGACATTCAATCAGCTAATCTACTGATCTCAAATCCAAATTTCCCTCTGTCGTTGTGCAGAATGCCAGGAATCTACCAAAAACCCTCATGCACATTGACGGGAGGAAAAGAACACTGTACTGGGTAAAGTAGGCGATTACTATCCTGCTATGCAGGATAAACATCGACCAATGGGATGCATGATTGCTGTGTAGACTTTTTTGGTCGAAGAGAAGAGCCTTCACTGAAAGAGTGGGCGAATCACGACCAAGCAGCGGTTCGGGTACTGTACCGCAGAGTACAGTAGTGCCCAGGAATTGGACAGCAATCTGATTTGTTTCAGAACATGAGTATATTGACTCGGAAAATCAGCTTTCGGAAACGGATGTAACCGTAAGAGAAGACACATTTCTCTTCAATATCTTAATGAGTCAATGCTCACAAATGACGTGAGATGGGTATTTTAATGGGGACTATTCTAGGGTAAGAAAATTGTGGATTAGTGTACGCATTCGGACAGAATAATTTGTTATTGTACTTCTGTACAGTATATGTCTACCCTCTCTATATGACACATCCCCAGATAGCTCAAAATCAAATATTTGTTCAAGGATACATTGAATAATCAATATTTTTTGGGTGTTTCGAATCGTGTCATATTGCTGTACTTATCCGCTTCCCAGATTGTAGTTGGTACCGTACAGTGTGTCCATACCCTGGAATACTCTCGAACTCAAACAACTGCAGGGTACTAGCTCTGTACGGGTACATTCAACAGTATGGTAAATAATTTACAGGACGGGAAATCACATTTTCCTAGTTCCGATTTACTGGCCTAATTCGATTAAATGAATCGAGTGAGCGAGTGATAGAAGATTGAGATATTCAATTCTAGGAATTTATCATAATACATATTTCTGTAAACTGATTACTTTTCAATAAGGAATTAGCATTACACCTCGGACCAAGCAAGTCGCGTTTACGGATTGAGTCGAGTTAGTAGCAGTGCTGTACAGTACAATACCAGTATCATTGGTAATATTGTACACTATACTGAAGTGTTGGTAGCAGCAGCAGAATTCTTCGGTCCAAAGTTTTGTACAGTACTGGTCAGTAGTTGGTAACTAATTTAAGTTTTATTGGACACTAATAAGATACGGCATCCATCGCAGTATTGTTGCATTGTATCTTCAACTGAAATCACATCTATTCTACTCATCTCTTCTCTATTTTCTAGTATCTAAATAACGCCTCACCTCGTTGATTTGCACCCTCAAAACTGAGACACTCTTGGTCACTTTGCGGATTGAGCAACTCGTTATAATTGCGTATCCATTCCAATTTTCGACTTGAAATAGTGTAAGTTGTTGTTATTGTACCGTTACATTGTGTGACGTTGATGCGTTAAATTTTTTCAATTTTCTATGACTCGTGGGAGGGTGCCATACTCGTAGAACTCAAGTGTACAGTTCTGTGAAACTGGTCCGAATTGCGCCTTCTTACGCCTTCGGACTTGACCTCCGCACCGCTGTGTCCATGGTACGCTCGACTTAACTCGTCTTGACCAGCTTCTTTCTTTTCCACAGCTCCTGCTACTTGTTGATTATATTCCTCGAACATGTCTCAAACTCCCACTTCGCCTGACCGCACAAGCAGCATCGATGCCGAAGAACCGCTTAGTGCCACATCGTTGCCGTGCGAAATTGCTCCTGAACCCGTCATTGAACTTGAGCAAAGGGATGTATCTCAAACTTCTTTTTTTCGCGCTCAATTAGAAGCCAATCGCGTTGTACGCGTCTTACGTAGATTGGGTCACAATGCGTTGAACAAGTTGGAAGATATCGGGATTGGCTTGCTGGGTGTGACCGAAGGAATGTCGGATGTTGGCGGCGGGCTTGGCCAGAAAGCACTCTCTGGCGTCGGTGCGGTGGGTTCTTTTGTTGAAGCCGGTGTACAGAGCGCGCTATCCGGAACTGCTCAACGGCGGCTTCCCCCTCCGACAGAGGTGGACACTGAAAGCGAAGTCGATATTTCTGGGACGATACTTCGCGACCTCAACCGGGCAATTGAAGTGGAACAATTGCGAGGTACTTCAAACGCTGAAAGCCCGTTCAACACCCCATTCATTCTACTAATTGTTCCTCTGCTTCCAATTGTGATCATGTACACCAAAACTGCCATGTCCATCGCCTTACCCCCACTAATTCGTGCACTGGTTGCCTTGTGGAATTTTGTTGGATGGCGAATCTGGCTTTGCTTGTCAATGTCGATTGTTCTTGCGACCATTATTGTTTGGGAATCGGTTAAGGAGATTGGTCCATTGAGACCGTACGCAATGCAAGTAGATGTGAGCGTTATTAAGCTCCGTCGAAGGCTACTTGAACAAACGCAGAAACAAATGCCCAAAATTTACAAAGTGCTCGATCGATTACTCCCACCGCTTCGTGTTGTTTTGCAAGCTGTTGATGTTGTCTTTACTCCTCGATTAGGATATTCCCCATTACTAGCGCTCAAGGCTCGCTTCAACGGGTGGATTTACGATCCGAATATTCGCGCGGTTGCTGTCGGCACACCCACAAAAAAGGACCAAACCACAGCCGCTGGTGAATCTTCGGCGTTCTCTAATCAGCAAAGAGACGTAGGTCATTCACGAGTAATTGTTGAGGAAGGTGATGACAGAGAATACACAGGACTCGCCTTCGATCCCATAGCAAGCCGAGCTGCGGCACAAAGATCTGCAACTGCACAAGGTGCAGGGGAACTTTTCGAAGAATTCTTTCAAGTAGAAATGCATCTTGGGAATTTATCCGAACTACATCGTCCTTATACAAGCGTGTGGATAGAATGGATTTATCGCGAAATGGTTGTGGACCGGTCTGTAGTTCGTGATATTGGAAAATCACCGGAGTGGAACGGCGCTGGCTGCAGTTTCGAAGGGTGTGTATTGAAAGGGGAAGTGCGGCTTCCCTTACAAGCCGATACTACAGTGGCGAAGGGTGGTTTCCATGACGAACCTATCCGCCTTTTACTTAAAGGTCGTGATGGTCTTCCACTATACTCGAATGATGGCGCTCGTCGGTACATGCGCGATTCCCCTGCCACAGCGATTATTGGTGAGATCGAGTTGAGTGCCCTGAAAATCGGTGTGGGAACGTACTCGGATGGAATTGTGCGATCGGAGCTACGCATTCCTCTCCAGGCAGAGGGTTCTACTCATTACAGAGCAGCAGTCCTGCACGCATCAACTCGCATTGTCCCTGTTGACAGCAGTAGTTACTCCTACCGGCAAATGCTAAGCCCTCTTCCTAATGGCGAATGGACCGTCCGAGTCAACGTGTTCGAATTGAGAAATCTCCGTGGGGTTGACGATAGTGGCGCTTCTGACCCCTACGTTTCCGTGAGTGTAATGGGGATGGAAAAGAAGACAGACCGACAACGCCAAACCTTGAGTTGTATGGTGAATCAGTTACTCTTCTTTTCGAAAGTTCGCACAGGATTGGAGTTCGAAGACGAAAAAATCGTGATACAAGTGATGGACTGGAATCGGTTTAGTGCCCCTCGGCAAATCGGAGTGTATACGCTTGACGCCAAGCGAATGCTAGAACTACCCGGCCAAGAGCTTTACAGGAAATGGTTCGCCCTCCAGGATCCGAAAGGCGGAAGAAGTCCTGCAGGATTCATCAAAATGTCGATAACAGTTGTACGTCCCGGGGGCAGCCCGCCTCAGCATGATGACACAGAAGATAGAGAAGAGTTTTCACAGGCGAGGTTACTCAAGAACACGGTCCTCAGAACCCCGAAGATGTCGTACGAGAACTGGGGAGTGCATATAACGATTGGTTGGGCAGATATGTTACCACGCATGTCTACTGGGTATCGTGATGCTATCCGGGGCTATATTACGTTGTCCTATTCTGGATACCCGGAATGCACGACCGAGACCTTCATTGCAGAAGCGAGAGAAATAGAGGATCCAAACATTGGCGAGGCTTGCAATGTGTTGCCTCAACGTCGTGTGATTTGGAATGAGGAGTATATCCTACCGTTAACTATCATTAATGGACGTGTGGCACAGGAAGGCATTCAACTTAAGTTATACCACCGCACAATGCCCCGAATCGATGATCCGTTCCGGGGTGACTTGTTAATCGGTCAAGTGAACGTGTCTTTCGAAGAGTTGTTTCGTAACACGTGCACTGCTGTTGTTCGGGGTCAAATTGCCGACGGGGAAGACGAAGGTGATCGAATACGAAATGTGGCGATGATGAAGCCAAGGTACTATAATTTCTACGGTATGGAAAGTGGCGAAGCTGATCCCTATGACAAGGGGGTCGCGTTTAGAGGACGTGTGCTTATTGGCGTGGGAGCGAAGCCGCATGAAGTCGCTTCGCCATTCCTTCGCCGATGTCCCCCTCCACCGCGTCCTCGATTGGAGTTCTACAAGCTCGACTTCTGCGTATTGCAAGCCACCGAGTTGCCACTTCGAGATGGGTGGTCGGTATCCATAGAGGGTCGTATAGGATTGCATCAGTTTGGACATACAATTCCTAATGCTGTAGTTGAGAAGATGTGTGTGCAATGGGACGAGAATTGTGCGGTTAGCATTCCTAACCTTCAATTCCCTGAAGACGTAGATCAAATTCCGGACTTGTTTATTACGTTGTCTGCGCGCAAGTCTCTCACAGTCGCCGAATTAGAAGAGCGTGAGTTGGCGGCAGTTGACGCTGATGCTGAAGCAGGACCTGTCCTTGGAACATCTGAAGAGGCGGAAGAACTTGTAGGAACTTCTCCACAGAGTAGAATATCAGGGATTAGCGAGGGCGGAACTGGAAGTGAAGAAGGATCAATGAAAGGAGGGAGGAACACCCCAAAAGTTGGTGGAGATGCCGGTGTTAGCACCTCTATGGAATGGACCAAGAAAGCATTTCTTCGCTTGCCTGCGAAACATCTCATTTGCTCCCAGACAGAGCCGAGATGGATGTTCATGGATTACCCAGGAAACAATGTGTTTGACGCGGACGATAATCAGGTGCCGGGCAGCATATTGATTGCTGTATCGCTTTCCAAGTACGACCCTACTGCTCCAGAACAAAACGAAGACTATCAAGACTCTGTGATGTCCGTCTCCGAGAAAGAGACACCGAAAATGTCGCCCATTAAGGAGTCTCGACTTCGAGTGTCTCAAGAAAATGAAGAGATCAATGTGAATGCTGTTCAAGAGCCAGAAGAAGATACCATTGAGATTAGTCAGTCCAGAAATGAAATGATTGGGTATAGACGTTCGAGTGTCGTGGCGCGGACGAACAATGCATTTGGCTTTCCGTTAGGTCCGAAGCGATCTTTCACGCTTCGTGCTTATATTGTGCAGGGTAGAAACTTGCCAGCCGCTGATGAGTCTGGTCTGTCAGACCCTACCGTATTGGTTTCCATGGGAAATCAGAGCGAGTTTGGTAAGGTTATTTGTAAGCAAACCGTTTCACCTCTTTGGGAAGATCTCATTGAAGTCAAAGATATCACGATTCGTGATGGAGAGCGCAAACCTAACGTTAATGTGCTTGTGTACGACTACGACGAAGAAGACAAGCCAATGCAGTACTTGGGCCGTGCTATTATCTCTTCCGCGGAATTGGATGTAGTGGAACCCACGTTGCAGTTTTGCAAATGGTATCCTGTGTTTTCGGTGAACCCAGGTGTGATTGTAGGAGAGATCTTTGCGGATTTCCAACTCATTCCGCAGGAACTTGCTATTGCAAATCCAATGCCACCTCTCGCATCGCCTCCGTCCGTAAAATCAACTCTCAGGGTTGCACTGGTTGGTCTCCGGGACGTAAAGTTTCTGAAGTATGCCGCGGGTGACATTTTTGTCGAGTGCTCAATCTCATGCCGTTCGGGCGATCGGGAAAGTTCGAAACACGGTGCAATTTTGCAGCATCGTGCATATGAAGCTAATTGTAATATTCTCGATGTACTCATGCTGGACATTCTCATCCCAGAGGATCTTCGATTGGCTCCTGCGTTAACTGTGCAGGTCTATGCTGAGTATACACACTCGCCGAAACCGGATTTGATCGCTACATCGTGTATCAATCTCGAGTCATGGTTAACTGAGCATGAGCACAAGCTTCGCACGGGAGAAAATCTCATTGACGACTCTTTCGGAATGGATACTCCTGTCCCCGAACGGCTCTTCGAAGAGGGGAAATACAACTTTTTAAAACGGGCGAAGCGGACGAAGGAGGATGGTAGGATGGAAAGCAGTTTGCGATTGCATGAAGTAAAGGCTCACGTGCGAAGTGAGAAGAAGAATGTTAAGGTGCTCCAAGAAAAAGCCGAAGTTCTTCGCGTCGGCTTTACAGAAAAAATGGAGGAGGCAGAGAAGAAATTACGAGATGCAGTTGCGAAAAAGTCTGAAGCTTCTGCTAAACAGGGGGATGTCAGTGAGAGTCTCGTTAGAAAAATACTTGCTCCGGTTCGTGCGCTTAAATTCCAGATAGCAGACATGATGGCCGATATCATGCCAGACGTCGCAATGGCCTTGGGAATCGAAGTCGATGAAGATGTCCCATTATCTGCATTAACTGGCACGAATAATGAAACCATCGACTACGATGGAACTCGGTTACTGAAACAGGAACGTGGATTCTGCCCTGTAGAACTCGAAGCTGAATTCAATACTCCTGCGTACGGTGAATTTCTTCTGTTCCGAGGAGACAACAGATCGCTTGGTAATTCTGTTGGTCGTATGGCTCAACCAAGTCATCTACCATCACGCAACTTCCCACCTGTCCTTCCATTGAACGAAGCTCCATCTCATGCTACTTTAGTTAAACGAGAGAAACGACGAACTGCACTGGAAGGAAGTCGCCGTGCTGTTGGCAAAGTTAAGGCACGCCTTGATCTCGTAGAAGTTGACTCTACGAAAAACAAGTCAGAAGTGAAAAAAGCAAGACTTTCTTCCCTTCGTTCATTTGGACGCGTTTTTGTCCCCACTGAGGTGGTCGTTCGAGTGTATGTATTACGAGGAATCAACTTGCAACAGATCGGATCAGCTTGCAACCCGTACCTCACATGCCGATTTTATGGCGGCTATCCAGACTTCATTTCTCACAAGCATGACCCTGTTATGGATGATGACAATCCGAACTTCTTCCAGATGTTCCAAAGTCGAGTTAAGATGCCAGGGGGTGCCATCAGAATAGAAGTTAAGGACAGAATGTTACCCGAAATCACTTTGCCAGTCTCGTACCCTAAGTTTCTGGAAGGTAGTAACTACAAAGTCGGCTTTGCACAGAAAGATATTCCTGTGAACGTTGGTAAGCTCGGGTTCGGTTGGTCGGAAACAATAGGTGAGACGATGATTGATTTAGATGCCAGATGGTACAACTCTGCTTGGAGATCTCTCGCGCAAACGCCTGTAGAGATGCGGTCACTCTTTTCGGACGAGTCGGCATCATCGAATCTAAAAGGTCATCTTGAAATGTTTGTTGACATATTCGACGCGGCAGAAGTTGACCGGCGACCGAAGTTGTATCGACCAATGCCGATAAGCAAACCACGGCAAGAGAATTTTGAACTGCGTATCGTCATTTACAAAATCCGTGACTGCTACTTGCCGTACAAGCTTGCGAACAACGAGCCAAGCAAACTCGCAGCTTTCTATGTTGATGCCAGATTGGGTAATCGGCCGGAAGATGTTCGGAAAATCGATAAACCTTGTAAGCATGTGAGCGATGGCTCGGCTGAGTTTAACTGGCGTATGAAATGGTCTCTGAAACTACCGTCACTTGATGTGAAGCCCAGATTGAAGCTCAAAATTTTTGATGATACTAGCTTCGGAATGGGAGATGACCAACTATGCGCCGTTGCAGACATAAAACTGCGATCACTCTTCGACGAAATAGTGACGACTAAAACCCCAATTCTGAAAAAGAAACAGTGGATAGTGATGCATCATCCGAACTATCCGGATGCCGCAGCGCAGATTCAAATCTCTCTTGAACTCACTACTGAGGAAATTGCGAAGAAGAAGGTGTGCAATTCGGGAATCGATGGGTGGGAACGGAATCAACATGAAGATTACGTTTTACCTGAACCTTTCCAACCTGCTCCGTTTTCGATTCTTAATCCATCTCCATACTTCTACTACCTAATTATCAGCACTATGAAGAATCTGCAACTCAGTCTCGTTCTTCTCTTCCTCATTTTTCCATTTTTCCCAATGTTCTTTCAATTTGTATTTATGCTCACGCCATGGACTTGGTATTTCGCTGGAGGTGTACTTGGCACCTTGGTGTTCTTACGAATTGTTCTTGTTTCGGCTGCTCGAGCTGCGAAAATGCAGATGGAAAGGCAGGGTGTAACAATTTCTCAGAATAACGTCTCATAGTTCAAGTTGTACATTTAAACCGCCATTCCTTGGCCTTATTTAATCTACGATTCCTGTGACATAGGAGTACACTGGTTCTACTGATAGTTTAAGGAACCATAACAGGTTTACCAACAAATCTAGAACGAATTGATGTGAAACAGCGCACAACGGTCGCAATCGCCCTCGAAGCAGCTGTTTCTGTGTTTTGAGGATGAGGTACGAATTGAAAGCCTCGCTTGAACAGCTTGGCCGCTTCCCACATAATCGCACCAATAATCTTGCAAGTTTGGAAAGGTTTTGTGATTTGGAACTTGATCAGATTCAACGCAGAAAATTTGTAACGGCAAACATGTAGACCAGCCATGAAGAACGATTTTCCAGAACGTTGCAGTCCTATTTTCATGCGCAACTTTTGAGAGGGATCGGAAATCAACCAAGAATATGTGACATCGGCCATGTCAATAAACGGAGACACATGAAACACCTTAGGGTGCCCATGGAATCGACGCATCACCCGTTGCTCCGTTCCATCGATTCTTAATTCTTCCGGTGTTAACACATAAATGTGCTGTTCAAGCCATGGAATGTTGTTCACCTCGGCGACAACATAGTCAACAGTTGAACTGTTTTGTTCGTATACAAAGTAAAAAGAAACCGGATTGAACTCGACTCCAAAAATACGCATCCCTGTCAATAGAAAAACCCTTGCAGACAACGAGACCGAGACGTTATTCGGAGATGAGTTAATCGCCTTCACAACGCGTTCTCGCAGTGTTCGTTTTCCGCCATTCGAATCAACGCAATGATCTTTAGCGAGGATAGAAGAGAACGACCAAGGCGTACATGACGAAAATAAAGGCCACATATCTAATTTCCCTGAATCTAACTCATCAAGATTGACGAAAGCCAGCCATAAGGAGTATGTGAATTGGTTTGTCTTTTTCTCAATCTCGCATCGACTGCACACAGAAGCAGACAGGTTAGTTGAAGACGAAAGAAAAAGGGCTAAGATCGTTAGGCCACGTACGTGTGTCTTACTTCACCATCATACAAGACGCTTTCAAGGTTCATCTGAAAAAGAGCAGCGGGACCTGTTCATCCACCCCGCCTTTTCGATAGAAAGGTACCTTCAGGTTAGGGTTCTTGATATCTGATATCACTTGGGATTGACGATTGTATGTATGGTTTGTATTGATCACCACGAATACGAGCAGATACTGTAATCCATACTGGAGATAAGATATGCTTGATACAGTACGGCACAATCCTTGTGTAGGATAACCATTTGCACGCACGAATGGCGATCCCTGAATATACAGTGTATGTTTATCAAGTACCAACTTCGACTTCTAAGTTTTACTCTTCTGAATTTACATCCAATGATTCATTCTCTATCTCTTGTAAATTACGGTACTTCACATCCACTGCTCAACTTGGCAGTGAATCTAGAGACCACAACAGACTTCGGAGCAAACAGATGTGTCTAGGCGAGTAGTGTACTTTTATGAAGTAGGCCTGGGGAAAGGAAATGTGAGAGCGATAAGAACGAAATGATAGATGGATTGTAGTGATAGTACAGTAGAGACCCCTCGACGGAACAGTGCGGTACGGTACTGGTACAGTACAATAAATAGTAGTGTGCGCAATAGTGAGAAAGGGCGCCTTCCGAATTTCACTTCCGCGATGATGACTTTTTCTCAAAACTCGAGTTGCCCCCAGTGCGCCGAGCTGCGATGAGGTCATTGCGCAACTGGTCTATTTGTGTCTGAGCACTCGCGTAATTAATTCGTGCTTCGATGAGAAGCTGCAAAGTTTGGTCTCGAGAAAGGTCGCCGCTTTCGTGTGTTGTTGTCAATTTCACGCTAAGTTCCTTGTTCATTCGTCGTAACTGAGCTATTTGCGCCTCCGCTTTTTCCGCTCGAGCACGTTGACCCATAAGTTCCGATTGTAACGTCGAAGATCGTTTCTGGTCTCGCTTATCTTTCTGATACGTCCTCTGGGCTTCTTGCAGTGTCGAAACTCTATCTTGCATCTCTCCAACTTCGTCCTCGAGCTGTCTCTTCTCATCTACAGCTGCCTTAAGTTCTTCTTGAAGTTCTGCTTTTTCAACACTCTCATCCGCTAGCCTTTGCTTCACATCCAAATATTTGTCCCGAATTTCTTCACTTTCAGTTTCTCGTTGTTTGGTATCGGCGTTCAACTTTTCTAGTTGGTCTCTGACCTTCGCGTATTCATTGTCCTTTGACACTATCTTCCTTTCCAAGTCTTCAATTGCATTTTGTAGTGA
>JAAUYH010010389.1_pt1 | contig 14578 bp, 11 predicted proteins | sample 7278061 | NCBI WGS metagenome assembly JAAUYH01 (sample SAMN14350203, study PRJNA611818) | marine sediment metagenome | isolation source: surface marine sediment (0.6m) | place: French Polynesia: Moorea | collected 2018-08
AGGCAGATTGGATTGGAGAGTTTTCTAATATTGAGTAAAAGAGAGAAAATAGAAAATTGCAGGAAGAATAATAAAGGGATAGAAAGGTTGGCGAGATTGAGGTGGGCAAAAAGAGAGTACGCTGACCGGGAATCGAACCCGGGTCTCATCCGTGGCAGGGACGTATGCTACCACTATACCACCAGCGTTTGAAGCTCGAGCTGAGCAACTTGAAACAGATGGCAAGGCGCATAGAATTATATACAATTATTTTTACAAGAAAATGGTGCATTTGATTCTTTTAAACTATCAAACGGCTTCTCTCACTCCCACAAATGATGAGCCAATTTCAATCAATCTCAATCTTGCCAGTTTTAAGACCAATCGTTCGAGACAAGACTTTTCCAAGGCCGATTTCGATATTGTACTGTGGTATCACTGGGTACAGTATTAGCTCTACTGTAATTCAAAATGCTCGGCGTTGTACGGTACAGGTACAGTACCTGTACTGTACTGGGTGGTACATTACCTACTGTACCGTATCCTGTATTTGACAATACTGTACTGTACTACTGTACTGGTACAGTACAGTACAGTACCAGTACAATATCACAACATTTTAGGTTAACTGCTATTCTCATCGTCCAAACCTCGGCATCATCCCACTGCAGATCATTCCCTGATCTGTTTTCAATAGGGTAACCACCACTGGACCTACACCTGCTCAATTCGTAATTGCCTTGTGCTCGATCGCACGGTATTCCCCTCCACGTTCACTTATCAACATTTATTTACAAACTCTTTCCACTTTCTACACTACTTGTCAAAACTGTTCACACTATCCACATTAGACTCACCACTTCTTCGTCCACCTTCGCCTTCTGCACTGCGAGTAATACTTATTCACACGATGGCAATAAAACTTTCGATTGCAGCATCCCCGCGGTCCCTTGTAATACTGCCCATCACACTGCCGCCAGTTGATCTGACATTTTCGCATTTTCTTTGCCTGTGCTTCGGGCTCGCGTTCCGCCATTACTGGTTCTGACGTCACCTGAGGCATGTTCATCGCCATGGGTTCCGGTGTGCTCTGAACTACGGGTGCCAGCGGTTTCATTGGTGCTGTCGGTGCTACTGGCTCTATTGCCTGGTTTAGTGGCTGTGGCAATGGTGATAGTGATGGTGATGGTGCTAATCGTTGAGGTGATCGCGGTGGCGGCGGCGGTGGTGACATCGGAGAAGCAACACCCGGCGCCCGACCACCTGCACCCACACTCACATCCGCACACCCCCAAAACTCTTCCGGAAATCCGCCAGCCCCACACTCGGCTAGCGCCGGATTCCTTCCACCACGTGCGCCACCATCGCCTATGCACATCCCCCACGCCTTCATCGGGTATCTCTTGAAATAGTCGAGATGTCCCGGCGGATTACAGCTGTTAGCCGTGACCCAATAAAATTGAATCACCGCGTGTTTCGACTCAAATCCACTCGGCAACTTGTACCTCATGTACGGCCCACCCATAAAGTGTTCGAATCCCTTCTTCCTGCATGGCAAATACCATCGCCCTGGATACTTCTCGTCCACGGGTGCACACTCCTTCGACAACCCACTCTCACAAACCGGCGTCTTCTCACGAATCATCGCGTGACAATGGCCCTTTTTGAAACACGCCTCACTCACGTCGCCTCCACACTTGACTGCGTCACAGATGAAGAATTCGAACCAGCCGTTGTGATTGGTTGTCACATCAACCACAAACTCCACCACTTGGCCTGGCTTGTAGTGTGCGACAATCGGCGATTTCGGAAACCCATACTTGCCACCAAGTTCGTGGTCGTGCGGTAGGGGCGCCATTTTCGCATCACCACAAACGCCGTGGTCGGTGCGGAATGGAATGCGTGGGTTGAGTGGCTCGTACGGCAGCCATTTCCCTTTGGCAGCCTTCATCACCGCACCTTTCCCACCGCCATTGGCACAGTGTGGACAATTGTTGGGTGGCACATTTTTGAGATGGCGAAACCGAGAAAAGTCGTACTTTCGGAAGATTGGGTTTTTGGGCAGTTCATTCAGGATGACATTCGTGACCATCGACCCTCTTGTAGGCGGTATCACGCAAGCGCCATGGCTGTGTGCTTGTTGAATGAAGAATGTGAGGAAGAGTGCAATGAAGAGTGGGTACTTCATTGTGCAGATTGTTGATGGTGGTGAGGGTTGGTGTGTACCTCCGATGCCTTAAGTAAGGCGATTGCTGAAGCACCATCGAATTGCATGGTCGAAAGGCAGAGGTGAAAAGAGAGGACACGTGCGAACAGTAGCGGCATCGACACTGCAGAAAGTGGGGATAATGCGAGGAAGGGAACAGCGTGTCGTGATTCGTTCGTGGATCATTCTTGGGGTGCCTGTCATTGTGAGTAGTGGCGCACTACAGCGCAAATACAGTGTATTGATCACGTGGCGGGGTGTGGAGAGGGTGCAGATGTAGTGTACCGATGAGAACCGCATATTTCTTGATGTACTGTACTGAGTCTTATCGCATTGCAGCAGATAGGGTTCAGTAACGGCGTACTGTACCTGACAAGACGAAGATCTATGGTCTATATTTTCAATTTCGTCTTCTCGAGTGCACACCGCCTCACTTGAATTGGTAAATAATGCAATATATCGTGTTTCGTGTTGATGCGAGATATGGTACGCACATGAAATCGTGATGAAGATGTGGCCGAATGCGAATTGGGATCAGCAAAGAATTAGATGGGAAAGAGAAGATTGACTTCGAGTCGAAGAACACTTGACATTTTTGGGGGAAGCAATTAATTACATTCGAATCCATCAAGTTGATGCAAATGCTCCATTCGACACACGATCATCGTTTGCGTCGGAAGTGGGATGACTCGTTGCTGTTGAACGTCAAGAGAGAGGGCGAGAGACAGAGAGTTGAGCACTCAATGATGTACAGTTCAGTAGCCTGATGATGCTAAACGGGACATATTCGAACGTGATCGAGATTAGCAGAGACGAGATGCTATCCAAGTTAGCCCGTGTACGCATGCACCCACACACGCACGCACATTCATTGTGAAGTCTGTATTGAACTGGTATATTGCTGGGGAGTGAATCTCAGACAAAGAAGCGAACAGTACCGTCCAGTACTGTACCATCACCGTACGAGTAGAGTGATCAATCATGATTGCAGGTCGGAGCAGTGAAGATGAAATCGATCGAATGGCCAAATCTAGAATACGTAACAAGTTACAAAAGAGAGAAGGGCAAGTACAATCGGAGAAGGAAGTGATAGAGAAGGTAGAGAGCATCAACAAGCTAACACTCAAATTCCTCTTGCTCCTCCTTTTATCTCACATGTAGTGCAGATGTAGCAGTTGGGCATAAAATCTAACGGTAACACAATTGTGATGTATTTAACGGTCGAGGGATAGAAGTTAATGTAAATACTGTACAGTAGTGACACGGCAAGGTACATTAACATAAGGCAGTACAGAGGAAGGAAAACCAATTCGAAAAGCACGGGACCACGTGGAGTTGTGCGCATGGTCATAGTATGCAAGCATACTGTACGTGTGCCTTGTGCAGTCACAAAGCACAACAGTGAGTGCAAAGTACTGCACAAGATAGCGTAAGCACAACCAAGGAATGAAATTAGGTGTCTGACAATTCAGGCAACATGTGGTGTAAAACGCGCTAGCCTCCATGTAAACGGTGCAACACAATATTCCAAGCACGGTACAGAGCTGTTACTGTTACTGTATTGTAGGTCCAGTCCTGAGAATGGACAGTACAGTACGAGTCGAGTCGACTCAAGTCAAGTGGGAGAACAAAGAGTGAACAGGAAAGCTACGGTGTACAGTATGGGGTACAGTAAGTGGACTGTACAGAAGAGTACAGTACAATTCAAAGAGAAAGACACAAACCGCGAATCAGATTCACTAACCGACAACCACAAGTACTGCGCCGTAAGTGTTGTGCGCATGAAGCACATAGAAAATGATTTAGAGGCTAGCGAGATGTCGCTACGTGCACAATGGCGCGGCATGAATGAATCGTTGAGAAGCGAGTCGGTAGGTGGGTTGTTCGGTCGCTCGGTCGTTCATATGGTCGTTGCACACGTAAATTGATTCTGTAAACGAGCATTTAAAAGCAATTTGAAACATAGTGCCGCCATTGTGCGCACAGCGAAGAATCAGGTATAGCAAAACAAGATTGTGCGCAGAACGCAACGCAACAGTACACTATGCGGCGTACTGTCTTGAGCATTGGCGCGTAGATAATGCTCAAATCGAGTTTGGACGAGAGTCGGAGTTTGTGAGTGCGAAAGCAAACGTAAGAAGTGGATGGATGGATGAATGGAAGTCAGGAAGAAGAGGAAGAAGGAAGAAGGAAGAGTAAGAGCAAGAGCACTCGGAAGAGTAAGAAGGGTACAGTACGGTATAGAGAAAGGAATAGATGCGTGGGAGGTAGCATGATTGGTACACGTGTGTACGTTTCAAACAGTTGCTTGCCATCTGTTGGCACTCAGCAACGAAGCTGAGAGTGGAGTAGCGATGACAATCTATTCTTGCACAACGTAATCAACGTGAATTGCTTATGAATTGGCACGATCCTGGGTATTGGCGGGGGGATTTGATGAGCGACGACGACGACGACGATGAGTTATATCCTTTGATTGTTCGTCACCTTAATTCAGATTATAAGCTAATTTCGTACGATGTTAGGTTTGGTTAGATCTTGTGGTGGTTGTGGTGGTGCTTGTTGTTGTTGTTGATTTCCATAAATAGCTTAAAGCGTAAATACGGTACTGACCTGTACAGTGCAGTACTGCAGAAAAGTCTGTCTCTACAGTACAGTGCAGCCCAGTACTAATTACAATAAGAGTGAGTTAGAACGGGGGAAGGTTCACAAGGCGGCAGGCACGTGTTTGGTACAATATGAGTAAGCGGCACGTGCGACAGTATCGTGTGTGCGTTTAAACAACATGAGTGGTGGATTCGCGAGGGTAGGAAATTCCGCACCGCTCCTATTCTTATTCCTGTACTGTACATCTTATTGTACAGTATCGATACAGTAAGAACAACCAAGTTGGGGCAACTCACACATTAGACCGACAGATTCCTGTACCATAGTGCTGTGCATCAATTATCTGTAGTGTACTGTACTTGATCTATCATCGCCATCATCATCATCATCAAGTCTATTCTATGCCAAAGCTCCCTGTTGAGTTTCATACATTTGGCCCGTGGGAAAGTGAAATGTTTGTGTGTAACTGCCATAATGATGACGGCTGAACAGTGAGTGTGATGTGTGTGTTGGTTTCAGCTAAATTTCGGAATCAATACAATACAGTAGCAGCACTGTACAGCGGATTTTAAAGCAAGTTGATGGTTTCCCACAGGCGTACAGAGATTGCTGCATGCACTACACACCACGTAACCGCGCTCTGTCTTTTCCAATATACCTCACACGTGGACGCTCGGTGCCGTGCAGCGGCGCACCTGTTCACCCACCCTTCCCTCTTACCCACCCCATGTAGGCCAATGCACACTCTCACACACTATCTCGCCCACGTTCGACCTGTTCCTCTCGTGCCATAGTCCACTTGGTGTAAACTGTCGCCGACTGCCGCCGCTTCTTGCAAACCGTGTACCTCTTTACGTGCATCCCATCGACGCCCCTGCATCTTTACCACTGTATCGCATCACACCTGACTGTGAATCCTTCCAATCCTTCCTTGTACTCTACTGTACTGTACCCCTACCGCCCTTATATATCTCCTCTCCTCCGCCCCATTCCCTAACAACTTCTGTATCAACACCAACCAACCAACATGGCAAGCAACACCAACAACTTCAACACTTACCTCATCTCGCTAACTCTACTGCTACTTCTTGCAACCCAATCTCACGCTCACGGATGTGCTGTGATTCCCTATTTCCGTGGCACGTTCAAGACCAACTCCATCTTTCGTGCACCACCTCGCAATCCTTTGTTACGTCGATTCAAATTCCCGCACTTCAACGACCTCGATGATTTGGAACCCAACAATTGTCCGCATTGCGCCAATGGTGGTGGCAAGGGTGGCGTCATGAAAGCCGCCAAGGGCAAGTGGACACCGTACGAACCACTCAATCCCAAATTTCCGTTTCGTCGCGACCATGGCATGTGTGGTGATCCTGTATCCGCGCCCGCGCCCAGAGACCACGAAGCTGGTGGCAAGTGGGGTTATCCCAAGTCGCCGATTTCTGCCAACTACAAAGCGAATCAAATCGTGGAGTTTGTCGTCGATGTCACTACCAACCATAACGGTTGGTTCGAGTTTATTATTTGTGATGTAACCAAATGTGGTGGCGATATCAACGAAAGCTGCTTCAAGAAGGGCTTCTGCCATTTGATGATGCGTGAAAAGACACCTGCGTGTGAGAGCCAATTGTCAAAGGAATGTGGGCCTGTCGATGAGAAGTATCCGGGACGTTGGTACATTCCGTGTCGAAGGGGTGACCATGTGGGGGAGCATTTCATGGGTGGACCTTTCATGAGGTACAAACTACCGAAGGGATTCAAGACTGAACATGCAGTCATTCAATTTTATTGGGTCACCGCCAATAGTTGCAATCCTCCTGGATTTGTGGATTACTTCAAGAGGTATCCCATGAAGAGTTGGGGACAATGCCCTGGTGATGGTGGCGCAATTGGTGGTAGGAATCCGACGCTGGCCGAGTGTGGAGGTGGTAGTTTTCCTGAGGAGTTTTGGGGATGTGCGGATGTCAGTGTGGGTGTGAGTGGAACTGTAAAGAGTGCTGGTGCACCACCGCCGATGCCCAAGGGTAAACCAGTTGCGGAGACTACGCCTGAACCGAAACACAGTGATGATGCGAAGGACGACCATCCGATTGAGGAACACAAGGAATTGGAAACAAGGAAAAGCACGGCGGTTGCACAAGAACCGAAGCCAACAAAGCCGCAAGAAATGCACAGCACATCGAAACCGGAACCGACGAAAATGCACAGCAAACCGATGAAACAGCCAGCAGAAATGCACAGCAAGCCGAAGCAACAAAAACCGACCGTAATGCACAGCAAACCGAAACGTACACAAACACATAAAACCAATGTACATAAGCGTGTGGAGAAGGTGGCAGCACCGAAACAGGAACACGCGAAGCCGCCGAAACACACCGACACAAAGCCGCAGCATCATGAGGACAAGTCACACATGGAGGGTCGTCGTAAGACTATGAAACAACGCGAAGAAACCATTGCGCAGCGACATGCGACCTTGGCGAAACGACGCGCAACGGAGGCGGCGCGACGTCACACCAACCTGACTCAACTACGAAAAACGACGAAGGAGCGTGAGGAAACCGTGCGACGACGACACATTCTGCCCACGCCTCAGCGAAAGTGCCAAAAGGCGTATGACCAGTGTGGTGGTTTGCATTACAAGGGCCCGACGACGTGTTGTGGCACGCGTTACCGATGCCGCAAGTTGAATATGTATTATTCGCAGTGCTCGAGAGTGTAGATGAAGGAGAAGGATTGTAATTGCGTTAACATAATTAATCTTCTCACGGAACAATATTGTATATATTAAATGTCTAGTACCCCGCTTGTAACTCTTTCGCACTGCTAATGTTGAGTTAAACATAGTGAGTGAGTACGTGTGCGGGCGAATAGGGCGTGGTGATGCGGCAGTGGTTCATGTATGGAATGCAGCACGTGCAGCTATTTTGGGCCGCTTGGTGAAGGATAATTTTAGCTGAACCCTACAGTTGATTTTCTACAGCACCGCTCTCAGCGCGACATTGGACATGACTGAACCTAGAATGATCGATGCCGATCTTGAGCGATTAGGGTTAGCTCCGTTATGATGCTACTGTGCCGTGCCCAGTGTTACAGTATATTTCAAGCTGATTCGTAAAGTAAAACCCTATTCACAACTTGAATTTGTGATTTTATTGAAATTTGAAATGACTTCTATAACCCTACGTATTATACAATACAGTGCGGTCATCATACAAGCTGATTCTCTATACTGCTACACTACTGTTCAGTACTGTATACTGTAGAAAGGAATTGAATTGAAACTCAAAACTGAAATAGATTTTTTGATGAATGACAATAAGGAAGTCAATCTAATTGCTGAGCGTAATGTCCATTAAGCGAACACTAAAAATGAGGTTGCTTCCGAATGTGCACCCATTTCTTCTTTGCATCTGCTTCCAAACTTACCCCTCACCCGTTTTTGCTGGCTTGTTCCTTCTCTTGTTTCTTCTCATTCCTCGACTTCACAATACCGTGCCACGGGCCCCCACACCCGCCCAACTTCTTCTCGCATGCCGCCGTCGCGCGCTGTGTGTGCTGCTACTAGGTGCCGCACGCGCAAAGCTCAGAACATCTTCAATCCATTGATGATCATGTTCCGCACCTTTTGCGACTCACAGCTGAAGTGTCGGAATACTGTACAGTACTGTAATAGAATGTTTCGATACTGCGCGCTGTGTCTAATAGTGTACTGTACCGTGGTGAAGTACTGTAGTGGAGGCGTTGTATGGTGTATTTCACGGGTCATGAGTGATTCACTGTATAGCTATGCACAACACTCGGCCAAGTATAGTCCAATTCACTACGTTGTGTCGATCATTGACACGTGCACCTGCTTCAGTGCTCCTCCCGAGTCTCTATCCGGATGTACACTCCAATTTGTTGAGTACAGTATGATGCAGGATAATGAGGATTCCTAGCTTCGTGGAAGGGCGCTGTTTTACAAATTCAAAAAGTTTCCTACTTATTTCTGATATTCTTTTCCATCTTTCATATTTAATGGATGAAACAATTTGCTACTACAGAGGTAGAGTAATACCGCATACTGTACACTGTACCTGTTCTGAGCCTTCCGAGTCGTGTAAACCAATGGTGACCTGAGTCTGCGCCTTCCTATCCACCCTTCGATTTACACTAAACCGAATTTCGCACCTCTGTTTCGTTAATCCCATGATTTACCGTCGATTTGCGTTCATTGTACTGTACTGTACTGTATCCGAAAAGGACTCCACTGAACGCGTGCGCGAGCGCGTACGCTAACTACTGTACCGGTTCGGATTACAGTACTCCACATCCCACCATCTGACCTTAACACGGAATATGAATCTGCTAACCACCGATCTAAGGAGTGTTGCGGAGTAAGTGCCTACTCACTGATTACTGCTGCGTAGCTTAGGTGACACAGGCAGGGTCGAAGTCGAACGTCTATACAGCATGTGTATATCGATGCTGACGTGGAGTTGGGCCGCAAAGATAGTAAGATATTTTGACGAATCGCCACGATACTTCAACTTGACATTCTTATAGTGATCTCCGAGTCTGAAGCAGCGTTTCACTTAATCGCGAATGCGTTTTCCGGCTCTCTTACTTCTGGCTCACTTCTCTCACTCACATTTTTACGCCGACTATAAGGTGTGGTTGAAACTGTTTGTGTGTTCCTTTGCATTACGATGGGCCGGTATGTAAAGCTGCAGTTATTGGAACTCTTGTTCTCATTTGTTCCACATAATGGATGCATCTGATTTTGATCGTGTTAACGGAGTCATGATACTGTACTGATGCCGCTTCTGGAATACGTGCATAGCGCAAGCGTTAGTGATGTTGGGCACGTTAGATGTGTGCGTGTGTCAAAATGAAGAATTCAAACATGCATTTTTCATGATCGTAAGGTTGAGGATAGCGATGAAGGTGAAGACAAGCATTCACGAATGGGTGAATAACGTTTTGGTATCTTGCAATTGTTTAACTGCATACTACACAATCATTGTGAGATTTAGTCTTCGACTTTTTCTTACTTTGCAATCGAATAACGAGACATGAACCTGCTTCAGTCCATCGATTTGTGGACTTGATTAAGCTTTACCTCAAACGGCAAGGGGACTGTTGGGATTCTAATTGCTAGACGTATTCTCTATCTCTCGATTGATTGGTTTCACTCTTCTCACTAAATTTATTCCTTCGTTCCATTTAGTCTATAGATAATCGCCGATTGCTGCACTTGGACCATGTTCCCGTCGGAATTTCACTTTATGCATGGAATGCCCGTGAATTCGTCTATGCACAAAACGACCGATAGGATTAAAGGTCTATTTCCTTGACATCGGTGCAGGTTACACGGAAAATTATTCTAATAAAATACATTCCGTAATGTACACTTGTGTTTCCTAACACTTGAGAAAATGCAGCAGCATACTGGAAGGGGGGCTACCACGTAAAATAACTACCCAATATAGGAGTAGGTGTGCACGTAATAGGTTGTGCCGGCACGTGGTAAACGCTTTGCTATCTTCAATTCGTACTCTCACATCAGTAATTGAAGCATTCAACCACTGCCGCACATCACTTATTCTCAGACCTTGCCTCCTTGATTCATCTGGCTTATAAGCATTCAATGTGCCGGTGGTCGAGGTATCAACAAACCTCATCGCAATCTCACAACCAACATTTCCTCTCGCCATCATGACTTCGCATACCACCATTGCTACTTTTTGCGCTTTCTTCCTCGTGCTCTTTGCCAGTGTGCACTCTCATGGATGCATGGTACATCCCAGAAACCGGGGGACCCTGAAAACCAACTCGATTTTTTTGCAACCTCCTCGACACAAACTCCTCAAGAGTCACATATTCAAGGATTACTCATTTCTCAAGGACTTGGAACCGAATAATTGCCCACACTGTGCGAATGGTGGTGGGAAAGGTAGTGTGGTGAAGGCTGCGAACGGTGTTTGGCACCCGTATGAACCGTTCAATCCGAAAATCCCGTTTCGTCGTGACCACGGAGTGTGTGGCGATTCCAAGTTTGACACGGCACCGAGACCACATGAGGCCGGGGGCAAATGGGGATACCCGAAATCACCGATTGTGACGCAATATCGCAAGGGTGAGACTGTGGAATTCATCGTGGATATCACTACCAACCACAATGGATGGTTCGAATTCATCATTTGTGATGCAGACAAGTGCGGTGGTGACATTAACGAAAAGTGCTTTAAGGATGGTCATTGCCAGTTGCTGATGCGTGAGAAAACGCCGGAGTGCGAAAGTGAGCAGTCGAAAGAGTGTGCGCCGGTTGATGAGAAATATCCGGGCAGATGGTACATTCCTTGCAGGAAGGGTGACCACGTGGGCGAACATTTCATGGGTGGACCGTTCATGCGATACAAATTGCCGGCTGGATTCCAATCGAATCACGCTGTGATTCAGTTCTATTGGGTAACTGCCAACAGTTGCAACCCTCCAGGATTCATCGATTACTTCAAGCGCTATCCGATGAAGATTTGGGGCCAATGCCCTGGCGATGGTGGTGCCTTTGGTGGAAGAAATCCGGGACTCAGCGATTGTGGTGGTGCCACCTTTCCGGAGGAGTTTTGGGGCTGCGCAGATGTTAGTGTTGGCGCTACTGGCCCGCCTCTCATCAACGCTCCTCAGCTGCCACCTGAGCCCGCTACTAACGCTGCGACACCACCTACGATGAGTCCGACACCGGCTGCGACTACTCCGACTCCTTCCGCGACGACCCAAACTCCGTCTGCCATAACCCCGACTCCGACACCGTCAGCTTCGTATGTACCAAAGATGAATGCGACGCCATCTGCCGGAAAGGGAGGAAGTAGTGCACCGATGAGCACTCCGGAAGCGAAGATGGAGGTTGACGAAGAAGACAAGGACGTACTTGTGGTGCGCAAGGGAGTGGGGAAGAAAATGGTGAACGGGGAAATGAAGGAATGCGTGATTAGCTTTGAGCAGTGCGATGGAAAATTCCACAAAGGACCGAAAAATTGCTGCAACGAGAAGTTCTATTGCCATAAGATCAACCAATACTACTCGCAGTGCCGCAGGAAGTAGACGAAGATGGTCTAAGTATAATGGTTGTCGCTTAGTTAGTTGTTTGTGTTGGTACGGTACTAGGCCGACGATGGACCAGTTTTGTGGGTGGACTGCACATACTTTACAATCTCGTTGTTATCCAATGTAAATATGGACCGACCAACAATAACTCACATTAGCTCAGTACAAATCGTCGAATGACGTGATACGCTGCATCAATTTCCTCGATGAAATATCCTCGTGCATTTTTATTGGTCCACCGTTGTTGGGTCATGCTACTGGACAGTAATTTCTCTTTGTTTACTTGGATTTGCATCCCCTGCACTACGATGCAGTGGAATACGACTGTTTGAATCAGGTGGCCGATTTCTGACGCAAACGAGTGAGTTCATGGTTGTGAAGCTGGCATAATATAGTATGTGTACAGTACAGTACTTAATGATTTCTTTGTGAATGTTGACATTTGGATATCTCGACAGGAAATTGATGGTGTCATAGCTCGATACATGTAGACGTGGCTACAGTGGGTGATACTAAGCAGTCATTACTTCGATCTACAATACACCTAAACACTGTAGCTCTGTTATTAACAGTAACAACCTCTATTTCCAAAAAAGAGCGAGAATGTGAAACTGCATTAAGATATTATGTGATTTTAGGAAGTTGGTGAACTGGAATGGGTACGTGCTGCGTTGTGAATCAATTGCAAGGATCACCGCGTCTAAATGCATCACTCTAGAGTTACTCAACTTATTTGGAACACTTAACAATCTTCCAAATATCTGAAAGACATGCTCGGAATGCACAGCGTTCAACAAACGCCAAAATTTCGCTTTACGGTATGAAGTCTTAGCACTTCTAATCTGAGGTTTAGAAGCAAAAACAAAGCAAACGAGAAATTACCTTAGGAAACTATTTATACTGTCTTAAACGTTACAGTTTCAGATGAAATAAAACATTTTTTGTAAACTGCGAATGAAAAGCTTCTTCCGTCCTAAACGAAGAAAGAAGACCATATCAAACGAAATTTTATTTGAGGTTCTCGAGGGGGTTCAAAGGCCAAAAAAACGTTACATATGAAAAATGATAAAAAATTGGGGTTCTTGATATCTGTACTAATACTCGACCAGCGCCTCAATATTTCTATGTTCTGGTGTGCCGTACTGAGCTGTAATTTTTTGACTCTGAGTCGATCATGTTTTAATAAGTATTTCTCTGGCTTTGTTCCGTAGGGAGGAACAGATGAAATAAGTTTCAGCGTTGAAATCTCGTGAGTGTGCTTACAAAGTCAGAGAAGATTTTGTGCTTTGTCAACGACGCACAGTGGTTCAATTAGCTATCAGAATGCGTGCAGGAAATTTAGTTACTCGAATTCCTTCAGCTGCATACTACATGTCAAGGCCATAACGAAGGGCATATTTATTGGGTTGCTACACCCAAATTCCAGAAATCGATAACAAGTTCACAACTGAAATCGACTTAAGCAACATCATGTTCAACACTGTGTTAGTGGCCCTCTTCATTTTTGCAGTTCTCGTCATTCGAGTTCATCCCCTCGGTTGCATGGTGGTACCTCGAGCTCGAGAAACATTCAAGTCAAATTCCATCTTGAAGCCCAACCAAGGCATCCGCTAACCAAGGACTCAAATTCAAGGATTATTCATTCGTCGAAGATGCACTCTGGAATGATTGCCCTCACTGTGATAATGCTGGCGGGATAGGTGCAGTATTTAAAGCTTCAGGACGTAAATGGACTTCATGTGAGCCGTTCAATCCGAAATTCCCGTTTCGACGTGACCATGGCATGTGTGGAGATCCAAAGGATGAATCAACACCACGACGCCATGAATTTTGTGGAATCTGGGGCTTTCCAAAGTCACCTATTGTATCGAAGTATAAGCAAGGAGAGACGGGAGAATTCATGGTCGATGTGTTACTACTCATCAGAATGGATATTTCGAATTCATCATTTGCGATGTAGAGAAGTGTGGTGGCGATATTAATGAGAAATGTTCCAAGAATGGACACTGTCACTTACTTTTGCGTGAAAAAACGAAGGAGTGTGAAAGTGAACAATCGAAAGAATGTGGCCCAGTAGATGAGAAATATACTGGAAGATGGTATCTTCTTTGCTGAAAAGGTGGCCATACTCATGAACATTTCATGGGTAGCCCTTTCATGAGATACAAGTTGCCTACCGGATTCAAGACCAATCATGCCGTCATTCAGTTTTATTGGATTACTGCAAATAGTAACCCGTGAGGGTTTGCCGACTATTTTCAGCGTTTCCCTATAAAAAGTTGGGGACAATGTCCGGGCGATGGGGGGGGGGGGGAGGTCGAAAGGTCCAAGAAATCCTAAATTCGGGGAATATGGGTGTGCTGGAAAAATCCCAGAGGAGTTTTGGGGTTGTGCAGATATGAGTGTAGGGGCAACAGTATCTCCTGAATTGACTGATATGAAATCGTCTATGAAACCTACAGAAAAGGGCACCAATTTATCGGGATCACCTCTCCCAAAATTATCTCCAGAACAGGAAGGTGCTCAGCCACCTGAGCTTCTGGACTTGAACATGAGAGCAAGCAATATACCTTCCACTTCTAGCTTTTCAAAACAAAAAAGAAGTAATATGCCAACATTGACGCCGAAACCGAACGCAACGTCAAACACAAAGCCGACAGAGAATCGCGGAAATCAACAGGACAGGAATGGGAGAGA
>JAAUYH010126916.1_pt1 | contig 14577 bp, 10 predicted proteins | sample 7278061 | NCBI WGS metagenome assembly JAAUYH01 (sample SAMN14350203, study PRJNA611818) | marine sediment metagenome | isolation source: surface marine sediment (0.6m) | place: French Polynesia: Moorea | collected 2018-08
TTTAGCGGGAACGTTCTTTTTATTTTTCTTTGCTCCTCAAGCCATATTTTCTATTCCAACGGCATCTTTTGATGCTAATGTAGCAGTAATTTATATGGGCTTATTCCCTGGCGCGATCGCCTATATTGCCTGGTCTTATGTATTGACTCAAATCCCCGCCTCCCAAGCAGGGAGCTATCTATCTTTAATTCCTCTCGTCGCCTTAGCAATTTCTTGGTTATGGTTGGGTGAAATATCTACACTTATAGCTTTAGGTGGTGGTGCGATTATTTTCTTAGGTGTGCTGTTAGTTAATCACCGTAGCTAGTAGGGGCGATTCGCCCTAAAGGACTAGCTTCGCGTCGCGAATCGCCCCTACTATGATCTTTTAGAGATTTTGAGCAATATTCCCCCTACTATTAATATTCCTAATGTGGGAGTAAACTCAAAAGGAACGGATTGTTGTGGTGCTACTGCAAGAATTTTGGCATCAAGATAAGTTTTTATTTCTGAGGACTCTAGACCAACAGGATCGGACAATGGTTGCCCCAATGCCTGGCGCATAAGATTATGTGCTAGATAGCTACCTGTGTCACTCATATGAATAATATCGCGAAAAAGCTGATCGAAAGAGCTAAAAGGAGAATTGCCATTTTCAATATCGTGGGAGATAGAATCGAGTACATCAAATGCTTGAGTGGAGACAATTTCTCTGTTGGGATTATCCTGAACTAATCTATCTGTCAAGTTACTGTAGTAGGCTGCTGACTTTAGTATTATATTATTGCTATTCGTATCATGGTAAGTAGCCTCAAAAGCCTTTTTGTCAGTCCATCCAGTATGAATAACTAAGGTTGCTGAGGGTTGCATCTGCATCCACTCATTGATGATGGCTAAATCTTGTTCTAGGGTAGTTCCGTAGTGTGGTTGCACAGTGACATAATCAAATTGATTATTCGATAGTGCTACGTCCCATGTACCCACAGAAGTTGGAGATCTACAAGCACTTGTACTAGGGTTATCATAAATTTGTTGTAGATTTGTTGAGCAACCAATATGATAACCCACATCACCATCGAGATTGCTAGGTTTAGCATCCCAAGTCAATGAATTACCAATAGTATAAGTTGAGATAGCATTAGCAGGGGCAAAAATAGAAGAAGCGATCGCGATTTTAACTGCTACTATCGTAGTAAATAATGCATGCTTAATCATACTAATAGATGACCTCAAAAAAATATTACTTAATAAAAATAATCAAATCATCAAATTTACTAGGTAGAAAAAGTAAACTATTAATCTTATTCTGTTGATTAAATAATTTGTATGGCAATCCTATTTAATTTGTGAGAATTATTGTGGCTCAATATCTTTAGTTATTTCTTGTTATTTGTTTGTTCTCACTCATCATTTCTGATTTCTATGTTTACTTAAAAAACCCGATCAGTCTTATACCATTAAATCAAAATATATAGTAAGAGTAACCGTATTATCACCGAAAAAGTATAACTTTTTGCTAAAAAAAATAGTTAAAAAACTTAACCCAAACTTATTTGACATAAGTAATAATATTTAAATCCTATAGTATATCTTTTGGCAATAGAGAGTAGATATATAGTTAGTTAACAATATGCTAGAGTTCACTTCTTTGGAAGAAGCCTTAAAACATTTCTTTGGTTACGATACTTTTCGCCCTGGGCAAAAAAATATTATCCAAGAGGCACTAAATAATCGAGATTTACTGGTTATTATGCCGACTGGAGGTGGTAAATCTCTTTGTTTTCAATTACCCGCTTTACTTAAATCGGGTTTAACCATAGTTGTTTCTCCTCTCATTGCCTTGATGCAAGATCAAGTAGACGCACTGCGAGATAATGGTATTGGTGCAACTTTCTTGAATAGTACTCTCAGTTGGGATGAAGTACGATCGCGCCAGGCAGCTATTCTGCAAGGTAAAATAAAATTACTTTATGTCGCCCCAGAAAGATTACTAGCAGACAACTTCGCTGCTTTTCTCCAGCAGATTGCTACTCAAGTTGGCATATCTACTATAGCTATAGATGAAGCTCATTGTGTTTCTGAATGGGGACATGATTTCCGCCCCGAATATCGACAATTAAGGCTATTGCGCGATCGCTATCCGCAAGTACCTGTACTGGCACTCACTGCTACAGCCACCAAAAGAGTACAACAAGATATTATTCAACAGTTACGATTACGCCAACCTAACACTCATCTAGCTAGTTTTAATCGTATTAATATTAACTACGAAGTTCAATCCAAAGAAAAAAGAAATTATATTCAACTACTAAAAAACATTCGTCAACAATCTGGTTCTGGTATCGTTTATTGTCTTAGTCGTCGTAGTGTAGAAGAAATCTCTTTAAGATTACAAAAAGACAATATCAAAGCTTTACCATACCATGCAGGGATGACTAATGAAACCAGAAGTATTAATCAAACTCGTTTTCTACGGGATGATGTACAAGTAATGGTAGCAACTATTGCTTTTGGTATGGGTATTAATAAACCCGATGTACGCTTTGTTTTTCATTACGATTTACCCCAAAGTTTAGAGAGTTTTTATCAAGAATCTGGGCGGGCAGGAAGAGACGGAGAAGCAGCTAAATCAATTCTCTTTTTTAGTATTGGCGATCTTAAAAAAATAGACTTTTTGATCGAACAAAAATCCGATGCTACAGAACAAAGAATTGCCCGTCAACAGTTACATCAAGTAGTTGACTATGCAGAAGGAACGGATTGTCGCCGTACTATTTTATTACGTTATTTTGGCGAAAGATATTCAGGTAATTGTGGAAAATGTGATAATTGTCTTAATCCCAAACCTGTAGAAGATTGGACGATCGAAGCACAAAAATTTCTTTCCTGTGTTGCCCGTTGCCGAGAAAGATTTGGCATGATGCATACTATTGATGTCTTAAGAGGTTCGAGGAAAAAGAAAATAGAACAATACGGACATCATTTACTTTCCACTTATGGTATTGGTAAAGATAAGACCCTAGAAGAATGGAAAATGTTAGGTCGATCGCTTTTACATCAAGGTTTAGTGGCAGAAACTAACGATGGCTATCGCATACTTAAGCTTAATAAAAAGAGTTGGGAAATTTTACGGAAACAACGTTCTGTAGAAATTGCAGTTAATAGTAATCTTAAAACTAAATCTGTAGGCGAGTATAATCCCAGACAAGCAGAAGCAGAAATGTTGTTTGAACAACTAAGAAAATTACGTAAACGAATAGCAGATGCTCAATCTGTTCCTCCCTACGTTATTTTTGCCGATTCTAGTTTGCGATCGATGGCACAAAAAAGACCCCAAAATTTAACAGATTTTTCTTTTATTTCTGGAGTTGGTGTTCATAAACTCAAGCAATATGGAGAACAGTTTGTTTCAGAAATAAGAGCGTTTTGTGAGATACACAAATTACCTGTGCCTCTACCATCTTCCAGTCAAATGATTACCTTTCAGTTTTATCAACAAGGCTTAACACCTAAACAAATTGCCCAAGAAAGAGGTTTAGCGATCGGCACAATTTATCATCATCTCAGTGAATTAATTGAAATGAATCAGCCTGTAGATATTAATACGTTGGTAGATAAAAATAAACAGCAATTTATTCTTAAAACTATAGATAAAGTTGGTGCTGATTCTCTTAAAATTCTTAAAGAAAATTTGGGGGAAGATTATAGTTATGAAGAAATTAGATTAGTGAGAGCTTGGTGGAAAAGTAAACAGAACTAGCAATTTTTCTAGACTCAAAAACTTAATACATATTTACTCATGTCCAAACAACAAGGTTTATTACACCAAGAAACTTATAAAACAATCAAGAAATGTCTTGAAGTAGTGAATCAAGAGGGTAGAGATAACTTTACCAATGCTCTTCGATCGAAACAAGGAGTAATAGCAAAAATTAAATCATTTTTATTTTTAAATCCAAATAAAGTTTTTATTTTGGGTCTTACATTTTTTGGCTTAATGAGTACAGTAAGTGCGCTTATCATACGAAACAATATCAATAACATTCTAATCCGTTTAGCATTATTTTTATTACTTTCTTTATTTTATTTATTAATTACAATAGTTATTGAGAAAATGATTCCTCGGTATTCTATGGAAAATGTATTATATCAAATAGAAATAGAGGATATGTAAAACAGATACTAGACTTTTCGCAGAAAAAAATTGTTAATGAGTTCAATAACTTTTGTGTAATTTATTGTGTGTAAGTACTTATTCCCTAAGTTTAATCGTGGGTTTTTTCCATTGATAAGATTTAACTACATCATCTAGAGGCGTACCTGCGATCGAGTTTGTATAATTACTCATGGTTTTGATGGCGATACCTAAAACCACCTCTAGAGCGTGTTGCTGTGCATATCCCAACAAAAGTAATCGGAGAGATAAAAAACTAATTGAAAGCAAGTAAAAAGCTCAAAACTACTATCCTCCCTATATGCGAAGCGGTATCCCAATACTGTTCGGATAAGCCTGAAAACTTAAGGGAATTAGGGAGTGTGGGAAGTGTGGGAAGTGTGGGAGGAGACAACTTTTAAGGTTAATCTTCCCTGTCTTCGCTCTCTCCCTTGTCTTCCCTCTCTCTGTCTCAACAGACAACCTTCTTAACCGAACAGTATTGAGCGGTATCCTTTAGGACAACCTAACCCCTACCATCACCGAAATCTCTAGTTATTTACGAGAACTGGTATGACTTCTCAAAAACAATTTTTGTACGTTACTAAAGAAAAGATGAAATTGTTCTCATCAAAGCTTCACGAATAGTTCATCGACAATTGCAAAGATATTACTAACCAAGATTGATTAGCCTAGTTTTGGTCCTAAATAAAATTTTTACTCGGGAAGATTATTGCTATGCGTGTTTGTGTTATTGGTACTGGATATGTTGGTTTAGTGACTGGTGTTTGTTTAGCTGCAATTGGACATCAGGTTATTTGTGTTGATAACAACCCCGAAAAAGTTGCTTTAATGCAATCAGGGCAATCACCAATTTATGAACTGGGATTAGCAGAAATTATGCAGTCTGCCATGGAAGCAGGCAGATTAGAATTTACTACCGATTTAGCTGCTGGTGTTGCTCATGGTGAAATTCTTTTTATCGCTGTAGGCACTCCTGCTTTACCTACAGGAGAAAGTGATACTCGTTATGTTGAGGCAGTTGCACGGGGTATTGGTACTCATCTCAATGGTGGTTATAAAGTAATTGTCAATAAATCTACTGTTCCTATTGGTTCGGGAGATTGGGTACGTCGGATTGTTTTAGACGGTGTTGCAGAACGTCAAGAAGAAATTGCTGGTTTTGATATTGTCAGTAATCCCGAATTTTTGCGGGAAGGTTCAGCAGTATATGATACCTTCAATCCAGATCGCATTGTTTTAGGCAGTAATAGTTCCAAAGCGATCGCGATGATGCAAATTCTTTATCAGCCCATTGTTAAAAGAGAGTTTGCCGAAAATGAATTTTTACCCGAAGTACCAGTGGTTGTAACCGATCTAAGTTCAGCAGAAATGATTAAATACGCTGCTAATTCTTTCTTGGCAACTAAAATTAGTTTTATTAATGAAGTCGCTAATATTTGCGATCGCGTTGGTGCAGATGTTACCCAAGTTGCTAAAGGCATTGGTTTAGATTCCCGTATTGGTAACAAGTTTTTACAAGCTGGTATTGGTTGGGGTGGTTCTTGTTTTCCCAAGGATGTCTCTGCCCTAATTCACACGGCTAAAGATTATGGTTATGAAGCAAAACTACTTCAATCTGCGGTAAAAGTAAATAAAGAGCAAAGGTTGTTAGCGATCGAAAAATTGCAACAAATCCTCAAAATTCTTAAAGGAAAAACCATTGGTTTACTTGGTTTAACTTTTAAACCTGACACCGACGATCTTCGGGATGCACCAGCATTAGATTTGATTAGAGAATTAATTCGTTTAGGTGCAAAAGTTAAAGCATACGATCCGATTATTACTAATCAAAATTTAGAAATCACTCTGACAAAAACTCCAGAAGAGTTAGCAGCAAATTGTGATGCTCTAGTATTAGTTACTGACTGGCAAGAGTTTCGCGAGTTAGATTATGCTCTTTTTGCTAGTAAAATGAATAGTCCAATTATGATTGATGGTCGTAACTTCCTCGATCGTAATGTCATCGAAAAAGCTGGATTTGCTTATATTGGCATTGGTCGCTCTGATGATTTTAAGAGATTTGCCTCTAAAATTATTAGGGAAACTGTTGTTGAATATGCCCAAATTGCTTAATTTTTAAAATAATTCTCGTATTTTTTAGCTTTTGGTTTTATTTATCGCTTAGTCCATTCATTAAAACTAATGAGGAAGGCGCGACTGCGGAATTTACTGGGGAACACTGGTCACCACTTTTACGGCGGTGTAACGGTGACTTTCGCAGTTTAAGTCGCCCGTCTAACAACTAACCTGAGTTCGGGATAAGCTAAAACACTAAATTATTTCGTTGCCACATAAACGCTTGAAATACTCTTTGTCCATTGTCCATTGTCCATTTCTATTGCATATCCAACAAAACCTGCTATCCGACTCCACATAAGGTAATAATATACAGATGGACAATAAAACACCTAAATAAATCGTTAAGACAGTGACAGAAGCAAAGAGCTATAAGGATACCGTAAATCTGCCCCAGACTGACTTTAATATGCGGGCAAATGCCGTGAAGCGCGAACCAGAATTACAAAAATTTTGGGCGGAAAACCATATTTACGAACAACTGTCACAAAATAATCCTAAAGAACCCTTCATACTCCACGATGGCCCACCCTATGCTAATGGTTCTCTACATATGGGTCATGCGTTGAATAAAATTCTTAAAGATATTATTAACAAATATAAACTGCTACAAGGACATAAAACAGATTATATTCCTGGTTGGGATTGTCATGGGCTTCCCATTGAATTAAAAGTATTGCAGAAGATGAAGTCCAAAGAGAGACAAGGATTAACCCCTCTCAAACTGCGACAAAAAGCTAAACAATTCGCCCTAGATGCCAAGCAAGAACAATGTGAAGGCTTTAAACGTTATGGTATTTGGGGAGACTGGGAACATCCCTATCTTACTCTCACTCCTGAATATGAAGCAGCCCAAATTGCTGTGTTTGGTGAGATGGCACTCAAAGGCTATATTTATCGTGGCATGAAACCCGTACATTGGAGTCCTAGCTCTCGTACAGCATTAGCAGAAGCAGAATTGGAGTATCCAGAAGGGCATACTTCTCCTAGTATCTATGCCGCTTTCCCTGTGATTAGCTTGACTGAGAAAGTACAAGAATTAGAACCATATTTACCTAATTTAGCTGTGGCAATTTGGACTACTACACCTTGGACCATTCCTGGTAACTTAGCCGTTGCGGTTAATGGTGATTTGGAATATGCCGTCGTTGATGCATCGGGTAAATATATTATCGTAGCGAAGGATTTAGTAGAACAATTATCTGCAACCTGGGAAACAGAATTAACGATCAAAGCTACTGTTTCAGGAAAAATTTTAGAAGGAATTACCTATCATCATCCGTTATACGATCGCGATAGTAAAGTCGTAATCGGTGGTGATTATATTACTACCGAATCTGGTACGGGTTTAGTTCATACAGCACCAGGACATGGACAAGAAGACTATATCACAGGACAGAAATATGGTTTACCGATTCTTTCTCCTGTAGATGATAGTGGGAAGTTTACCGAAGAAGCTGGAAAGTTTGCTGGTTTACAAGTAGTAGCTAAAGGAAATGAAAAAGTTAGTGCAGCTAATCAAGCAATCATTGATGCTTTACAAGAAGCTGGTTCACTATTAAAACACGAAGCATATGAACATAAATATCCCTATGATTGGCGTACCAAAAAGCCAACTATTTTCCGTGCTACCGAACAATGGTTTGCTTCAGTAGAAGGATTTCGCGATGCTGCTTTAGAAGCAATTAAATCTGTAACTTGGATACCCGCAGCAGGAGAAAATCGGATTACTCCGATGGTAGGTGACAGATCGGATTGGTGTATCTCCCGTCAGCGCAGTTGGGGTGTTCCAATTCCCGTATTTTATGACGAGGAGACAAACGAGGCTTTATTAACCGAGGAAACTATCAAGCATGTTCAAAATATCATTGCCGAAAAAGGTAGTGATGCTTGGTGGGAATTATCCGTAGAAGAATTATTACCCGAAAAATATCGTAATAACGGTAAAACCTATCGCAAAGGTACCGATACGATGGATGTTTGGTTTGATTCTGGTTCATCCTGGGCTTCTGTCGCCAAAGCTAGAGGATTAAAATATCCAGTGGATATGTACCTCGAAGGCAGCGATCAACATCGGGGTTGGTTTCAGTCTAGCTTGCTTACTAGTGTGGCAGTTAATAACACTGCACCCTATAAAACTGTACTTACTCATGGTTATGTAGTGGATTCTAATGGGCGCAAGATGAGTAAGTCTTTGGGTAATGGGGTCGATCCTCAAGTAATTATCGAAGGTGGTAAGAATAAAAAACAAGAACCTCCCTATGGTGCTGATGTTCTTAGATTATGGGTGTCTTCGGTAGATTATTCTTCTGATGTGCGCATCGGTAATAGCATTGTTAAACAATTAGGAGATATCTACCGCAAGATTCGTAATACCTCCCGTTTCTTATTGGGTAACCTACACGATTTCGATCCCAAAAAGGATGCTGTTGCTTATGCCGATTTACCCGAATTAGATAAGTATATGTTGCATCGGATCACTGAAGTATTTGCTGAGATCACCGATGCTTACGAAAGTTATCAGTTTTATCGTTTCTTCCAAACTGTCCAAAATTTCTGTGTCGTAGATTTATCTAATTTCTATCTCGATATTGCTAAAGATAGATTGTATATTAGTGCTTTGGATTCTTTTCGTCGTCGTAGCTGTCAAACAGTTTTAGCTATAGCAGTAGAGAATTTAGCTAAAGCTATTGCCCCTGTATTATGCCATATGGCAGAAGATATCTGGCAATCTTTACCCTATGACACTGGTTATAAATCTGTTTTCCAATCTGGTTGGGTAGAAATTCAAGAGCAATGGCGCGTAGGGGCGAATGGCCATTCGCCCCTACAATTGTGGGATACTATTCGTAACCTGCGGGATGAGGTTAACAAGGTGATGGAAGAGGCGAGAAAAGATAAAGCGATCGGTTCTTCTTTAGATGCTAAAGTGTTACTTTATCTTGGAGACACAGAACTAAAAGATAAACTGGCTTCTCTAAATCCAAGTAATTCTTTAAATGCCAAATCTGTCGATGAGTTGCGTTATTTCTTCCTAGCTTCTCAAGTAGATTTGGTAGATAATATCGATGCGATTGAAAAAGCAGAATATAAGAGTCAATCCGATAATGTTTCTATCGCTATTGTGAAAGCTGATGGTGAAAAATGTGAAAGATGTTGGAATTATTCTACTACTGTGGGTCAATTTAAAGATGATCCGACAATCTGCGATCGCTGTAATAGTGCCTTAAAAGGTGAATTTTAATTCTGATTCGGAACAGGGATAATTGGTTTATTATCCCTAACTAATTCAAGAAAAAAAATCAAAATTTTTAGTTTTCTATATAGTTATAATCATTAGCTTTAGGAGTATTTTTTACTATGAAATTTCCAGTAACACTTTATCAAGATGAGGAAGGTTGGTATGTTGTTGAATGTCCCACAATTCCAGGCTGTTTAAGTCAAGGAGAAACTCAAGAAGAAGCTTTGTTGAATATTCAAGAAGCGATTCAATTATGTCTAGAAGTGCGTAAAGAAAAAGGATTACCTTTGACAACCGAATATTTTGAAGTAGAAGTTCCTGTCAATGGCTAAATTACCTAGAATCTCAGGAAAAGATGCGGTCAGAGCATTTAAAAAATTGGGATGGGAAATTTCTCGACAAAGAGGAAGTCATATCGTAATGACTAAGGATGGTTCTATTTATTCACTATCTATTCCTAACAAAAAAACTCTTGCCCCAGGACTTCTTAGAAGCTTGATCAGCAAAGCTGATTTAACTGTAGATGAGTTTATTAATCTTCTCTAATCTCAAGTTGAAAGCAAATCATATGGGAATTATTCTTTAAGTGTTGGTAATTCTGTTGACGATCCCATAATCTGCGATCGCTGCAATAGTGCCTCAAAGGTAACTAAGGTGGTTAATTAAGAACAACTTTCCCTGCTTTCAATTTCGCTGCATCACAGATTTTCTGTTAATCTAAAGAACGCTGTATTATTTTAAATTTTATTTGATAAGAACCGATTATGAGAACTAACTATTGCGGCGATCTAAGGGCGGAACATATAGATAAGACGGTAACTCTATTTGGCTGGGTAGATCGTCGTCGCGATCATGGTGGTGTGATTTTTATTGATTTACGCGATCGCACTGGCACAGTTCAAATAGTTAGCGATCCCCAACGTACCCCCGATTCCTATAATGATGCCGAGGCTCTCCGTAGTGAATATGTAGTTAAAATTATCGGTAAAGTTTCCCAGCGTCCCGAAGAATCCCTCAACCCCAAACTTCCGACAGGAGAAGTAGAAATTTATGCTGATTCGATAGAATTATTAAATAATGTGAGTAAGCAATTGCCTTTTCAGGTTTGTACCTCAGAATATGAATCAGTACGGGAAGATCTACGGCTTAAATATCGCTATCTCGACTTAAGAAGCGATCGCATGGCTCAAAATCTGCAACTGCGCCATCAAGTAGTCAAAGCAATGCGCCGTTTCCTGGAGGATGAAGAGAATTTCCTAGAAATTGAAACTCCTATCTTGACTCGCTCGACTCCTGAGGGAGCTAGAGATTATTTAGTGCCTTCTCGGGTAAATCCTGGTGATTGGTATGCCTTACCCCAATCTCCTCAGCTATTTAAGCAATTACTAATGATCTCGGGATGCGATCGCTATTACCAAATCGCTCGTTGTTTCCGCGATGAAGATTTACGCGCTGACAGACAGCCAGAATTTACCCAATTAGATATGGAAATGAGTTTCATGTCGGTAGAAGAGATTATCGAACTCAATGAAGCTTTAATTTGTCAGATCCTGAAAACTGTTAAAGGTATTGATTTGCCTCGCCCTTTCCCTCGTTTAACCTATGCCGAAGCCATGGCTCGTTACGGCAGCGATCGCCCTGACACTCGTTTTGGCTTAGAATTGGTTGATGTTAGCGAAATTGTTAAAGATAGTGGTTTTAAAGTATTTTCTGGGGCAGTTGCCAGTGGTGGCACAGTTAAAGTACTACCGATTCCTGGGGGCAATGAGACTATTTCTAATGTGAGAATCAAACCCAAAGGCGATATTTTCAATGAAGCGATCGCCGCAGGAGCTAAGGGGATTGCTTATATTAGAGTCAGAGAGAATAACGAAATTGATACCATTGGGGCTATTAAAGATAATCTTTCTGAAGCGCAAAAGCAGGAATTATTAGAGAAAACCGGAGCCAAACCAGGACATTTACTATTATTTGGGGCAGGAGATACGAATACGGTCAATAAAACCTTAGATCGGGTACGTTTGTTTATGGGCAAAGAATTAGGCTTAATCGACAATAATCAATTAAACTTAATCTGGATTACCGAATTTCCCATGTTTGAATGGAATGCTGATGAGAAACGTTTAGAAGCACTCCACCACCCCTTTACTGCGCCTTATCCTGAAGATCTTGACGATTTAGCAACTGCTAGAGCCCAAGCTTATGACCTAGTTTACAACGGTGTTGAAATTGGCGGCGGCAGTTTACGGATTTATCAGCAAGATATCCAAGAAAGAGTTTTTGCCACCATCGGTTTATCTGAAGAAGAAGCTAAAGAGAAATTTGGTTTCCTCTTAGAAGCCTTTGAATATGGCACACCTCCCCATGGGGGAATTGCTTATGGTTTAGATCGTCTTGTCATGCTATTGGCGCAAGAAGAGTCAATCCGCGATGTGATTGCTTTCCCCAAAACCCAACAAGCAAGTTGTCTCTTAACAGAAGCGCCAGCAAGAGTAGATAATAAACAACTACAAGAGTTACAAGTAAAATCTACCTACAAACCCAAGAAGTAATGTTTGAGTAAGCCTGATGGAGTTTTCTTCTCCTTCAGGTATGGGAGCTTTTTATCAATAAATTAACTATTACTCTAAATCAGGATCTTAAAATAATTTGTATAGAAAGCAAACTCCTGGCGAATGGTTTCAACTTCTAATCCGAATTGCTGAGCACTATATTCATGTTTACCGTGCTTGTGCTATTGAATCGATTAATACTTCTAATGGTTCTTCGATTTTTCTGTTTCTTGGGGCTGAAATCTGCGATCGCCTCTCAGCCTCTTGAATCAAATATTCTTTATTTAATCGTTGGAATTGATGTGGCATAGACTTCACCTCTTCTTGTGACTTCTCCAGGCATTGATGCTTCGCATACAATGTTGGCTTCCCCAAGCTCCAAAGAGCGAAGAGATCTTCCTTCGTGGTACTCGAATCTTCTTGCTCCGTCCCTATGCTTGAGGAAACCTCAAGCGGGGCGGTGCGCTTTCCCACTACGGCAGTTTAACGTCAGGAGCAAGTCCAGCCTGACGAGGTGTGACGAGGTTTAGCACCCATCAAAAACCTAGAACCTATGTTCCTTAAAGATTTTACTTACAGGAGGCAGTAACTTGAAACAGTTGCACTACCCTGTAAAACCCTATATCTTTAGTTATCGAGGTACAAATATCAGTTGAGGCTATTATCCTTCTTTCTGATTGCAGCTATCATACAATGAGCAAGACCTTTGTTGTATGAAGATTTATGTTGAAGATACAAACTCTGCGCTTGTTTCCATCCCGACTTTCGCCTTCGGCAGAAAGCGGGGCTTCCCACTCGCAATGCTAAAAATCTGCTGTGGATCGAAGATAGCAATAGTTTCAGGCTATTTGGCACTAGGTGACAGCTTGCTTAGCCTTACGCCTCAACGGATAATTTACACCTGGCAAAAATTTCCCGAGCAACCATGACACATATAGGTTTATATTGCCCCGCTGAAACGGGTCATCTCCACACCATGCTTCCCCTAGGACTAGCATTACAAGAAAAAGGCTACCAGATCACTTTTTTTGGCGTTCCCGATGCAGAAGCCAAAATAAAAGCAGCTAACCTTGATTTTTACCCCATTGGTGCAGATATTTTTCCTCCAGGTTCAACAGCAGATTTGTTTAAAAAACTCAGTCAACTCAAAGGCATTCCCGCCTTACAATTAACTATTAACTTGTTTTATAAATCTGCTCAGATTTTCCTCGAAGAAGGAGTAAATGCCCTTCAAAAAACTGGAGTAGAAGCTTTACTTGTCGATCAAATTAATCCAGAGGGAGGCACAGTTGCTCAATTATTGGATATCCCTTTTATAACTGTTTGTAGTGCCCTACCTTTTAATCAAGAACCTGGAATACCCCCTGTATTTACCCCTTGGCTTTACCGTCCCTTATGGTGGGCTAATCTCAGAAATTGGCTAACCTACCAAGTTACCAACCCTTTTGGACAAGCCGGAAAAAAACTGAGACTTAAATATCGTCAAAAGTGGCAATTAGGAGCGGAAACCTACACAGATTCTCCCCTAGCCATTCTCTGTCACCAACCTGCTGCCTTTGATTTTCCCCGTCAAACCCTCCCACCTCATTTTCACTACACAGGTCCTTATCACACGAGTTATAGTCGTATTGCAGTCGATTTTCCTTGGCATAAACTCACAGGAGAACCCCTAATTTATGCTTCGATGGGAACTGTGCAGAATTGTTTAAGTTATGTTTTTGAGGTGATCGCCGGGGCGTGTCAAGGATTAGATGCTCAATTGGTTATTTCTCTAGGGGGAGGTTCAGAACCGGATTCTTTACCCAATCTTCCAGGAAATCCTCTTGTCGTCAAATATGCTCCTCAGTTGGAACTTTTGCAAAAAGCTGCCCTAACTATTACCCACGCTGGGATGAATACAACTTTAGAGTCCTTAACCTATGGTGTCCCAATGATAGCTATTCCCGTGACCAACGATCAACCAGGTATCGCAGCAAGGATTGTTTGGACAGGAGTGGGAGAGATGATCGGTTTAGGTAAGTTGAACTCGGAGAATTTACGCCCAATGGTTAAGCGCATTCTAGGGGAAGAACGTTATCATCAAAATGCTCGAAAATTGCAGCAAGCTATTGAGCAGTCAGGTGGAATAGAGCGGGCTATTACCATTATTGAACAGGCTATTAACCCAAGTTGCGGGTTATTATAAGCATCACAATAAAGTGAACTACCTTAAAAAAAGATTCAACTATCCGACATCTTCGGAGTCAAAAGATAACACCATGGAAAAACAATATATTAATGTAGGAAAATATACGGCTGCTTACACCGAAGTTGGGGAAGGGACACCAATAATTTTTTTACATGGTTTTTTCGGCAATGCCTGGACCTTAAATACCTTGGTTAAAGAGCTTCAGCCTCATTACTCTTGTATTAATCTAGAAATGCTAGGTTTTGGGGATTCTTCTAAACCTCAGATTCGTTATCTTGTGGATCATCAAGTAGAATTTTTACAAAATTTCATTAGTGCTAAAAAA
>JAAUYH010061652.1_pt1 | contig 14575 bp, 11 predicted proteins | sample 7278061 | NCBI WGS metagenome assembly JAAUYH01 (sample SAMN14350203, study PRJNA611818) | marine sediment metagenome | isolation source: surface marine sediment (0.6m) | place: French Polynesia: Moorea | collected 2018-08
GGCCCAAACAGTCACGATGCCGGAGCACACGGCGGAATCGACGGCGCTCACCGAGCTGATCCTGGAGAGCTTCCGGCTCAACGGCTGCCTGCTGGCGGCCGGCGACCGGTTGACCGGCGATCTCGGGCTGACCAGCGCCCGCTGGCAGATCCTCGGCGCGATCGACGACCGGCCGCGCTCGGTGGCCCAGATCGCCCGGCTGATGGGGCTGACGCGGCAGGCGGTCCAGCGCATCGCCAATGTGCTGGTGGAGGAGGGGTTCGCCGGCTTCGCCGACAATCCCGAGCACAAGCGCGCCAAGCTGGTCCGGCTGACCGACAAGGGCCGGTCGGCGCTCGACCGGATCAACGGCCGCCAGGCGGCATGGTCGGCGCGGCTGGCGACCGGCATGCGCGTCGCCACCATCCAGGCCGCGTTGGCCGTGCTGAGGACCTGCCGTCGGCGCCTGGAGGCGGAGGACCGGTGACGATGGCGAATCTGCCGGCGCGTCCGCAACGGGCTGCGTCCGGGTTCGCCAAGGGCGAGGCGGGAGAATAGGGGCCTGGCGTCAGGCGGCCGCGCCGCGCGAGCGCTCCAGCAGGCCTTTCAGCGCCTCGTAGCCCTTGCGCACGTCACCTGGTGGCGCGCGCCAGATGTTGAGCTCCACAAGCGCCCAGACCGGATCGACACCAGCCAACTGCGCCAGTCGCACCATGGTCTCGTCGGCCGGCCAGGCTCGCCGGGTCCGCCAATGGTTAACGGGGCTGCCCCGGAAGCCGAGCATGCGCCCGAGCTCCCGTTCCGACTGGACACGCTGCCTGGACAGGGCGAGGTCGATGTAGTCGTCGATGGTCACAGTCAGCTCAACCCACACAATGAGTTGCGCCTAGAGCCGCTAGGCGCGGCGCATCGTGTAGCCCCGGTTTGTGGCGGCCTGACGGCAGGCGTTGCCGACGGCAGGGGACGTCCGGTGGGAACCCATTGGCGTGCAGACCGGTCCATTGAACGTAAAAGACCAGATAGTCTGATAATGTATATTATGGAAAATACAGATGCGGTCACTCAGAGCACGATCACCAGGCCGTCATAGGCCGGCTCCACGCCCTTCGGCAGCTTGGCCATCAGCGTGTCGTAGTCCATTAGGTGGTTCATGTGCGTCAGATAGGCCATGTCCGGCTTCACGCGCTCGATCCAGCCCAGCGCCCGGTCCAGATGGGCGTGGCTGGGATGCGGCTCCTCGCGGGTGGCGTCGACGACCCAGACCTTGACGCCCTCCAGCGCCGCGAAGGCCGCGTCGTCGAGGTCGACCACGTCGGTGGAATACGCGAAATCGCCGAAGCGGAAACCGAGCGACTCGGAGAAGCCGTGGTCCTGGATGAACGGCACCACGTCGAGGTCGCCGACGCTGAACCGGCCGTCGATAACCTGAACTGTGAGGATCGGGCGATAAATGCCTCTATCCATGTCCACATTGCCGACCGCATACGGAAAGGACTCCATCAGGCGTTCCAGCGTCGCGGCGTCGGCATAGCCCGTCAGAGCACCGTCCTTCCAGGTCATCGGCCTGAGATCGTCGATGCCGTGGATGTGGTCGGCCTGGCCATGGGTGTAGCGCACCGCGTCGAGGCGGGTTATGCCGGCATCCAGGAGCTGGGCGCGCAAATCGGTCGGCGTGTCGACCAGAACCGTCGTGGCGCCCTGCTCCACCAGGATCGCCGGCCGGCTGCGCCGGTTCTTCGGGTTGAACGGATCGCAGACGCCCCAATTGTTGCCGACCATCGGCACGCCGAGCGAGCCGCCGCAGCCGAGGATGGTGACCTTCATGACAGGCGGCTTCCAATCGTCACCGGCGTCATTGCGAGGAGCGACAGCGACGCGGCAATCCACTGCCGGCCGAAGGCGTGGATCGCCGCGCCTTCGGCTCGCGATGACGGTGCTGGTGAGATGGAATGGTCAGCTCTACCGCCGACTCCGGCGGTGGCCACAGGAACCGCGAGACCGGTCATCCGGCCGTATCCTGAGCCTCGGGCCGGGGCACCTTGTCGAACAGGGTGAAGAAGTTCTCGGTGGTCAGCCGGGCGGCCTCGGCGACGCCGATGCCCTTGACCTCGGCCAGCCGGGCCGCGGTGTGGGCCACATAGGCCGGCTCGTTGCGCTTGCCGCGCTTGGGCACCGGCGCCAGATAGGGCGAGTCGGTCTCGACCAGCAGCCGGTCCATCGGCAGGTCCCGGACGGTGTCGCGGATGTCGTCGGAGCGGTTGAAGGTCAGGATCCCTGACAGCGACACGTAGAAGCCGAATTCGACAGCGTTTTCAGCCAGTTCCCGAGTCGAGCTGAAGCAGTGAATGACGCCGCGCAGGGGTTTGTCGCCACCCTCGCCCGCGCCTTCCTCGCGCAGGATGCGGATGGTGTCGTCATCGGCGCTGCGGGTGTGCACCACCAGCGGCAGCCCGGTCTCCCGCGCCGCCTGGATATGGGTGCGGAAGCTGGCCTGCTGCTGGTCGCGCGGGCTGTGGTCGTAATGGTAGTCGAGGCCGCTCTCGCCGATGCCGACGATCTTCGGATGCCGGGCGATCTCGGCCAGGCGCTCGACCGTCATCGGCTCTTCCGAGGCGGCGTTGTGCGGATGCACGCCGGCGGCGCAGAACACGTCGTCGAACCGCTCGGTGATCGCCAGGTTCTGGTCGAGCTGGCTCGGCCGGGTGCAGATCGTCACCATGCGTCCGACGCCGGCGGCACGGGCGCGCTCGACGACCGCGTCCAGCTCCCCGGCGAAATCCCGGAAGTCGAGATGGCAATGGCTGTCGACCAGCATCAGGCGCGCTCCGTCGCCTCCTCGACATAGCGCGGAAACACGCCCTGGGGCCTGGGCAGCACCGATCCGGGCTTCAGCGCATGATCGTCGCCCAGGCAGCCGAAGTCGCGGGCGTCCGCGGCGACGTCGAGCTGGGTCAGCATCAGCGCCATGGCGTCCGGCATCACCGGCTGGACCAGGATCGCCAGCCGCCGCACGGTCTCGGCCAGGACGTAGAGCACCGTCGCCATGCGCTCGGGATCGCTCTTGCGCAGCGCCCAGGGCGCCTGCTCGTCGACATAGCGGTTGGCGTCGCCGACCACCGCCCAGATCCCCTCCAGGGCCTTGTGGAAGGCCTGGACGTCGATCTGGCGGCGCAGCTCCGGCAGCAGGCCGGCGGCCGCGTCCAGCAGCGCCCGGTCGGCCTCGGTGAAATCGCCCGGCTGGGGCACCGCGCCGCCGCAGTTCTTGGCGATCATCGACAGGACCCGCTGGGCCAGGTTGCCGAAGTCGTTGGCCAGATCGCCGTTGCAGCGGCCGACCATGGCGCGATGCGAGAAATCGCCGTCATTGCCGAACGGCACCTCGCGCAGCACGAAGTACCGCACCTGATCGAGCCCGTATTCCCCGACCAGTGCGTGCGGGTCGATCACGTTGCCGATGGATTTGGAGATCTTCTGCCCTTCATTGGTCCACCAGCCATGGGCGAAGACCCGCTTCGGCGGCTCCAGCCCCGCCGACATCAGGAAGGCCGGCCAATAGACCGCGTGGAAGCGCAGGATGTCCTTGCCGATCATGTGCAGATCGGCCGGCCAGAACTTCCTGTAAGTGTCTGAATCCGTTGCCGGATAACCCGCCGCGGTGATGTAGTTTGTCAACGCGTCCAGCCAGACATACATGACGTGCTTGTCGTCGCCGGGGACCGGCACGCCCCAGTCGAACGTGGTGCGGCTGATCGACAGGTCGCGGAGGCCCGACTTCACGAAGCTGACCACCTCGTTGCGCCGCGCCGCCGGCAGGATGAAGTCCGGATTGGCCTCGTAGAAGGCCAATAGCCGGTCCTGCCAGGCCGACAGCCGGAAGAAATAGCTCGGCTCCTCGACCCACTCGCATTCATGGCCGCTGGGGGCGATCTTCTTGCCGTCGACATCGGTCAACTCGTCCTCGGTGTGGAACGCCTCGTCGCGCACCGAGTACCAGCCGGCATATTTGCCGAGATAGATGTCGCCATTGTCGGCGATCGCCTGCCAGATCGCCTGGCTGGCCGTCTTGTGCCGCGCCTCCGTGGTGCGGATGAAGTCGTCGTTGGAGAAGTTGAGCAGCTTGCCGAGGTCGCGGAAGTTCTGGCTTACCCGGTCGGTGAAGGTCTGCGGGTCGATCCCGGCCTCCTTGGCCGAACGCTGGACCTTCTCGCCGTGCTCGTCGGTGCCGGTGAGGAAATAGACCTCATAGCCGTCCAGCCGCTTGAACCGGGCCAACGCGTCGCAGGCCAGGGTCGTGTAGGCGTGGCCGATATGGGGCCGGTCGTTGACGTAGTAGATCGGCGTGGTCAGGTAGTAGGTCTTGTCGGCACCGGCCATTTGTCCGCTCTCCAGATGAGCTTGCGGCGCCGGCCCGCTCCCCCGCCCGGCCACCCATGAGCATACTGTCGTGGGGTGGCGGGGGGGGGGTGGGGGCCGGTGCCGCGTCCGCGTGAGCGGACCTTAATCTCAAGCCCGTGCCGCGTCCTCCAGGGCCATGAAGGCCTGCAGAACGACCTGTTTCCTGTCCAGATTGGCGCTGTCCGCCCGGGCGAAAAGGCGGTGGGTCTTTTCCCATACCTCAAGCCAGGGTTCAAGGCCGGCGCGGCCGCTGCGACCGGCGGTCAGGCGCCGGCCGAGGGCGCCGTCTCCGGCGACGATCTCCGGCGGCTCGGAGCCCCTGGCCAGCGCCCCGATCAGGCCCTCCAGCCAGGTCTCGAGAAGCCCGGCGACGGCCCGGTAGGCCGGCTCGGCCGCCGGTGCCGCCAGCTTGTCCGCCATCCGGTGCGCCGCCACCATGTCCAGGTCGGGCAGGGTCTCCAGCAGGTCGATCAGGCCGCGATAGAGGGTCAGGCCGCCCTCCTCCACCAGTTCCAGGGCGCGGCCGGGGCTGCCGCGCGACAGCCTGGCGGCCGCCAGGGCGTCCTCGGACGACAGGTCCGGCGCCTGGCGGCCCAGCAGCCCCATCAGCTCGGTTTCGGCAAGCGGCTGCAGCGTCAGGCTGCGGCAGCGCGAGCGGATGGTCGGCAGCAGCGCCCCCGGGCGGTTGCTCACCAGCAGCAGCACCGCGCGGTCCGGCGGTTCCTCCAGCACCTTCAACAGGGCATTGGCGCTGCTCGCGTTCATCCGCTCGGCCTCGTCCACCACCACGACCCGCCAGCCGCCCTCGGCCGGCGTCAGGCGCAGGAACGGCGCGATCTTGCGGATCTCGGCCACCGGCAGATCGGCCGGCCGCTTGCCCCTGTCGTCCGCCGGCGGCCGCTCGACGGTCAGCAGGTCGGCATGGCCGCCGGCGGCGACCCGGCGGAACACCGGGGCCTCGGAGTCGCAATGGAGGCTGTCCTGGACATCGTCGCCGAACAGCCCTCCGGCCCCTGCCGCGCCGCCGGAGAGCAGGAACCGGGCGAAGCGGAAGGCGAGCGTCGCCTTGCCGATCCCGGCCGGCCCGCCGATCAGCCAGGCATGCGGCAGCCGGCCGGACCGGGCCGCGGCCAGGAGCACGGACTCCGCCGCCTGATGGCCCGCCAGCTCGGGATTGGCGCGCGGCGGCAGGACGCTGTCTGCGCTCATGGGATCGACAGCCGCTGCATGACGGCGTCCAGTATGGCTCTGGCGACGCTGTCGGTCGATCCGCCGGCGTCGATCAGCACGCAGCGGTCGGGCTCCGCCTCGGCGATCGCCAGGAAGCCCTGCCGCATGCGCTCGTGGAAGCCGCCATCCATACGCTCATAGCGGGTTTCCGCGCCGGTGCGCCCGCCGGCCCGGCGCAGCCCCTCCTCCACCGGCAGATCCAGGATCAATGTCAGGTCGGGACGGAAATCACCCAAGGCCGTGCCATGCAGCCGCTCGACCCAGTCCCGGCCGAGACCGTGGCCATAGCCCTGATAGGCCATGGTGCTGTCGGCGAAGCGGTCGGAGATCACCCAGTCCCCGCGCTCCAGCGCCGGGCGGATGGTGCTGCGCAGATGCTCGCGCCGCGCCGCGTAATGCAGCAGCGCCTCGGTCTCCGGGTCCCAGCGGTCCGGGTCGCCTTCCACCAGCAGGCGGCGGATCAGCTCCGAGCCGGGCGCGCCACCGGGCTCGCGGGTCGTCACCACGGCGACACCGTGCTCGGTCAGGGATTGCGCCAGACGCGCGACCTGGGTGCTCTTGCCGGCGCCCTCGCCCCCTTCCAGGGTGATCAGCTTGCCGGCGGCCGCCACACTATTTCAGCCAGCCGAACAGCAATTGCCCGGCATTGGCGGCGGCGCGGGCGAAGAAGCCCTTCTCCGCCACGTCGGCGCCGGCCAGCAGCGGCAGCTCCATGGAGGGCGAGCCGGGCGCGGTGACGATCAGCTTGCCGAGACGGTCTCCGGCGGCGATCGGCGCCCGCACCGGCTCCTCGACCTGGGCCACCACCGAGAGGTCGCTGCGCAGCGAGCGGCGCAGGGTCACGATCAGGTCGTCGGCCAGCACCAGAGGGACCGTCTCGGTCTGGCCCAGCCACACCTCGGCCGTCTCGACGGTCTCGCCGCCATCGAACAGCGCCACGTTGTCGAACTCGCGGAAGCCCCAGGACATGAGGCGGGCGCTCTCATCGGCGCGGGCGTTGACGCTGGCCAGGCCGTTGACGACCAGCACCAGGCGGCGTTCGTCCTGGACCGCCGAGGCCGCCAGGCCGTAGCCGGCATCCTCGGTGTGGCCGGTCTTCAGCCCGTCGGCGCCCATGTTGCGGTACAGCAGCGGGTTGCGATTGCCCTGGCGGATCTCGCTGAAGGTGAACTCGGTCTCGGCGAAGTAGTGATAGTACTGCGGAAAATCCTCGATCAGCCGCTGCGACAGGATGGCGAGGTCGCGGGCGGTGGAGAAGTGGTTCGGGTCGGGCCAGCCGGTGGAATTGGCGAAATTGGTGTTGCGCATCCCGAGCTGGCGGGCCCGCTCGGTCATCGCCTGTGCGAAGCCCTCCTCGGTGCCGCCCAGCGCCTCGGCGATGACGATCGAGGCGTCGTTGCCCGACTGCACGACGATGCCGCGGATCAGGTCCTCGACCCGGACTTCGGTGCCGACCTCCACGAACATCTTCGAGCCGCCCTTGCGCCAGGCGTATTCGCTGACCGGCAGCATCTCGTCAAGCGACAGCCGGCCGTCCTCCAGCGCCTCGAACAGCATGTAGACCGTCATGATCTTGCTCATCGACGAGGTCGGCATCGGTGAGTCCGCCTCCTTCTCGAGCAGCACCGACCCCGTCTCCATGTCGACGAGGATGGCCTGATCGGCGGACGTCTCCACCGTGGGCTGGGCCCGCGCCGCGCCGGCCAGCACCGCCAGAATGACGAGCACGAGCGTCGTCATGAGCGCCAGATGGCGGGCGGCGTCCTGGACAGAGATGGCAGAGGCTCGGGCGGCGGGAGTCGGATACGGCGTCACGCGGGGGGGCATCAGGGCCTGTGTCTCCATTCAGGCGGTTGCGGCGGTGCCAAGCTATACCGTGGGCGGTGGCGAAAGTTTGGCGCGGCGCCGTCCTAGGGCGCGGGTCAGGGTCACCGTGAGACGATGCGGGCGTCGGACTGGCCGCGGTCGATCACCCCGGCCAGCACCTCGTCGGCGCGGTCGGCGGATTCGATCGGGCCGAGTTGGACAAGATAGAGGGTGGAGCCATCGCCGCGGGTCAGCGGCGCGATGGTCGTGTTGGCCAGCGGCGCCAGACGGTCGCGCAGCCGGGTGGCGTTGTCATAGACCGAGAACGCGCCGGCCTGGACGAAATAGCGCTCCTCGGCAAGGTCCGGGCGGGCCGGTGCCGACTGGGTTTGAATCGAGGGCCGGGCCGGGGCAGCAGACTGGACGGGCCGCTGGTCCGGAACCGGCGCGACCAGGGGCGTCGGTGCCGCCAGGGGCGCGGGCGCCGCCAGCGGCGTGGGTGCCGTAGGCGGCGTCGGTGCCGCCAGGGGCGCAGGGGCTGCCAGAGAGGCCACCTGGACCTCCTCGCGCGGGCGGGCCGGCACCATCGGCCCCGGGTCGCCGCCCCGGGCCGCGACCGCGATGGCGTAGCTCTCGTCGGTCAGGACCTGGACGCGCACCTGGGCGGTCCCCTGGTCCAGGAAGCCGAGGAGTTCGGCGGCGCGGCGCGACACGTCGATGATGCGGTCATGGGCGAACGGGCCCCGGTCATTGACCCGGACCACGACCGACCGGCCGTTCTCCAGGTTCACCACCCGCACCAGGCTCGGCATCTGCAACGTCGGATGGGCGGCGGTCAGGGCGTTCTGGTCATAGATCTCGCCATTGGCGGTCAGATTGCCGTCAAAGCCCGGGCCGTACCACGAGGCCTCGCCCACCGCGTCATAGGTGAAGCTCTCCTCCGGATGGTACCAGATGCCGTTGACTTCATAGGGGGTGCCGACCTTGTACACACCCTCGCCCTGCGGGCGGCTGACGGCGGCGATATGACTGGCGAGCTCGACGCTGCTGCAGGCGCCCAGCACCAGAACGGCGATGGCGACGCGGGCAAGGCTGGCGGTGAAGCCCGGCCGGCCGGGGCTGCGCTGCGGCCGGTAGCTCAGAAAGTGCATCCATAGCCTCCCGGGCCGTCCTGGCAGCCGCCGATCCGGTCGGCCAGGATGCCAACCGTCGTCGCGAAATAGGTCGAGCGGTTCCAGTTCATCAGCACGCGGTAGTTCTGGTAGACCAGATAGGCCGATCCCCGCGGCCCGTCCGGCAGGACCAGCGAGGCGCTCACATCGGCTCTCGGCAGGTCCCGGCCGTCATAGCGACGCACCCCCAACGCCTGCCATTCTGCAAGGCTGCGTCGCGAGCCCAGCCCCGCCAGCGTCTCGTCGAACCCGTTCGGCAACCGGACCTGGCGGCCCCAGGTGACGCCGTCGTTCCATCCGGCCTCGGCCAGGAAATTGGCCGCCGAGGCGAAGACATCCGCCCGGGTCGTCCAGATGTCGCGCCGGCCGTCGCCGTCATGGTCGACCGCCAGACGCAGGAAGTTCGACGGCATGAACTGGCTCTGCCCCATGGCGCCGGCCCAGGATCCCTTCATGTCGGCGATGGCGATATGACCCTCGTCCAGGATCCTCAGGGCGTTGAGCAGTTCGCGGCGGAAATAGTCGCTGCGGCGGCCGTCATAGGCCAGGGTCGCCAACGCCTCGATCACCGGATACCCGCCGGTGTAGCTGCCGTAGCTGGTCTCCATGCCCCACAAGGCGACGATGAAGCGCGGTTGGACGCCGTAGGCGGCGCCGATCTCGGCCAGAAGATCGCGGTTCTCCTCCAGCAGCCGCCGGCCGCGCTCGATCCGCGACTCCGGGGTCTGTCTCTCCAGATACTCGGAGAAGCTGAGCCGACCCTCCGGCTGGCGGCGATCCAGTTCGATCACCCGCGGGATCGGGCTGATGCCGGTCAGGGCGCTGTCCAAGGTCGCCTCGCTGACGCCCATCGCCTCGGCGTCGGCGCGCACCGCGTCCAGCCACTGGTCGAATGGCACCTGGGCGATGGCCGCCGACGGACCCGCCCACAGCCAGACCACAATCGCGACCACGCCCAGGGGCATCGCCTGTAACCGCTTCATGTCCCTAGTCTCCATGCGCCGCCCAGCAACAACATCTTGTGCCATACGGCCGCCCAGGCTTCAACCGTTTGCAGGCCCGGGTTGCCGGGGCGCGAAGCCTAGAAGGACAGGCGATAGCGCAGGCCGGCGGAGAATTCGGGGTCGGCGTCCCGGACATGGTCCGGTTCGAATCGCGTGACGAAGCTGAAATCGAGCTGTTCGTCCGGGCTCAGGGAGAAGCCATAGGTGACTTCCGCGTCGGTCTCGCGCCCACTCGGCTCCAGCCCGACCGTCTCTTCCTGGAAGGCCACCGCGCCTTCCAGCGTGCGCGATTGCGGCGTCGTCACGGTGGCAGATCCGTCGGTGACCCGCAGCGGCTGCATCACGGCGATCGACAGGCGGTCATCGCCGGCGAACAGGTCACGGGCAGCGAGTCCCAGGCTCATCGCCTCGCTGCGCACGCCGCTGAATCCGCCGATCAGGTCGGTGGACAGCGATCCGGCATCACTCTGCCCGCTGGTGTAGCTGCCGAACAGGTCGACCGAGTCGGTCAGCGGCACCACGCCGAACGCGGTGACGAAATCGGTGGTGGCGGTTCCGCCCAGCGAGAATCCGCCATCGCCTCCGGCCTGCAGCAACCCGTCCTCCTCGATCAGGCGGCCGAACTGGATTCCGAGCCGCAGGCCCGACTCGGCCAGGTGGCTCATCTCGGCGACGTAGACCGATGCGTCGTCCGGGCCGTTCTCCAGCTCCTGACCCAGCGCCGCCTCGTTCATCCCGACCCCGACGCGCAGCTGCAGCCCATCGCCAAACCGTGTCGACACCGTTGCGTTGCCGCCGGTATCGGCCATGCCGATGAACGCCATGTCGCTGGCGCCAAGCAGGCCGCCGCCAACCGGTGCGCCGGCGCCATGCAGTCCGAACCGGCTGCCGGCCCCCTGCCCCTGCGCCACCGTGATATCCGTGTCCTCCGAGATCTGGTGCCGCAGGTTGAAGCTGGCCTCGGAGCCGTCCTCGACCAGCGCCGCGCCTTCCCACCGCGCCGGCTCGTCGCCGGCCTCGTCGGCCCGGACCTGGATCCGGGTTCCCGGGGTCAGGGCGGTCTCGAAGCGCTCGCCGCTGTTGCCCGCGGTCAGGAACCCCAGGACATCCGGCCCGGTGGACTGGGTGGCGATCGAACCGGTCAGGTCGACGTAGTAGTCGCGGCCGTAGCCGTCGAGGAACATGGTGCTGGCCAGGACGCTGGAGCGGCTGAGGGCGTCGCCGAAGGCGGCTCCGAGCTGCAGCATGGTCTGGTCGGGGTCGGCGCCGCCGCCATCGACCGAAGCGGTCGTGGGGATCGACAGGGTGCCCAGCGGCAGGGCGGCCGCCGCCAGGTTCATCAGCCCCCGGCCATAGATGGGATCGGTGCCCGGGGCTCCGAGATCGGTGGCGCTGACCAGCAGGATGTCGACGATCTGGGTCGGGGTCAGGGCCGGAAAGCGCTCCTTGAGCAGGGCCGCGGCGCCGGCGATCAGCGGCGCCGAGAAGGAGGTGCCGCTGACCACCGTGTAGCCGCCGCCGATATCGGTGGTCAGCAGGCCGACGCCCGGCGCCAGCAGGTAGTAGTCCTGCGCGACTCCGGCCCGGTTGCTGAAATTGGCGATGTCGCCGGCGAAGGTGTCGTAGGCCCCGGCCGCGATCATCGGACCCATCAAGGCGGGCTCCGTCGCCACCAGGGCTGCCGGATTGATCGGGTTGGCGGCCAGGATCGGGTCGGTATCGAAATCGTTGCCGGCGGAGGCGACGATGACCGCGCCGTTGTTGGCGGCGTTGATCATCGCGGTGCGCCAGAGGGCTGAGATTCCGCCATATCCGCCGAGGCTGTAGTTGATGACGTCGGCGCCCTCGACGGTCGCGATGTTGGTCGCCGCCGCCAGCTCCGTCTGGCCGTAAAGGCAGGCTGCCGGGCATGTGCCGGGAAGGTCGGTGCGCAGCGCCAGGATCGTCGAGTTGAAGGCGATGCCGTGCATGACGTTGCCGTCACGGGCGGCGCCGACCACGCCGGCCACGGCGGTGCCATGGCCGCCGATATCGTCCACCGAGCCGCCGACCAGGCTCTGGCTTGCCGGATGAAGGCCGCCGGCGAATTCCGAATGGTCGATGTCGATCCCGGAATCCATCACCGCCACCGTGACCCCGGACCCGGTATAGCCATTGGGATTGCTGCCGCCGTTGAAATAGGTGCTGGCGCCGACCTGGGTCAGGCCGCCCATGCCCTGGTATTCCGGGTCGGTCTCATAGGTGGCGATGGTCTGACCGCCGCCGCCCGACCGGAAGCCGCTGCCGCCGCCGATCCCGCCGCCGCCGCCACCGCCGCCGCCGGTATAGGCGCCATCGCCGGTCCCGAGGCAGGCCGACACCGCCATGGTCCCGACAAGGGCGGTTGTCGCCTTGGCAAAGCGGCGCAGTCTGGATACCGGATTCCTGGTCATTTCGGGCCTATCGGAAGCACGCATCTCGCCGGCCTGCCGGCCGGTAGAGGCTCGGCGGCATGGTGCAACCAACAGGGTTGACGGCCGGTTAAGCACGTCCATCACCGCACGCCGCCGATGGGCGCCGGGCGCGGTTTACAAAGCGAGAGTTGAGAACGCGCTGAGCCTTCTCAGGGAAATGTTGAAAACACTCGCCCCGAGTTCGACAGAAATCCCCGCCATGTCACGGAATGATTTCGAACAAAATCCAATAAAACTGCGGGTAATCCGTGTGACTGTTAACCACTTAACGGAATATTCACCAAAATTGCTTGGGCCATATCACAGTTTTGACACAACATGACATAGTTAGACATCGGTACTATTAATGCCAGATGATGTGGTCATTGAGCCAACGTGCTTGAAAGCTTCCGGCAAACAAGCCAACGGGCGGAAATGATCAAGGGTATGTCAGGCGGTGTCGCCAGGGCGCTGCCACAGGATCAGGGGCGAGAACGATGAGAAGTCTTCCTTGGGGTTCGATTTCGGTGGCTTACATGTTCGGCTTGTTCGTCACCTTCCTGCAGGCCGCACCGGATGCTTTCGACCGGTGCTACCAGTTCAGCTACTGCACCTCGCTGGTGATGGAGAACGTCGCCTGGTCGCTGGTGTGGCCGGCCTACTGGCTGATGGGCTGAGGCTTCGGAGTACCAGACAGCAATCCTGACCAATCCCCACGCGGCGTCCCCCACACCGCCGCGCCAGCCGGCCCGGTATTCCATGTCTTCCGGGCCAGCCGCCCCCGAACGCCGGTGCCCCTGCCGGCGCGGGTGCGTTTTCCGAACCGGTTTCCAATCCACACGCGCCAACTGACGCCCCCCGGGTCCGGGCTCGCCGTCCGGCCTTCGGGCGGCGCCGACGCACGCCCGCTCGGCTGAGCCGATAGCGCGGTCCATGTCCCGGACAGCCCGGACCGGTCATCACCGGATGGACCCCGCACGGCCAGAGGCTTAGCCAGCTCGGCGGCGACCTCCTCGAGGAACGGCCCGATCCACCGGGCGAAGACGATGAAGGCGATGCGCCGCAAGACCGAGCGGGGATCCCCTACACGACGACCACTTCCCCTTCGACGGCCCCTGCGACATTCCCGATATCACGGCGTGCCGGGCCAAGCATGGGTTTCACAGCCAGGAATTCCGCGAGCCCGTCCTGATCGAGCGGCAGCGGCGGCCCTCCCCTCGCCTCACGCCACAATTCGGCCGCCTCCCGGCGATGGTTGACGGGTGCAGGCCGGAGCGGCAAAACGGAGCCGGACGGCGACGGCCACGGTCGGCACCTGTCGCATCTGACGGCCGTCGCCCCATATCGTCCTGGAACGGGTCGAATTCCAACGTCGGATGGGTGGCCGAGCGGTTGAAGGCACCGGTCTTGAAAACCGGCAGGGGTTAGCGCTCCTCGTGGGTTCGAATCCCACCCCATCCGCCATCTCCGGTTCCGCTGTCCCGGCGCGGGATTCGGGTTGAACGCTCGCGGTCTACCGCGCCGAATCCGGCTGCGGTCCGGGCGAAATTCACAATTCCCGGCGCAATTGATTTAGGGCATCGACAGACTCCGTGCTTCTGTCTTATTAGAAGCGTTCTAAAGACATGCCAGACCGAAATCGGAGGGGATTATGGAGGGTGTTAGCAAGTGCCCGGTGATGCACGGGGCGGTGAGTTTTGGGGCCAGGTCGAACCGCGACTGGTGGCCGAACCAGTTGAACCTCAGGATCCTCCACCAGAACTCGTCCCTGTCCAATCCCATGGCCGCGGGCTTCAACTACGCGGAAGAGTTCAAGAAGCTCGACCTTGCGGCGGTGAAGCAGGACCTCTACGCGCTGATGACCGACTCGCAGGATTGGTGGCCGGCCGACTACGGCCACTATGGCGGGCTGTTCATCCGCATGGCCTGGCACAGCGCCGGCACCTACCGCATCGCCGACGGCCGCGGCGGCGGCGCGTCCGGCACGCAGCGCTTCGCGCCGCTCAACAGCTGGCCCGACAACACCAACCTCGACAAGGCGCGCCGGCTGCTGTGGCCGATCAAGCAGAAATACGGCAACCGGCTCTCCTGGGCCGACCTGATGATCCTGGCCGGCAACGCCGCCATTGAATCGATGGGCGGCAAAACCTTCGGCTTCGGCGGCGGTCGCGAGGACATCTGGGAGCCGGAAGAGGACATCTATTGGGGCCCGGAAACGGAATGGCTTGGCGACAAGCGCTACAGCGGCGACCGCGACCTCGAGAATCCGCTCGGCGCGGTGCAGATGGGCCTGATCTACGTGAATCCGGAGGGGCCGAACGGCAACCCGGATCCGCTCGCCGCGGCGCGGGACATCCGAGAGACATTCGCTCGCATGGCCATGAACGACGAGGAAACCGTTGCACTCATCGCCGGCGGTCACACCTTCGGTAAGGCCCACGGTGCCGCCAATCCCGCCGACTGCGTGGGCCCCGAGCCGGCAGCCGCGGGCATCGAGCAGCAAGGCCTTGGCTGGGAAAACAAGTGCGGTAGCGGCAACGCCGGCGACACCATCACC
>JAAUYH010048007.1_pt1 | contig 14574 bp, 5 predicted proteins | sample 7278061 | NCBI WGS metagenome assembly JAAUYH01 (sample SAMN14350203, study PRJNA611818) | marine sediment metagenome | isolation source: surface marine sediment (0.6m) | place: French Polynesia: Moorea | collected 2018-08
CCGATCAGTAGCCCCGATCAGTAGCCCCGATCAGTAGCCGTTTGACACCCTGGACTGCTCCACCGGCCCCATGCCCAGCTCGGCCAGTTTCTCCGGCGCCCGGGACAGGTAGTACATGGCGCTGTCAAACTGCCGGTCCTCGGAAAACAGATAGCCCTGGAATCGCGTTACACCCAGGTCCAGCAGCAGACCCAGCTGTTCCATGGATTCAACACCCACCGCCGTAACCGGGATTTCCAGGCGGGTGGCGTGTTCCACCACCGCCGACAACACGTTACGGCGGTCCTGGTCTTCGATTGAGCCCTGGACCAGCGCCGGTGTCAGTTTGAGTTCGTTTAATGGGAAGTTCTCGATCTGGGGCTTGGCGAAAATAGCCCCGCCGTACTCCAGCGCCACGGAACAGCCGCGGATGGACAAGCGCGTCAGAGAACTGAGCACCGGAACCAGGTGCCGATGCGCCTCTACCTCGCTGATCTCGATGGTGAGCTGGCTGAGCAGGAAACGATTCTCCCGGCACAGCTTTTCCAGTCGATCCGGGAAGTCCGGCGCTCCCAGGGTCTCAGCGCTCAGGTTGAAGGACATGGGCAGGCGGTGCCCCTGCTCTTCCATTCTCATGGCGTCGTGAATCGCCCCGGTGAGCAGTGTCTCTTCAATCTTTTCGGTCGCCTGCAGACGCCGGGCCCAGCGGAAAAGCTCGCCCGGGGGAATCACACCACTGACCGGGTGATGGAAGCGCGCCAGTGCCTCCATCCGGATCACCCGGTTGAGCTGGCTGTCAATAATCGGCTGGTAGTGATTGATGATGCGGCCAGAGTCCATCAGCCGCTTGAGTTCGACCGAACCTTTTTCGTGTTTCCGCAGGGAATCGGTCAGCTTCATCACATCGTCCTTGTAGAAGGGCTTGCGGAGGAAGCCGATCACTTCGAATCCCAGCAGCTTGGCCACCGATTGGGCAGATCGAAGGACCGCTGGCCCGCACATGCTGACGATCAGCATGGGGCAGCGGATTTCCACCTTGGACAGCCGGTGCAACACCTGGATTCCATCCCGGCCCGGCATCAGCAGGTCCACCACGATCAGGTCCGGATGCTGCGCCAGCGCGGCATCCAGGTCGTCGTAGGGGCGGCATATCAGAAGGTCGAACCCGCAGTCCTGAAACACCACAGAGGCGTACTCGAGAACATCTGGATCGTCATCGAGTATCAGGACCTTTCTCTTGCGTTGTTGCTCGCTCATTTGCCGCTGATGTCCCCGAAGTTCAAAAATGCGGCCCGGCCGGGTAGAGGGGGAGGCAGAACCCAAGCCGGGACCGCGGTGCGGCAGCGCCGCAATAAAACGCCCAAAGTCATTCCGTGAATTGCGTTGTTCCCTGTCACGGTCTCCCGCGACTCGGTATTGAGCCTACACCCCATCTATTAGCTGACAAAGGTATCCGCGGGATGTTTAAAGATTGTTGACAAATTTTTTGACCCGCCCCGCAGCCCCTCCCAAAGGTCTACCGCGCCAGGCAAAAGCCCAGCCTGCCGTCCGATCAGCCGCGTCAGGCGGGCGTCGGCTGTGCTCCAGCCCGAAATGAACCAGATTACGCAGCTGGTGCGAGCGAGGGGGTGCCCACTCGTGTCGCACACCGGAAAATATTCGGAAATGTGAGTCATTCAGCCCCGGAATTGGGCCTGATTTTTAACGAATGTTACGCCGCGTAAAACAACTGTTACCGAATCGACACAAACCGTTTCAGCTTCGATATGCTTTGTCTCAACCTCCGGCGCAATGCTGCCGGGTCCACTGAGGAAAGGAGACAGATCATGTTTGAAGGATGGTTGATTATCGCTAGCTGCGCAGCGGGAGTACTGGCTTACGGTTCACTGGTTTTTCTGGTCACCAAGCACGCAAAGTAAACCCGTTGACGGGGTCCGATTGACACCCGGACCACAAAAGACTCGGCACTGACCGAGTCAATCAGACAATACAGCCCCGGCACAGGGATGTGCCGGGGCTTTTTTTTGGCGAGCAACGCAAGCGTTTTTCCCGCTTCAGTTCACCCTGGACTTGAGCGATGGCCGGACTTCGCCAGCCCGCGCCCAGTAGACCTGGGCTTCTGACAACAGTTCGTTCTGCTCCAGCCACAGGGCAAAAACCACCAGTCGGGACACGCTGGCATCGTCGCCGGGGCGAATATCGTTGACCCGGGTTTTCAGCGCTTCATCAGCAACGCTGAAACTGGCCCAGCTGGAAAACTTCCGTCCGTCGGGAAGCCGCGTCTCCAGCGACCAGGTGTAATACTCCCCGGGCTTCAGGTCGATATGGGCCGGAAGCTGCAGGCTGGTCCCGTTGACAATGGATTCCAGCAGGCTGCGGCCCTCGCCGTCGGTCAGCTCGAAGGCGTAACCAATGCCAGCCGCCAGTTCCGCCCAGCTGAAGCTTGCAGGTGCCTCCAGCAGCATGGTTTCAACCGGAAAGTTCAGCTCCAGTCGTGCTTCGTTGGGTGCGGCGCGCATGACCATGGCGGCCTGGGCCAGTCCAACCGTGGAAATGGAACCTTCGCCTTCGGGCATCATGGACTGGCTGTTGGGTTCAGCCCCCGACAGCGTCTTTGGCTCTGCCGGCCCCACTTCGAACTCTGCCGGCCCACGAAAAACGAATTCCCGCGATTCCGCGTAATACACCACGTGCACCACGGACTGCTCGGATACCGCAACCACGTCACCCACCCCCAGGTCCGACAGAATTGACAGGCTCTCACCACCGCGCTGAGCGTCGCCGGTAAGGTCGGTCACCATGGCCACAGGCTCAGCCCACGCCGGGCTCCAGGCCACTGCGGCCAGCAGCGACAGCATGAATATGCCATTGAATTTTCTAATCATCATCATCACTCTCAACTTGCTTCAACTGCGGTTTGCGGTGTTGACACGGACTGGTCGTTCAGTCCCCAGCCATACACCTCAACCGGCGCATGCCCCTTGATCTGCTGCATGCCAAAGGCAATCAGCTCCCTCCGTTCGGTCTCGTCCAGCTGCTCGGCCACGCTTTCTGTCAGGGCGATCCTGCAATCCAGCGGACGCGTCAGTCCCTCGATTCGAGCAGCCACGTTGACCGCATCCCCGATAGCGGAATACTCGAACCGGGATTGCGCGCCGACGTGCCCTACGATGGCGTTGCCCAATCCCAGACCGACACCAATCTGCAGTGGCGCATGACCTTCGGCAACCAGTTCCCGGTTGAGTTCAGCCAGACCCTCGTGCATTTTGCAGGCTGCCTGGAACGCTGCGTGGCCTGGCCGATCCATTTCCTGAGGTGCGCCAAAAAACGCCATGATCCCGTCACCCATGTACTTGTCCAGGGTGCCGCCGTACTCGTGGATGGCGGGCGTCACGCGGTCGAAGTAGCGGTTGAGCAGTCCCAGAACATGCTCTGCGTCGTTGGTCTCACTGAGGGTGGTGAAGCCGCAGATGTCAGCGAACAGCAGGCAGATGCGGCGACTTTCGCCTCCCAGTTCCGGAGAAATGGAGCCGGCCATGATTTCCTTCAGGATCTGGGGGCTCACGTAACCACCGAAGGCATCCCGCATCCTCTGTTTCTCCCGGATGTTGCTCCAGGCATCCAGGGCCGCACGCACGAGCCAGCCCAGCAGCGCGGTCATAAGGACAGGCGCGATTCCCAGCCGCCAGCCCTGAACAAACAACGCGGTTGACCCGGCCACCACCGCAGCTGAATACAACAGCAGTACCATCGCGGCCAGCAGCGGGCGGTTGCCCAGGAAAACCAGGGCTGCCGCCAGGCCCAGCAGCAGGGCGTCAACCCACGCCGGCACCGGATCCAGCATTCGGTCCGCACTCAAAGCGCGGTACACCTGCATATGGAGCAGTACGCCTGGCGCGTAAGGATTTGGAGGATTCTCCCAATTGGCTAAAACCACCGGCTGAAAATGGCGGTCAACGAAAGGCAGAACACCGCCGACAAAAACCGCCTTGCCGGCAAAGGCCCGCTGCAGGCGTTCACTGTCGCCGTCGCGAAACCACTCCAGGACGTCAATCAGGGAGGTGTAGCCGATATCGGGACCAACGCTGAAATCGATCCAGCCGCTGCGGTCGGTGATGTCGGTCTTGCGCGCCATCTGCCCCGCAAGGGTGTGCAGTCCGGTCACTTCCTGGAATCGGTCGTGGTAAAACTGCCGCACCACCCCGTCAGACTCCTGGAACTGGTTCACCATACCGAATCCGTCCTGCCCCATGATGGCGACAAACTTGGGGAACATGGGCAGCAACTGGCCGGACTCGTTAACGGTTCGACCAAATATCACCGGCATACCGGCCCGACGGGCCGCCAGCATACCGGTCAGCAGCGAGCGATCATGGTCGCGTTGCAGGAAATCGTTGAACGAGCGATCCGGCAGAATCAGGTCGACACCCACAATCCTGGCGCCGGCCTGGGACATGGCCAGGATCAGCTCGCCCAGCTCTGCGTGCCACAGGGCCATGGGTGGCGTGATGGATTCCACGGTGCGTTCGTCAATGCCCACCAGGGCAACCGGCGCGCCCTCCGGGCGATGGTCGGAATCACGCAGCAGCTGCAGCTGGCTGTCGTACAGCTGCAGGTCAACCCTTTCAACAGTTTCGGATCGCCCCAGCAGCAACCCGATCATCAGCACCGCCAGCCAGGTCAGGGCAAGTCGCACCAGGTTCATGGGTTTTGCGTTGGCGACCACGGGTTCAGAACAACCGGTAGGTCAGGGAGACGTGGATGCCGTTGTCCTGGGGATCTTCATCAGCGAACTCGACGTCTTCGAATCCATGGGCCAGATAGACCTCGGCTTTCAGCCCTGGTATTGGCGTCCACAGGAATCCGCCACCCGCACTGGCGATGCTCTTCGGCTCCGGCGTATTGAACTCGTAGTTCCAGCCCCGCCCGGCGTCCAGGAACACCGCCCACTGGAAACTGCTGCGACCGTCCGCCGAGTGGAACGCGGGGATGCGGTACTCCGCCGAGACAATCCAGCCATTGTCCCGCACCATCAGGTTCTGCCGATAACCACGCACACTGTTGAGACCGCCAATGGACATCTTCTCCAGCGGCAGCAGGCCATCGAAGGTTTTCTGCAGGTCAGCCCGAACAATCAGCTGGTGGTCGTTGTCGCCAAAGCGCCGGGCCCATTGTGCCTGGCCCAGGAAGGTGACGAATTCGCTGTCCGGGAGGTCAATACCGTTGGGATTTTCCGGGTTGATGGTTGCGCTCATGCCGTCAAAGCCCACGGACACGCGCCCGCGCAGGGCAATCACCTGGCGCGCCTGGCGATCGGTCCAGTCACCGGTCAGGCGCAGCGCGGATATCTGGGCATTGCCGTTCTGGACGCCCGGGGAAAAAGAAAACGGTACCCCCAACAGCGAGGTGTTACTCTCGCGGCTCTCCAGGGACGCGGTGAAGGTCAGGCTGCGTGACTGACTGCGGTACCAGGGGTAGACGAAATCCACCGCCCACTCTTCCGCTTCACTGCGGATGTCGATGCGGTCGAAGGGCTCTTCCACCACCTGGGCTTCGCTGTTGGCGTAGCTGAAGCCCAGGGTGGCGCCGCGGCCAGTGACCGGGAACGCATAGGTCAGCTGATAATCGTCCAGCCCGTCCGCGGTGCCGTAACGCAGGTAGGCGCGGTCGGCAAATCCCAGCAGATTGCGATGGACAAATGAGAGTTCGGCCCACTCGGAACCCACGCTGGGGGCCCGGTCGTTGCGCACGGAAAAGTCCAGCTCGTAAGCTCTCGCTTCCTGCACCGCCACCTGCAGGCGCGCCCTGCCCCGGTCACGGGTCGGCAGCAGTCGACTGTCCAGCCGCTGAATCAGTGGATCCTGGTGCAGGCTGCGCAGCTCCTCCCGCAGGCGCTCCACGTTGAGCGGTCCGTCACCGTCAACGCTTTCCAGGCGGCTGCGCACGTAAGATCCCCGCAGGCGCCCATCGGTAGACACCTCTACTTCGGCCAGTCTCCCCTCCACCGCCTGGTAACTGATGGTGCCGTCAGCGACCCGCTGGTCTGGCAGCAGAACCCCCGAGGTGATGTAGCCCTGGTCGATGTACAGGCGCGACAGATCCGCTCGCAGGGCCTGAAGTTCGTCAGCGGTGACGTGGCGATCAACGTAGGGCGCCACCGCCTTTCCCACGCTGTCAGCGTTCAGCACCGTGGAGTCGGTCACCAGCACCCGTTTCAGATAAAGCGATGGAGCCGCTGCCAGGCCCGCCCTGGGCAGCTCCAGGTTGTCCACCTCCGGCAGCGCCAGGGGAACGTCCTGCTCCTCCTCGTAGTCAGGCAGTTCGGGACGGTCGGTCTGGACGCCCGGGCGCCGCTGCAGTCCGCGCTCTACCTCATCGGGCTCCACCTCGTCCCGGTCCTGGGCCGGGGCTTCAGGTGGTACGGCCGCCAGCAGTAGAACCAGGAGTGCAAGGATCCCTGCTTTAGTCATCACTTTCCCCTGCTTTCCCTCTGGACCCCCGCGCCGCGCGGTTGGCCGATTCTGCAGTAATCATCTGAACCTGGACCATGGCCAGTATATCTGCTCTGGCCACAAGCATTTGCTTGAAACGCTCCAGGTCTTCCTGGCCGGGCTCCATGGTCTGGAAGAAGTAGCGCTTGATACCGGCCAGCGGTGATCGATAGGACACTGCGACAATGCGATCCACCCCAAACGGCGGCACCACTTCGATGCCGGGCACCGACACCACTTCCCTCGCGGCGACCCGGCGGGCTTCCCCCTCGGTGGAGGGATAAATCAGGCTGATGCCGCCCTGGGCATTGAGATTGAATACCAGCAGGTAACCCGCCCGGTCCGCCTGGACCGAGAATCCAACGTCGTCACCCCGCACCGCGGTGGCACCCATGGCATCTTCCATGAACTGCAGCGTGATCAGCGCCTGCTGGCGATCAGCCGCTACGGATTCCAGCAGCCGCAGCCACACCTCGGAACGAATACGTTCCCAGGCGGCATCGCTGCCGGCGTCGGAGTCCCGCAGGATGATATCTCCGGCGGCGTTGACCAGACGCGCACCCTCATTGTCCCGGAGCAGGATCAGGTCGGCGTCTGTCTCCACCAGCTCCAACTGTTCAATGTTATCCGCCAGTTGCTGATCGCTGGCGTTGGGCCCGATCAGTCGCAGCCGGACCGGCCGGGCCCGGGGCTGCTGTGCCAGGGCCTCGATGGCGCCCGGAGCGTCAAACAGAATCTGCTGGGTCAGGTCCACCTGGGCTTCGTCGATAGTGGGAAGGAACTGGGGGCTCTGCTGGTAGCCACGCTCGTCCATGAATCCGCGAACGGCATTGAACAGCTCCAGGTAGGTGATGTTGCCATCTCCGTTGGCGTCGGTTCCCGGGGTCAGGCCCTTCATCGCCCGCAGCAGCGCATCGGTGAAGGCCCCGTGGGGCTTGCCGTCGAAGGTCGGGTACCACTTGAGCAGCTGGTCATCGATTTCCCCGGCCGGCTCGTGTTCCCCCGCAGCGGAAAGGTAAAACACCTCACGGTAGGGATACGGGTCCTTGCCGCCCTGCTTAGCCGGGCGCTGGCGGGTTTCCGTGCCCGCCGGCAGCAGGTCTGCCGACCGCACCCGCAGCGGCGGTCTGCCGGTGAGTGCGCTGTTGGCACCGCGCACGGTGTTACCGGAATAACAGGCGTCCACGGCAACAAAAACCGTGCGGCCGTTGCGGTCCAGATTCTCCAGGATAGGTCGGATATCTCGCCGGCCGACGACCAGGGAGTTGGAAATCTCCTGTGGCGAACCGTGCTTGTCGAAATCCGCGGGGATCAATGCGCCGGAGGTGTGCGGGAGGGCCGCCGCCACGTTGACGTCCAGAGCACTGGTGCCGTGGCCGGCATAGTAGATGAAGATGAAATCGCCTTCTTCGGACACGACCTCCAGCTGCCGCAACGCATCGATGATGCCCTTTTTGCTGGCCTCGCCGTCCAGCAGCTTGAAAATCCGGTCCCGCTCGAAACCCCACTGCTCCACCAGGGTCTGCTCCACCGCTGATACGTCGAATGACGGGGCCAGCAGAGCGGATACGGGATTGTCATAGTTTCCCACGCCGATCAGCAGGGCATGCCGGGTGGCGGCATTGCCGGCGGCGGCCTGCAGCAGCAAAAGGACGCTCAGCAGTAGACCGGCCCCGTTGCCGGCAAACCTGCACGGACCCGGGGGTGAACCCCACCACCACCGGAGCGGGCCGATCAAGCCCGCCATGCTTTGTCCAGCACCTGCCAATCCTGCTCCCATGCTCTAGCGCCAGGTTTTGCCCCCATTCACCGTCACTATAGCCCGGTCGCCGTCGGTGACCGATAGGGCGAATGGCGCACCCGACGTAGGAAACCCCCTATATTTTCCTATAAAATCAAACAAATTCAGTCGATTATAATATTTTTCTAAACTAATTACTTAACTCAGGGAGCCGGGTTTTCGAATCCACTGGCATAAATCAGGTCCACGCCCCGGCAATACTCCAGGATCGCGTCGACGGTGGCCCCCTGTTCAGCGCTGCCAGGAACCGCCGCCAGCGGAAACCCCAGGTAGAGCGTGCGATACGCGGGCATGGCTTTCTGCACGCCAGCGGAACCCGCGCTTCCGGTGAACGCCGTGTCGCCGTCAGCCGACGGATCGAGCACATCGGTTGCCGGGGTCAGGCCCGGGGAGACAAAATCCAGCACGTAGGAACCGCTCGCCGGCAGCCCGCCAAAGTCCGGCGGTTCGCCGACGACGCCGGTCTGGGGTTGATCGGACACCCCGCTGGCGATGCCCAGGTGATTCAGCATCAGAGGTGTGGGTGTGTCGGTGCCTTGCCCACGAGCCAGCAGATAGTCCTGGGAGCTGACTACCAGGCAGCCGCCGCTGTCCAGGTACTGGGCCAGGTGGTCTTCGCTGTCGGCGCTGGGACCGGTACTGGCGCCGCTGGCGTTGCCGGTAAACCAGATCACCGTGTCATAGGCGGCCAGATCGCCGGTGCCGGGTTCCTGGTCGCTGACGTCGGTATTCCACAACTGGTAGGCAAATCCCAGCGCCTCCAGCGCGCCGGTGAAAACCGGGCGCACATCAGGACCATTGTCGTCGTCATCCACCAGCAGGATTCGGTCGCAGGGGTTGGTGCGGAAGGTCTGGTCTCCGCCAAATCCGGTCTGTTCATCGGCGTTGGTTGCTTCAACCTGGTAGTGATACTCGCTGTCGCAAGCCAGCCCGCCCAGGTTCGCCGATACGTCCTGGCTGGCGGTTCCGCTCAGGCTGCCCTCCACCGGCAGTGTGTCGGTATACACGGTGGTGGCCCCATAGCGAAAAACGACGGTGGTATCGCTGTCGTTGGGGTCAACCGTACCCTGCAGAATGGCGCTGCCCTGGGTAACAGCGGTGGGCGCCAGGGTGACGGCCTCGGGGAAAGCCTCCGGACAGGTTCCGGAGGTGAACACCTGCTCGGAAGACGTGGTCGTGCCACCGCTGTTGCTGGCCTGGAAGGAGAACGCGTAGTCGCGGCCGCACTGGAGATCCGATCGCTGCACCATCAGGTCGGTCAGTTCGGAGATGCCCTGCATCACCGATAGCCAGGGGCCCGGTGGTTCGCCAACAGCCTGGAGACGGTAAAAAACGTCGGTACCATCGCCGTTGGGATCCACCCGAGCCGACAGGTCAACCGACGTGTCGGTGATATTGCCCGCCAGGACCGCGCTGAGCTCTGGCGGCTCCTGGGGACAGGGCATGGTGCTGAAACCGCCAATGCCGCTTTCGGCGGTGCCGCCGCCGTTCCCGGCCTGCACCTGAAACTCGTAACTGGTCTCGCAGACCAGTCCGCCCAGCGGAAAATCGATCTGCTGGTCGCCACTGCCGGTCGCCTGCATGGAGGCTTCCTCGTAAGGACTGAAGACTCCTCCGACCGGACGGTTGCGGAATGCCACCGTGGTGTCGGACCCGCTCGGATCAACCGTGGCCTGCAGCAGTGTGGACGTGTCCGTGGTGGAGGCCACCTGGATCGACCGGATCACCGGCAGCGGCGTGCAGTCCGCTGCGCTGAATGAGATGACCTGTCCGGTGGAGGTCCCGCTGTCGTTGGCGGCTCGCACGCGAAACTCGTAGTCCAGGCCACAATCCAGGTCCGCCGGCACGCTGACGTCAGACTGGGGAGCGCTGGCGGGCAGATCGTCATCGTCGATGGTCACGAAAGCGCCGGGCGGATTGCGGATCTGGAAGCTGACCTGGGTCAGCTGGGCGTTGGGAGCAACAACGCCATTGAGCACCGCCGATTCCTGCATCACCGCGGTGGCCTGAGTGGTTTGAACGTCCGGCGCCAGGGCGCTGGGCGTGACCTCGAACAGTCGCCAGGTGGTCTGGCTTTCCACCACCGGCACGCCGCTGTCATCCAGCGGATCATAGCCGGCAGGCGGCGTCACGTTGATGGTGTAGGTTCCCGGGTTTTCCACCAGCTGGAACTCCCCCAGCAGGTTGGATACCGAGGTCACGTTGGCCCCGGTGGTAATGAACGCCCCAGCAACCGGATTGCCGGTCAGGGCGTCAACCACGGCGCCCGTCAGCAGACCGGTCTGGGCCACGTCGGGACGAAACACCCGCAGCTCGTAGCGGCCCAGCTGAGTGGGATCCTGGGCGCGGACCTGGACGAAGTATTCGCCTTCTCCATAGTCATAAGGGGCCATGGCCGACGGCCAGGTCAGCGTCAGGCTACCGCTGATTCCGCCGCTGGTGGTGGCGATGGGCGTGCCCATGGCGTCGGCATGGTGCAGCTCGATGACCACATTGAATGCCGTGCCGCTGTAGTCGTCGATATCGGCCACCTGGATCTCATAGGTCTGGGGCTGACCCATCTCGTCGAGGTCGGCAACAAACACGCTCCAGTCCCGATCTCCGTTGTCGTGGAGATTGTGGGGTGTTGCCTGCTCGTCGTCCACGTAAAGAATTGAAGCGCCGAGTCTGCTGTCATCGCCCTCCCAGCCGTCGCGTCCGATGGTCTGCTCCACGGTCACGTTCTGCTGAAAGGAAATGTTGCCGCGATCGTCCCGGGCATAAACGGACACCGTGTAGCGTCCGGACGCATAGTCGCCGGTGGGTAATGGCCCGAAGCCGTCAAAGCTGCCGGCATAGCTGCCGTTGTCTGCGGTTTTTACCACCACCTTGCTGAGGGGAAAGAAGCGGTTGAAGCGCTGGGGCGGGGGCGAGGTGACGATGCCAAACACCTGCTGCAGCGTCCCGGTGCTGATCACGTCGTCCACCTGGATGGTGGCGGTAGTGCCACCGTCGGTCAGCTGGAGGTCCGGATTGATATCCCCGATGGTGGGCAGGTTGGCGTCCTGCACCACCCCGGAGCCGATGGCATAAGCCTGGGCCAGCAGCCCGTCTTCTGAATCGTTGCCCTCGCCATTGCCGTTGTCGTCCAGTTGGGGGACCTGCTGCCCGGTGACAAAAGAGATGCTGTCCCGGGCCGAATCAAATGCGTCCAGCACCGTATCGCCGTTGAGCACGCCGTTCCAGAAAAACTGAGCAAAGCTCAGTGCGCCATCCAGCAGGAACGACGCCTGCTGGGACGGTGCCGTACTGGCCACAATAATGCGCCGGCCGGGCTGGTCCGGTTTGAGGCGACGTACAAATGCACCGGAGCGGTCCCCTTCGTAGACCACGGCCAGGGTACCGCTGATGGAAGACTCCAGGGTGTCCAGCAGGCCGTCCAGCTGGGCCGCGGTCAGGCGTTCGCTGCCATTGAGCCGGAGGGCACCGCTGCGCACTCCACCGACCAGGAACACCACCACGTCCCGGGCATTGGTCCCCGCCCAGCTGAAAGCGTTCTGCAACTCGGTCAGGTTGGCGTTGCCATCTACACCGGCGGCGCCGCCGTTGCTCAGGTAGCGAATTTCTTCAATGGCATCGTCCTGGTACCCCTGGGACAGCAAGGCTGTGTAGGCAAAGCTGCCGTTCAGGCTGTAAGCATCCCACTGCTTGTCGCTGGTCCTGCCGCCCACGACAATAATCGCCTTGCGCAGCTGCGGGTTACCCACGGTCACGGTGGTGGAACTGGGCGTGGACAGGTTGCCGAACCGGTCCTGGGCGTAAAAATTGACGATATAAATCCCCTCGCTGGAAAACCCGGTGTAGTCCGCCTGGTAATCGCTGCTGCCTCCCACCTGTTCCAGCTCGAGCTGGGGAAAACTCTGCACCGGCTTGTCCGGGTCCAGGTCTTCGTAGTCCGGCGGAATGATTTCCACGTAGACCCGGCCGATGCCGTCCGGGTCGGACACGCCCAGGGCCTCCAGCGTGGCGCTGTTGCCGCTGGCCAGGTCTATGGGGTCGCTGACCGCGGCGATGGTGGGCGAGCCCGGATCGAAGTCTGTGCCCGCCCCGATAAACTGGTCGTCCAGGGTTGCCAGGTCATCGGTCGGTTCATTGGTTTGCAGGTCGCCGTCCACGTCCAGCTGGGGCGTCTGGTCGCTGAATGAGGCCGTCATGATCTGGGAGGCCAGGGCATAGGCGTCCCCCAGATCAGCGCCCACAAAAATCTGGCTCCAGAACTGGTTGGAAAAACTGAGAATACCGTCCGAGACAAACTTGGCGCTCTGGTCCTCGGCGGCGCTGGTGATCACCACCCGATTGAAGGCGGGGTTGCTGACATCGTCCATAAAGCTGCCGGACCGGCAGGCATCGTAGACCAGGGTCACCTGGGAAACGCCGGAAGGCCCGCCCTGGGCCGTATCCAGGGCCGCGGCCAGGTCTGCCGCGTTGAGTGCGCTGGCCGGGTTCAGGCGGAACGCATCGTTGGAGCCGTGGTCCGCCAGGTACACCACCAGGTGGTCGGCGTCGCCCCCCCAGACGGTGATCGCATCCAGCAGATTGCCCTGGGTGGCCGCCGCGTCCACGTCAGACACGCCGTTGCCGTCCAGGTCCTCGGACAGGTTGGACGACAGGTACATGATGTCGTCGCCGGTGAATCCCTGGTATGCCAGGCTCAGGTAAGCATAGTTGGTCAGGCTCTGGGTCGTTTCCCACAGGTTGTTGCCAGGATAGGGACCGCCGCCGGCAACGATGATGACTTTGGTGTTCTCGGGCGTCAGCACCGGGTTCAGAACCTGGACGTTGTCATTATCCCGGTCCGTGACGTAAAGCTTGCCGTTGGGGGCAAAGTCCATGCCCGACGGCGCCGCGAATGAGCCCGGGAAGTAGCCGTACTGGCCGATGGACTGCAGCAGCATGCCGTCCTGGCTGAATATCTTGATCCGGGGAACGTCTGGAGCGATGTTCGGAATCTCACCCAGGATGATTTTTCCATCATCTGCAACGGTGAGGGAGGCTGGCGCATTGAATGATGCGGGCAGGAACGCCACCGGACTCCCTCCACGGGTGAACAGGTCAAACCCGTCAGCCATCGGACCCTCGGAAACGAAGTAAAGCAGCCCATTTGGGGCCAGTGCCACCCGACTGAAGGCGCCACCAGGGCGACTCGGACCCCACTGGTGGTCCAGCTCGCCCTGGGGGGTCAGGCGCAGCGACATTCCGTCCCCGGTCACCAGGAATATGGACCCCAGCGTTCCAACCGCCATGTCCTGGTAATCCATCCCCGGGGGAGGCTGAATCTCATCCACCGCGTTCAGGGCATTGTCGAACCGCTGGATGCGGTACTGCCCCGAGGATTCGTTTAGATCCAGTACAAGCAGCCGGAAACTGCCGCTGACGGACCCGGTATCCAGCGCGACCAGGGTGCCGAACTCGCCCGGGCCCGAACCCTCCTGGCCCACGCCGTTTTGCAGCCTGCCGTCCGGGCTGAATTTCTGAATCCGGTGGTTTTTGCGGTCAGCCACGTACAGGTTGCTGTTGGGGCCAGAGGCCACGTCGACTGGGTCTCGGAAGAACCCCGGGTCATCGTCCGAACTGGAGAACGGCGAGCGAAACCCCAGGGTAGCGCTGCCGCCGGCTGGGTCTCCCAACACCTTGAAGCGCATGATCTGGGCCAGGTCATTGGAAAAGAACCCTGATCCGTCCGGCCCCAGGGTGAGGCGGCGGGCGCGCTTCTCCGGATCGCCCGAGGCAATTTCCTGCAGCAACGTACCGCCGGCGGTAAACACCTGAATGCGGTTGGCGTCCACCACATAGACGTTGCCTTGCTCATCCAGGGCGACGTCGCCGGGCTGCTCGAACTGTCCGGGCCCGGTGCCGGTCCCGCCGAACTCGCCGACCAGCTGGGGAACCGCGCCCAGGGCCTGGTCGGGACCGTAGCGCAGGATGATCAGCTGGTCCTCAGCGGAATCGGTCAGATACACGTAACCATCGTCCGATGCGGCCAGGCCGCCAAGCTGCTGCACCGTGCCCCCGCCGCAGGGCGGTCCGCCGTTGCATAGGCCGAACTCGCCCAGGTACTGCCCCGTGCCGGTGAAGCGCAGCACCCGATCGGACTCACCCACAAAGACGCAGCCGCCAAACCTGCGACAGCCGCGGTCAGTGACCGCCAGAAATCCGGGCACCTCGTCCAGCTGCGCGCCGCCGAAGCTCCCAAGCAGTTCACCGTTTGCGTTGAGGCGCTGTACCCGCATCCCGATGTCGGTGAGAACGTACACCGCGCCTTTC
>JAAUYH010057052.1_pt1 | contig 14569 bp, 11 predicted proteins | sample 7278061 | NCBI WGS metagenome assembly JAAUYH01 (sample SAMN14350203, study PRJNA611818) | marine sediment metagenome | isolation source: surface marine sediment (0.6m) | place: French Polynesia: Moorea | collected 2018-08
ACAGTAGTTTTTGCCAGGTAACTGATTCCCATATCGGAACAGTAGTTTTTGCCAGGTAACTGATTCCCATATCGGAACAGTAGTTTTTGGCAGGTAACTGATTCCCACATCGGAACAGTAGTTTTTGGCAGATAACCCATCCCCCTATCGGAATAGTAGTTTTGCCAGGGTACAAACATTCCTTTATCAGAACATTTGTTCTAGGTAAATAATTCATTCCTATATGGGAACAGTTGTTTTGCCAGGGCTTGAAACTGTAAAAATCCTTGGACTAAGTTACCCCAAGTTTCCTGTTTAGGTAATTAGCTTAAACTATGTTCGGTTTTTACTACCTGTATTTTGGTCTAGCCTTGGTTATTATGTGACCATGCAATTTGGTTAGAGAAATGCTTAAAAGGAATAGATGGTTTAAGGCTTTGCTGACTCAACAAGAATTGGACAAGCTTCAAGCTTATGCAGATAAGCAAGGTTGGAATATGTCACAGGCATTTAGGGAGTGGATTAAGGAGTTGCCATGCTGCTTGGATTCAAAACAGAATTAAAATTAAACAATCATCAGCGGACGCAGCTAGCTAGACATTGTGGCGTATCTAGACATGCTTGGAATTGGGGATTAGCCTTAACCAGGGAGATTCACAGATCACAATAGAGCCAACCCGCAGGACAAAATCAAGTTTCCCACTGCGGTAGATTTGCACAAATGGTTGGTGGTGATAGTTAAGCCAGAATGTCCCTGGTATTACGAGGTTTCTAAATGCGCTCCTCAGTACGCTCTAAGATACTTATCACAAGCCTGGAAACAGGCATTTAAGAAGACCAAAAAGCCGCCAAGATTTAAAAAGAAAGGAACTGCTGACAGTTTTACGGTTGATGGTTCGCTGAGTGTAGAACACTTTCGGGTAAAAGTTCCTATTATTGGTTGGCTCAAAACATACGAGCGTCTACCAGTTAACCAAAGACCCAAATCATTCACAATTAGCCGCACAGCTGACAGATGGTTTGTTAGCTGGAAGATTGAAGTTGAGCCAACTGATGAATACAAGAGCATATCGGTTGTAGGCGTTGACCTCAGAATCAAAACCCTCGCCACGCTATCAACTGGCGAGGTGTTTATGGGAGCAAAAAGCTATCGCAAATACGAGAAAAAACTCTCCAGACTGCAATGGCTTCATCGTCACAAAATCAAAGGTTCTAGTAACTGGAAAAAAGCTCAGATACAGATAGCCAGACTGCATTGCAAGATTGCGAATATCCGCAAAGACACATTGCACAAACTGACATCCTATCTTGCCAAAAACCACAGCAAGATTGGGATTGAGGATTTAAATGTAAGCGGAATGCTGGCTAATCATAATCTAGCTAAATCAGTTGCAGATATGGGCTTTTATGAATTCCGTAGACAGCTTGAATATAAATGCAAGTTGTACGGTTCCGAATTGGTTGTAGTTGACCGATGGTTTCCTAGCTCCAAAACTTGCGCTGGGTGTGGTCACAAAAAAGAAGAACTCTCTTTAAAACAAAGAGTGTTTAAGTGTGACTGTTGCGGTCTTCAACTTGACCGCGATTTAAACGCAGCCTTCAATCTGAAGAAAGCCGTCAGTTAAGCGGTGTTAGCCTGTGGACAGAGTGCTGCCGACAGTTCTGGGTGAAACAGGAATTAATCACCAAACGCCCCTGGTCAAAGCTACCTAGTGTAGAAATGTCTAAATGTGGGTAAGTTTGGGTAAGTATTATTTAACGGCTAGAAATTTTGCTGATCAACTTTGGCGGCAAAAACTGTAAAAGTAGAGCCTCTGCTTTCGGCAAACACCAGTACCGATCCTTGATTTCTTCTTGAAAAGAAAAAGTCAATTGGTTGTCGCCTGTTGAGAAAATTGTTAGGAATGAGGAGTTAGGAGTTGTCACAGACCCAAAATGTGGCGTCTTTACAGGAGTCAAGAGTTGGGCGTTAGGAGAAAATTAAACTAACAACCAACAACTAACTGCTAACCACTAACAAATTTCCCACATCTAAATCTAAAATCCACAATCCAACATCCGAAATTGTTATGGTCAGTCTGCTAGAAAATCCCCTGCGGGTTGGTTTGCAACAGCAAGGGATGCCCGAACCCCAGATTATAGTTATATTTGGTGCCTCTGGAGACCTTACTTGGCGCAAACTGGTGCCAGCACTGTACAAATTGCGTCAAGAACGGCGCATACCACCAGAAATCACTGTTGTCGGCGTAGCCCGTCGAGAATGGAGTCATGAATACTTCCGCGAACAAATGCGTAAGGGCATGGAAGAAGCCCACGGTGGTGTAGGTTCCGAAGAACTCTGGAATGACTTCTGCCAAGGACTTTTCTACTGTCCTGGTAATATTGACAATCCCCAAAGTTACCAGCAGCTCAACATTTTATTGAACAAGTTAGACGAAATGCGGGGAACTCGGGGAAATCGCATGTTCTATCTATCGGTTTCTCCCAACTTCTTTCCCGAAGCAATTAAGCAGTTGGGCAGTGCGGGAATGCTGGACGACCCCTACAAGCACCGTCTGGTAATTGAAAAACCATTCGGTCGGGACTTGGCTTCCGCTAAGAGTCTGAACGTAGTAGTGCAGAAATATTGTAAAGAACAGCAGGTATACCGGATTGACCATTACTTGGGTAAAGAGACGGTACAAAACCTATTGGTGTTCCGCTTCGCCAATGCCATATTTGAACCATTGTGGAATCGCCAGTTTGTTGACCACGTGCAAATTACTGTAGCTGAAACCGTAGGAGTTGAAGACCGGGCTGGATACTATGAAAGTTCCGGCGCGCTGCGGGATATGTTGCAAAACCACTTGATGCAATTGTTTTGCTTGACGGCAATGGAGGCACCCAATGCCATGGATGCTGATAGTATCCGCACAGAGAAAGTAAAGGTACTCCAAGCTACCCGTCTAGCAAATGTGCAAAATTTGGAGTGTTCAGCAGTAAGGGGTCAGTACAGTGCTGGCTGGATGAAAGGTCAACCAATACCGGGCTATCGGAATGAACCAGGAGTAGATCCCCAATCCATAACTCCTACCTATGTAGCGATGAAGTTTCTTGTGGATAACTGGCGCTGGCAAGGAGTTCCCTTTTACCTGCGCACAGGTAAGCGGATGCCCAAAAAAGTCAGCGAGATTTCTATCCACTTCCGCGAAGTTCCCTCACGGATGTTTAAATCTGCTGCCCAACAACGCAACGCCAACATTTTGGCAATGCGGATTCAGCCCAATGAAGGAATTTCCCTGCGGTTTGATGTGAAAATGCCAGGGGCAGAGTTCCGCACCCGTTCTGTGGATATGGACTTTACTTATGGTTCTTTTGGTATCCAAGCTACTTCTGATGCCTATGATCGTCTATTCCTCGATTGCATGATGGGGGATCAAACATTATTTACTCGGGGAGATGAAGTGGAAGCAGCTTGGCAGGTGGTGACACCAGCATTAAGTGCTTGGGAAGCCCCTACAGATCCTGCGACTATTCCCCAGTATGAAGCTGGAACCTGGGAACCATTAGAAGCAGAATTATTGCTTAACCGAGATGGTCGTCGTTGGCGCAGACTGTAGGAAATTAATAGTAGGGGCGCAAAGCTTGCGCCCAGGTACAAAGCTTGCGCCCAGGTACAAAGCTTGTGTCCAGGTACAAAGCTTGTGTCCAGGTACAAAGCTTGCGTCCAAGAGTTAGAACTGTTGATCGTTGCCCTATCCTGCACTCAAATGCCCTGAGAGTGTCCACATTTCTAACTTCTCAGTTTTGACCATATCTAAACAACTAAGCACATAACTAAACACTGCTATGACTCAAACATCTACAGTTTTTTCCCTGCAAGCTCCCAAGGATGTTTCGCTGACGGAAATTGAAGCGGAACTCAATAATATTTGGCAGAGTTACGGCATTGGTGGTGAAGATGGTACACTTCCTGCGGCTACCAGAGCTACAACATTTACCTTGGTGGTATATGAACCGGAAGCTACCCAGTATTTGTTGTCTGGGTTGGGATTTTACAACGGTCCAATTGATGGTATTCTCGGACCCCAAACCATAGCGGCATTACGTGAGGCTCAAAAGGCTTTTAAAATGGAAGTAACCGGAAAGGTTACTCCCGAAATGCTCACCCGTTTGCGGGAAGAACTTGCTAAACATCACGGCAGTGAAAATGCTGCTGACTACACTCCAGAAGCTGCTAGTGCCAATATCGCTGATGAAATTGCTCTGCGTAATCCCTGCCGCATCATTACCCTATTGCCTGTAGCTGGGGAAGATGAAGGGGTTAAGGCTCAAGTTTCTGCCTACTGTCCCATTCACAAGCAAGCATCCAGCACCCTGGTCTGCTGTGAATATATTACTCTTACAGGTACTGCCGCTGCTTTGGAACGTGTAGGTGGTATGGTGCCTGCACTGCTAATTGGTGGCTTGCCCAAGTTTCTGTGGTGGAAAGCAACTCCAGATGCTACCAACAGCCTTTTCAAGCGTCTGGCAGCATTGTGTAACAATGTCATCGTTGATTCCTGCAACTTTAATACACCGGACACAGATGTACTCACGTTGCAAGCATTAGTAGAAGCTGGTATACCTTTAGCAGACCTCAACTGGCGTCGTCTGGCAGCATGGCAAGAATTAACCGCAGAAGCTTATGATGCACCACAACGTCTTGCTGCCATCAACGAAATTGATAAAGTTAATATCGATTACGAAAAAGGCAACCCGACACAAGCATTACTATTTTTGGGTTGGTTAGCAAGTAGGTTAAACTGGCGTCCTGTTTCTTACCATAAAGAAATTGACGATTATGTAATCACCCGTATTGGTTTTATCACCGATGAACAACGTTCAATAGAAGCTGAATTAGCAGGTGTTCCTGTGGCTGATGTGGGAGATATTGTTGGTGATTTAATTGCTATACGCTTGAGTTCCAGCAATCCCGAAGCAAACTGTGGTACACTCATTTGCTCGGAAACTGGTGGTTGTATGCGCATGGAAACCCAAGGTGGTGCCCAATCTGCTGGTTTGTTTCAACAGGTGAGTTCCCTTTCGGAACAAAAGGCAGAAGTGTTGCTTTCTCAACAGGTACAGCGTTGGGGTCATGAGAAACTATTTGAAGATAGTCTTGCGATTACGGCTCAAATCATCAAATTAGGAGCTAAGAGTTAAGGAAACTCCTCTACTTCCCCCCGCAAGGGGGTTTTACTCCCCAAAAAACTCCCTTCGCCCTTTGTAAGGTTCTTACCTGGGCAAAAAGTCTAGCGCTAGAGTAGACTTGTACTATCAAAAAACTCTCTTTGCCCTTTGTAAGGTTCTTACTTGGGCAAAAAGTCTAGCGCTAGAGTAGATTTGTACTATCAAAAAAACTCCCTTCGCCCTTTGTAAGGTTCTTACTTGGGCAAAAAGTCTAGCGCTAGAGTAGATTTGTACTATCAAAAAAACTCCCTTCGCCCTTTGTAAGGTTCTTATCTGGGCAAAAAGTCTAGCGCTAGAGTAGATTTGTACTATCAAAAAAACTCCCTTCGCCCTTTGTAAGGTTCTTACCTGGGCAAAAAGTCTAGCGCTAGAGTAGATTTGTACTATAAGTGCAACTTATTTAAACGACGTGGACTAATCCGAATATGTAAATTAATATTGAAATTGGAATTCCTAACTTCTGATTTATGGCATTAGTTATTGCCGGAGAACGTAGCGGGGTGGGCAAGACAACAGTTACGCTCACCCTTTTGGCGTTTTTATGTCGCCAGGGTGCGCGGGTACAATCTTTCAAAGTAGGTCCTGACTATATTGATCCCATGTTTCACCAGTATGTTACTGGTCAAAGCTGTCGTAATTTAGACCCAGTCCTCACTTCAGAGTCTTATGTGCAGCAATGTTTTGAACGCCACACCCAAAACGTTGATTTTACTCTAGTAGAAGGGGTAATGGGATTATTTGATGGCATTTCATTCCTAGGAAAAGACAAAGAAATTATTAGTGATTTTGCTAGTACGGCACATATATCAAAGTTATTAAATTTGCCCGTATTACTAGTAATTGATTGTAGTCGTTTGTCTGGTTCTGTGGCTGCGATCGCTCACGGTTATTGTAGTTTCGATCCCCGAATTCAAATTGCTGGAGTAGTGTTAAATCGGGTGGGGAGCGATCGCCATCTTTCTCTACTGCAAAATGCCCTAGAACCCCTACAGATTCCAATTTTGGGGGTACTGCGAAGAGAAGATAACATTACCATTCCTGATCGTCATCTGGGTTTAGTACCCACAACGGAACTTCCCCAACTAGATGCAGTAATTGACAGACTTGCTCACCTGGGAGATACCTGCTTTGACTGGGAACAATTATTACCATTATTAAAACCCCCATCTCCCGGGCGGGGAAATCCTAGAGGGCGGGGAAACCCCAGAGGGCGGGGAAACCCCGCCCCTACTCTCTCATCTTTCCCTTCGGGTACTCCTAGGTCAAAGCAAACTGTGCCACGGGGGGTGGAATTACGGGTAGACACGGAGTGGCTTCTGCAAGTAGGCGTTCCGCCAACAACGGAGGGAACCAACCCATGGGGATGGATTCACCATCTCCCGGGCGGGGAAACCCCAGAGGACGGGGAAACCCCAGAGGGCGGGGAAACCCCAGAGGGCGGGGAAACCCCAGAGGGCGGGGAAACCCCAGAGGGCGGGGAAACCCCGCCCCTACTCTCCCATTTCCCCCATCTCCCCATCTCCCCATCTGGCGTCAGGGTTGCAGTAGCACGGGATCGCGTTTTTAACTTTTACTACCAAGACAATTTGGATTTGCTACAACAATTGGGAGCAGAATTAGTTTTTTGGAGTCCTTTGGAGGATGCTGGGTTACCAGAGAACATACAAGGGATGTATTTTGGGGGTGGTTTCCCGGAAGTTTTTGCTCCAGAACTAGCAGCAAATCTTACAGCGTGTGAAGCGGTAAAAACTGGGATATTAACAGGAATACCTACAATTGCTGAGTGTGGGGGATTGATGTATTTATGCAAGCAAATCGTTGATTTTACTGGTAAATCTTGGTCGATGGTAGGAGTATTACCCAGCACAGCTGTTATGGGTAAGAGGTTAAGTTTGGGTTATCGTCGTGCAGTGGCTTTACAAGATAGTTTGCTGCTGGATGCAGGTATAACTGTTTACGGACATGAATTCCATCGTTCCAGTTTGATATCTAACCCCAATCAACCATTGTTTCAAACCTATCGCTGGGATTCTCAGGAAAGTACGGGTTATGAAGGATGGAATTTACTTAGAAATCTGCACGCTTCTTACATTCATTTGCATTGGGGAGAATGTCCAGAGTTACCGCAGCGTTTTATACAGAGTTGTCTGGAAATAGTTAATCATAATAATGGTTTTTAATTGTTAGAGGTTGAGCTAATTGCAAATATTAGCAAACATTATTAATTTCAATTGACAATTAGTAAAGAAGTTTAAAATAAATCGCAACCTTAGACAAAAGCAAGAGAAAATTGATATGGAAGTGTTGGTAAGGAATTGGAGTATATAAAACAGCTACAACTTCTTCTTCACTTTGATATGGGTTAACTGAGAGGTTTTTGTAAAATGTGTCTCAGAGGTTTTTTGTGTTAAACTCTTATTTTTCAGTACAAGTTAGCCGCAGAATATTCTTCTCCCTATTTTGGCTATTATTAGTTGGAATTCCACGACAAGCTAGTATTTGGTTTTCCAGTTCTTCTGATAAGCAAAATCCCCAATCACTCCAACCCTTGAAAATATATCGTCTTTCTGTATTACCGGAAATACCTCAGCAACGAATTAAACTAAATCCTCCAGCAACAAAAATAGTGATAACCATCCAACCAGGGGATGTTGCAATTCTTTGTGGTTATAACTTCAAGGTTTATACTTGTGTATCAGGAAAACCTCTGGAGATTAATGCTGAATCAAATAATCCAATTAAGGAGTTTTGGATACAAAATCCTCTCTCTTATAATGTGCGTGTAAAGATTGCTGTTTATGAACATTACCAAGACTTAAAACTATCGACTATAGGGTAGTAAAATTAAATAATTTCAAAATAAATTGATAGTTTTTTCACATTGTGTCTAGTTAAATAAATATGTTTTCTTATTGTACGGGTTTTACAGGTACTGAATTAATTCTCAGTTTTGTGATTAATAGTTTAGCAACTAGTAGTAGTTTTAAGGCAGTTATTATTGTCAGCTTTGTTGGTATTGCGGGAATATTTACAATTATTGCTAGTATTTTTCTTCCGAAATTGATTGATTCTGCAATTGAACGCTTAATTTCTCCACAACTCAAAGAAGTCTATCAACAAGTATTTGCACCTTATGAAAATCAGCTAGTTTTGGTAGTTGTTTTAGCGATTGTTGACATCATAATTTTAATTACTCCCTTATACGAGTGGTTAAAATTATTGGAAATTCTCCTTGGTTTATCAATAGCAATTACTATCAGTTGGCTTGGCTTTCGCATATTCAGACAATTTTTTGATATATACTTGTTAAATGCAGCCCTGAGAACCCAAAAGAAACTAGACAGTGAAATTTTAATTCTTGGTAAATTTTTAGCTAATGCCACTATTATTTTAATTGTTATTTTTCTATTCGCTCAAACACACCAAATTAATTTAATTGGGTTATTCGCAAGCTTAGGAATTGGAGGTTTAGCAGTTGCTTTTGCTGCTCAAAAAACCTTAGAACAATTGTTAGGAGGTATTGTACTTTATCTAGATCGTCCCTTTGTGGTTGATGATTACGTGCACTTACCTGATCGTACTTTTGGTAGAGTTGAATCTATTGGTTGGCGTTCTACAAAAATTCGGACTTCTGGTAAAGGTAGCCTAGTTATTATTCCGAATAATGTCCTCACCCAGGTAAGCATCGAAAATCTTACCGATGCTAAAAAGGTGATTTCTCTAATGTATTTGACTTTATATAAAGCTATATCTGAAGAGGAAAAAGCTTTAATTCGCCAAGTAATTTTAGATAGTACTAAAGATATTTTTGGATTAGATCACCGTATTACCCAAGTAAATTTTAAAGATATAATTGATGATTCAGGACAAAATCTTGTTGAAGCACAAGTTACTTTCTTTTTACTAGGTTCAGGAGAAATGTCTATGGAATTACGTAAACAGCTTTTAGATATTGCCAGACAAAATATGAGTTATAAATTGAAAGAATATGGCGTTGCCTTTAATATAAAAGAAAAAACAATCAACGTGTCTTCACCTATTAATTTATAAGAATTAAATGTAATGGATATAGAATCGATACTAAATAATGTTATTCAAATTGACGAAGCAACTCAAAATTTTTTAGTTACCTTAGGACTGAGGCTAGGAGCATTCTTAATCTTTGTAATGTTTTCCTTAATTTTGGGTCGTTATACACCTTTTTTGGTCAGGTTAATTATTAAACAATTATTTCCTCAACAGGTTATTAATATTTACGATAATTTAATACATCCTCTGAGGGATTTAATTAAAGTTACAGGTACACTAATTCTGTGGAATTTTTGTTTAAATATAATTTCCCTATACAAAAATTTATATCAGTTTTTAAAGTTCTTCCTCTACCTGGGATTAACAATTAGTATTGCCTGGTTAATATCCCGTTTATTTAGGCAGTTTGTGCGGGTTTATGGAGTTATAATTATTGATAGATTTGGTAAGTCAGCGGACGATTTTGTCTTAGTTGGAGAAACTATTTTTAATATGATTGTAGGCTTTACTGCTGTTGTAGTTTTTGCTCAAAGTAATAATGTGAACCTAATGGCTTTATTAACTGGCTTGGGTATCAGTGGTATTGCCATTGCTTTTGCTGCCCAAAGAGTTTTAGAACAATTATTAGGTACAATCGTATTATATTTAGATCGTCCCTATGTTCCTGGAGAATATATTCGTGTCAACTTTAATATCCAGAGCGAGGATATATACGGTAGAGTAGAATCAATTGGTTTGCGTTCTACAAAAATTCGTTTGGCTGCAAAGAATACTCTTTTAATTGTTCCTAATTCCATTATGGCAACTAAGGATATTGAGAACATTACTAGGGGTAAAAAGGTAATGGTACTACTCTATCTAGATTTTGTGAGACTGTTGGAAAAACACGAGCAAGCATTCGTCATCAAAGTGATTCAAGAAAGTACTAATGCTCTATTTGGTATCGATCCAGGGAGTACAGAGATCAATTTTTTTCAACTTGATGATCAACCAGGAAGTCGAGCGAGAATTACTTTCTTTATTCTCGGTTCAAGCGAAGATTCTACTCAACTGCGCAAGCGTTTATTGGAATTAGCAAATACAAAAATATCTCAACAATTGGTCAATCGTGGGATTGAATTTACAATGAATGAACCGACTATTTATGTAGATTCACCAATTCCAATTTAATTAACCTCCAACTTTTCTCAGTTCTGTGGAGGACTTGACGAGTCACCACAGCGGTATCCCCTTCACCAAATAACAGAAAACGCAGCAAATACTGAATGGGATTACCTTCTATTCCATTGTTTTTGCTACAGCATCAGCAATTGGTTGCCCACACCCATTATCCAAACAACTAGCTTCGCTATAGTTAGAGGTTCCATATGCAAACAACTCGCTTGGCTATAGTTAGGGGTTTGTAACTGTTAGCTAAAATCTCCCCAAATCTCGACACAACTCCCGGAATGTCCATATAATTAACTGTAGGAATTAGAGGTAGTTAATATGGACACTAATTCAGAAGATATGACTGTTAGTATTGGGGAGGCTGCGTCCAAGTTAGGAGTTTCGGTTAAAACTATTAGAAGATGGGCGGACGCGGGAAAGATTCGTTCAGATAGAACACCTAGCGGTCATCGCAGGTTTTACGTTTCAGATTTACTTAGGATGACCGCTAAACCAGTACACAACGAACGTAAGACAATTAATTACGCTAGAGTTTCTAGTCATGACCAAAAAGATGACTTACAACGACAAGCAGAAGTTTTGGAGCAGTTTTGTGTTGCTAAAGGTTGGGAGTACGAAACAATTCAAGACCTTGGTAGTGGTTTGAATTACAAGAAGAAAGGCTTGAACAAATTAATCAAACTAATCTTAACCAATCAAGTAGAGCGGTTGGTTATTACACACAAAGATAGGTTGCTTCGCTTTGGAGCAGAGTTGATTTTTGCTATGTGCGATGAATTTCAAACCGAAGTTGTGATTATCAACAAATCCAAGGAAGACAAGTCTTTCGAGGCTGAGTTGGTGCGGGACATGATAGAACTGGTGACAGTATTCTCAGCCCGTCTGTATGGTTCCAGAAGTCGCAAGAATCAGAAGCTTGTCGATAATATAGTCAAATCTGTACAAAATGATTTAAAATAAATGCAAATTATGATTGAAAAATGGGAAGATATGGGGATATAATTTGAATATGGTCGATAAGAGAGAGTTAAAAAATGAGCATCAAGACATTCACTGCTGAACTACCCAAATCATTAGTCGCTTTTGGAATTAAATATTCTCAAAAGCAGAAAGAACATCGCAATAGTGCGATGGATTTAATTACTAATGATGTTTCTAAAACAAAGCAAAACCAAGAGTTACAGAAGTTTGGCTACAACAAACGTCAAGCTAACTCGTTGCTAATTGATATAGAAGGCAAGATTAGTTCTGCTCAAGAATGTCGTAAGGCTCATATTGAAACTCTTGAAGGCAAGATTAGTTCTGCTCAAGAGCAAGTAGCCAAGTGGTCAAAACAATTAGAGGAATCAATCTATCCTTGTTGTCCCTTGCGTCGTAATGAATTCAAAACTTTACAACATGAGTTAAGATTTAAAATTCATCACAAAGGACGTTACATACTAGCTCAACAACGCAAGATTGATAGCCTAATTGACGCTCCTCTAGAAGTTAACTTTGGAAGTGAATTCAACTTTCCTCTTGTCGGCAGTCAAGGCGAGTCCAATGGAAATCAAATTTGCCAGTACGACTACAAGAAAAAGCAATTAAAGATTAGAGTTCCTGTTGAATGGGAAGCGGAATTTGGCGGCAAGTATGTTTATGGCGATGTGGAGTTTGCGTATGGTCAAGAATGCATAGAAGCTGCGTTGATGCGGCGCTCTATTAATCGTAATAACGGCAATGTTATTCCCGCTGGTAAAGGCGAGTCTTTAACTTGGCGATTGTTTTACAAAAATAATCGCTGGTATATAGCTGTATCCGTAGAAGTTACCGAAGTTCCCATTCAGTCGAAACCTATAAGATATGGATGTCTTGGAGTTGATTTAAATCCCGGAGTAATTGGATGGTGTTACGTAGACTATAATGGAAATCCAGTTGCATATGGACAAATCAAATTAAGCCTACATTCTCGACGTTCGGGACAAATTGAAGCTGAATTGGCGGACGCGATTAAACAGTTAATTTTGATTACTCAACTTTATGGCTGCGCGATTGTAATCGAAAATCTTTCATTTGCAGCGAAGAAAAAGCGCATGAAAGAAGAAGGTCGCCGATACGCTCGTATGCTCAATTTTTTTGCCTATTCAACCTTTAATGATTTAATTCAAAAGCAATGCACAAATAGAGGCATTCAATTAATTAAAGTTAATCCGGCTTACTCTTCGTTGATTGGATTAACTAAATTTATGGCACTGTATGGAATGAGTTCCGATACTGCTGCCGGACTAGTAATAGCTCGTAGAGCTATGAAGCTTAGTGAAGCTTTACCTACTCATGTCGCTCTCCCGGTTGTGATGGCTGGTCGCAGACACGTATGGGCATCATGGTATCGTCTGAACAAGCGACTCAAGTCGGTTCGCCGTCATGAGTACTATAACCAACAGGCGTTAACAGCGCACCAAGCGCAATTACTCTACAAGGAACGCGGAGAAATCCCAACTTGGACGACTTGTGGAGGTCGGTACATCAGACATGACTCGTGTTAAGGACCTTGGTGAGAATCCAAGCTGTAGTCCCGAACTAGCCGTTAAGGTCGGGCGATGATGGGTAGTTTTATCCAGTTTCGGGTAGATTTGTCCATTTATTAAGTAACGGTTCAAATTTTCCGGATAAATCCGAGGTTATGGTAGTTTAGGATTGCGCTTAAATCTTGCAACAGATAACACTGGAGAAGAAAACTTTGGGAGTAGACCTACGCAGTTTCGTATTTCTTGATAGTCTGCAACCTCAACACGCAGCATATATAGGAACAGTAGCCCAAGGTTTCTTACCATTACCTGGGGATACATCACTATGGATTGAAATCTCTCCGGGGATTGAAATTAATCGGATTACCGATGTAGCGCTAAAGGCTGCTTCTGTGCGTCCAGGAGTACAGGTAGTTGAAAGACTTTATGGGTTATTAGAAATTCATTCCGGTTCTCAGGGGGAAACTAGAGCCGCTGGTGAAGCTATTTTAGCAACCATAGGGGTGAAAAAGGATGAGTGTCTCAAACCCCGGCTGATTTCTAGCCAAATTATCCGCAATATCGATGCTTATCAAGCACAGTTAATTAACCGCACGCGACAGGGACAGTTACTGCTAGCGGGACAAACTCTATATGTATTGGAGGTTGAACCTGCTGCTTATGCTGCATTAGCTGCAAATGAAGCAGAAAAAGCCGCAGCAATTAATATTCTCGCGGTAAATGCTGTGGGAAGTTTTGGCAGACTTTACTTAGGTGGTCAAGAACGCGATATCCTAGCAGGTGCAGCTGGTGCACGGGCTGCTATTGAAAGTGTAGCAGGTCGCATCAGTTCTCAGGGTGGACGTCAGGAGTAGTAGGAAATCCAAAAGATACTGTAAGTAAACAAGCAGATTTCAAATAAAGGAGTATAAAGAGATAAAAAATGACCAATTTTGAGCATTTAGCTTTACTTACTTCTGGTTCCCTCATATGGACAAAATGGAGAAATAATAACCCCGAAGTTGAACCAAATTTAAGTGGAGCAAATTTAGCAAAAGTCAAGTTAAATAAAGCTAAATTGAGAGGGGCTAACTTTAGTTTGGCAAATTTGAGGGGTGCTACCCTTACACAAGCGGATTTGCATCATGCTAATTTGATCGGAGCAGATTTAAGTGGGGCAAATCTACAAGAAGCTGCGATCGCTCACGCAAATCTGATTGGAACTGATTTAAGGGGTGCAAATCTCAGAGGTGCAGATTTGGGTACAGCGCAGTTAATCAGGGCAAACTTGAGTTTTGCTAACCTCATGGAAGTTAATTTGATTGCAGCAAATTTGAGTAAGGCTAATCTTTACGAAGCGGAAGCCATTGGTGCTTATTTTTATCAAGCTAACCTGTCTCAAGCCAATCTTACCAAGGCTCATTTAACTTGTGCATATTTGTTACGGGCTAATTTAAGTGGGGCTGATTTGAGTTATGCAGATTTGCGATGGACTAATCTTAGGGATGCAAATTTAGGGGGAGCAAATATTACAGGTGCCGACTTAAGAGGGGCAAATCTGATGGGTGCTAATATTCAAGATGCTATAGGAATCCGGTTTGATTTGTAAAATTACTCGTGATGGTAGGGAACGGGGAACTCTTAACAGGGAACAGAAAGTGTACTGAGATTTTTAAGCGCAAGCGCAGGCTACG
>JAAUYH010090618.1_pt1 | contig 14569 bp, 13 predicted proteins | sample 7278061 | NCBI WGS metagenome assembly JAAUYH01 (sample SAMN14350203, study PRJNA611818) | marine sediment metagenome | isolation source: surface marine sediment (0.6m) | place: French Polynesia: Moorea | collected 2018-08
ATTAGGATTTAAAGATGATTTTGAGCAAAATATTGCTCAAATCTTTTCAGCTATCGCAATACCAGAAAGCCCGCCCTGCCTAACTTATAGGTTGCTTGTCACCCCGTCAGGAGAAATACACATATTTTCGAGCTATTGAAAAAACTCGGTATTGATTACACTAAATTAGTAAAATCTTCTACAGTGATATTGTCCGCATTAGCACCGAAAATAACAGCCAACTCTTCGTTAGTTTCAGTAACGCTAATGACAGCTTCCCCGACACCTTGAGTAATAGTTAACTGCTCAAATTCCAAGCCATCAGCTAAGGCAAAAGAATCGACGTTGTCTTGATAATCCAGAATCGTATCTCTTCCATCACCCAATCTCAAGACAAATTGGTCAGCACCAGAATTACCTGAAATTCGGTCATTGCCTTTACCTCCATCTATTAAATCATCTCCAGCACCGCCAAGAATTACATCTCGACCTCTGTTTCCTAATAAATAGTCATCTCCTCTGTTCCCCAAAATTTGGTCGCGTCCTGCTCCACCTTCTACCGTGTCATCTCCAGCACCGCCAAGAATTACATCTCGACCTCTGTTTCCTAATAAATAGTCATCTCCTCTATTGCCTAAAATGTGGTCCCGTCCTGCTCCACCTTCTACCGTATCATCTCCAGCACCGGCAAGAATCTGGTCGTCTCCCTCAAATCCTCTAATTTTTTCTCTATTACTAGTACCAAAAAGCAAATCGCTTTCACTACTACCATTAATTACAGGATTAATAGAAATGCGAAAAATTGGATCGTCTGAAGCAGTAAAGTCGGCATTGCCAAAAACTCCATCGTTAAAATCTAAGACTCCACCACTACCTGGTGGGAGAAAGCCTGGATGAGGTTGGACTGTTCCATTTTCCTCAATACCATTGCCAATTTCATCAAAAGTAAAAGGTACGTTGTTAGGGCTTTCATCGTTGACTTCTGTCCCCGCATCCCAGACATCATCTCCAGTAATAATAATGTCCTCTGCAATAAAGTTACCAAAAGCATCAAAAAGTTCTATCGCATCATCATTAGCTACAAAAGCATCATTGCTAGGAAAGTACATAGCTCCGTAGTTAAAAAAGCGATTGTTATCTAAATTATTACTGTCAATATCAACAGTTACGGAAAGACTTTGACCAGGAAAAAGTCCTAGGGGAAGGTCAGGACTAATAACTACACCTTGAGTACCACCATTAGCTGCTGCAGAACTATTGGCAAATATACCCGCAATAGTATTTTCTTCTGGTGGTAAAACGTCAGGATTTAAGCCAAGGTCGATTACAGCCTCAACTACACCTGGAACACTACCTTCATTGCCAGTAAGACCGTCTTGAGCTAGGTACATAACTCCAGAAGAAGCATCTTCGCCAACGTCAAAAGTATCAAAACTACCATCGTGAAGACCAAACCAAACTGGAGTGATGAAAGCACCATTTTCTGGAGCTAAATTTTCAACCTTAATTTCTAATGTAATGTTGGATTCTGAGGGTACGGAATTTTGGGGAAATGAATTGTCCATTAGTTTCTCCTTAATGAGTTATGAATGGTGTAAAATCTGTTTAATTAGACGAATCAAAAATCCTCGTCTGTTCGTATCTGGAGCTTATTCTTATCAATCCTATTGAGAACTATTCATATGTCTTTATGATTGTCTAATTTTAATCAAAATTGTTGGAATTCAATTCAACTTTCAAAATACAGATTCCAGTTATATATTACTTATGCAAAATATTTTTTATTTATGCACAGTGTCTATGAAAAATTCCAACTAATTTATTTAAAAAACTTATTTTGATTTGAGGAGAGCATTCCATTTTGGTAAATATACTTACCAGCAAGTTGTCCCTTGAGATAAACAAAGCGTAAACGCAGTATCTTATTGATAGAACTATAAGTCCAATGGTACAGAAAACAACAATACCTTTTTTAATTCTCCTATTTTTACATCATCCACTCCAAGCAGCTTCAAGATTATCCGCTGTGAAATCTTGATGAAAATTTTAAGAATAAATCGGGAAAAACTAGGGAATAAATCGGGAAAAACTAGGGAAAATAGCCTATATATTAACAAAATTAGAACATATCTTGTGTGGGAAATCCCAATTTGCTAGTCTTGTAGAAGTAATCCTATAGAATAAGCTTTGACATCAACAAACTTCTGCCAATCCCAAATTTCCCAAGTTGTTCTTGTGCGAAAACTGTCAAAAATGGTCACATTCACAATGGAAAACAAAGGTTTAAATGCAATGAATGTAGTCGGCAATTTGTCGAAAATCCACAGAAGATAGTGGTTGACAAATCATATTGGTGCTACAGGAGAATTGTGTATATTACTATAATGCTTCATTACATCTTGAGTACTACCGTCAGTTGCAATTTTTCTTTTAACTTGGTTGTAATTGATACTTCCTGAGATAATATAAGATAATTTAGACCAATAATAAATAATTATTAACTATCAATTATCCATTGGTCAAAGTTTTTGTGTTCCTGTAGGGAAGTAGTATGCTACATCCCTACTGACTCCTTATTTCTTGTGCTTTATCCCATCAAGATGACATTATCAATAACATGAATAATGCCATTATCTGCTTCAATATCAGCAGCAATCACAGTAGCATTTTTAACTTCAAAATTATCTCCGACTTTAACAGTAATCGGCGAACCTTCCACAGAAGTCAAGGGATCAATTCCTACTAAATCTGCTTGCTTATATTTTCCGGATACAACATGAAAAGTCAAAATTCTTGACAGTTGAGGAATATTATCGACTAAAGTTGTAATTGTTCCTGGTGGTAATTTAGCAAAAGCATCATCGGTGGGAGCAAAAACAGTAAAAGGACCAGGACTTTTAAGAGTTTCTACTAAATTAGCTGCTTTAACTGCGGTAACTAAAGTAGTAAATCCTTCTGTATTAACTGCAATATCAACAATATCTGCCATTACTGAAAAATTAGCCTTGAACTATATTATCAAAATTATATATTCTACCTTAAAATAAATAAATCTTAAATTAATTGTTAGGAATAAACACAACTCTTACCAAATTAAATTCATCATCAATATTTATCTGTGTCAAGGCTGTGGATAATATTCAAACTAGCAACTTATGCCAGAAATATAAATTAAATCAATCTATTCTAAAAGTTAGGGATGCTAAATTTATTTGAGCATATTCAACCACCTTATTGAAACCAGTAGTACCAATATTTCTAACTCCTGTACTGGCGCAAACTGTTCGCGGATACCTGAATAATGAATACTGAATACTGACTCAGTGACCCCTCAAATTATCTGATTATTTTACTAAGATATATCTGTAAAACTTCTCAATGAGTTTATGGCTACTGTAACCAAATCACCAGCACTACTTAGTTCTTGTACTATCGGAGATTTGACCCTAAAAAATCGGGTTCTTATGGCACCTTTGACTAGAGGAAGAGCAGGGGAAACCAGAATACCTAACGACTTAATGGTAGAGTACTATGCTCAAAGGGCTGGTGCAGGATTAATAATTACCGAAGCTACAGCAATTTCGACTCAAGGTTATGGCTGGAATAATGCACCTGGTATCTATACTGATGAGCAAGCAGCAGCTTGGAAACCCGTTGTAGATGCAGTACATCAACAAGAAACACCGATTTTTTTGCAACTATGGCACACTGGACGAGCTTCCCACAGTAGTTATCAACCAGAAGGGAAACTTCCTGTTGCTCCTTCAGCAATTAAAATTGCAGGAGATAAAGCTCACACTCCTAATGGGAAACAGCCCTACGAGACTCCCAGAGCTTTAGAAACCGCAGAAATACCAGGAATTGTGGAAGACTATCGTAAAGCTGCCGAAAGAGCCAAAAATGCTGGCTTTGATGGGGTAGAAATTCACAGTGCGAATGGCTATCTAATCGATCAGTTTCTCCAATCTAAAACCAATCATAGAAGCGATCGCTATGGCGGAAGTATCGAAAATCGCTATCATTTCTTACAAGAAGTTGTAGAAGCGGTGTTAACAGTTTTTCCTGCGGGGCGAGTTGGAGTCAGACTATCTCCTAATGGTGTTTTTAATGATATGGGTTCACCAGATTATCGAGAAACTTTCTTATACGTTGCTCAACAGTTAAATAACTACAACCTAGCTTATCTACATTTCCTTGATGGTTTAGCTTTTGGCTTCCACGAATTAGGAGAACCCATGAATCTAGAGGAATTTCGTCAAGTATTTGATAATGCCTTAATTGGAAACTGCGGTTACACTCAAGAGACAGCAGAAAAAGCTATTACTGAAGGTAAAGCAGACGCTATAGCCTTTGGTCGGTATTTTATCAGCAATCCTGATCTTGTAGAGCGTTTTGCTAATGGTTGGGAACTTGACCCCTCGGCAGATATGAGTATTTGGTACTCTTCTGGAAAAGAAGGTTATACTGATTTTCCGACTTATAAGTAGCAAGTTTTAATCCCCATTCCCCATTCCCCATTCAACAACTAACCACCATTTCCTTATGACCCTAATCGGTTCTACATATAAAACAAAACAATCAGATAAACAACGTAGTGTCGGAAGACAATTTCAGTCTTTCCTGATTATGGGAACTATCACTGTAGTTTTCTTCGGTGGTATTGCTGGGCGTTTAGCATATTTACAATTGGAACAGGGAGAAATCAACCGCGCTAAAGCTAAAGAAAATCGGATTCGCACTATTCCCAAACCCCCAATTCGAGGAAATATCTTTGATCGCAAGGGTAAGGTTTTAGCTACTACTCGCCTGTCTTATTCGGCTTATTTATGGCCCAAAGCTCAAAAACAAGAGAATTGGGAAGATATAAAAGACTTATTGGCAAAAGTCCTCGCAATACCAGCCTCAGAGCTTCAAAAACGAGTGGAAGAGGCTGGTTACAATTATCCCAGTCTCATCCCCATTGCTAGTAACCTCAATGCCAAACAACTAACTGCTTACGCTGAATATCACCAACAACTGAAATGGTTAGAAATAGATGCTGGAAAAGTTCGCTACTATCCCCAGGGTAAAGTTGCTGCTCATGTTTTAGGTTATACAGGAGAACTCAACCGCAAAGAACTCAAACAGCGCAAAAAACAGGGGTATCGTTTGGGAGACGTTATGGGGAAAATGGGGGTAGAAGCTTCCTATGAGTCTCTCTTAAGAGGAAAATGGGGGAGTTTAAATTTAAAAGTAGATGGGGCTGGTAGAATTTTACAAATCTTGGGGGAAACAGCACCCCAGTCAGGACAAGATATTACTCTAACTATCGATCTAGAAGTACAGAAAGCAGCAGAATCCGCCTTGGGAAATAGAAGGGGTGCAATAGTGGCTCTTAATCCCCAAGATGGTTCAGTACTTGCGATCGCCAGCTATCCCAGTTTTGACCCTAATATGTTCTCAAACCCTATTACTCCCCAAATGTGGCGCGAACTTCAAGCCCAAGGTAATCCCTTTCTCAATCTGGCTTTACGGGGTTTTCCTCCTGCTTCTACTTTTAAAATTGTCACTGCTACTGCGGGAATGGAATCAGGATTGTATCCCCCTAATACCATCCTCGGAACTTATCCCTATCTCAATGTTGGGGGTACTCGCTTTGGGGAGTGGAATAAACGGGGTTTTGGCAAAATGGGTTATGTAGGTTCATTAGCTTGGAGTAGTAACACCTTTTATGGTCAAATTGGTAGAGGTGTAGGAGGAGAAGCCCTCATTGAGTGGGCGCGAAAATATGGGTTTGGTTCACCTACTGGTATCGAGTTAGCTGGAGAGACTTCGGGTTTAATTGCGGATGATGCTTGGAAACGGCGTAATTTTCGCGGGTGGGGCTGGACAGCAGGAGACACAGTAAATATGTCTATTGGTCAAGGTTTTACCCTCGCTACCCCCCTACAAGTCGCCGTTATGTTTTCTGCGATCGCTAATAACGGTTATAAAATTTCCCCTCATCTGTTAAGCACCAAAGAAGTTACAAAAATTAACCTTAATCTCCAACCCGCCAGCGTTAGTACCCTCAAACAAGGCTTAAGAGCGGTAGTAGCAGGAGGAACAGGAGGCAAACTCAATGTCCCAGAAATCCCGCCAGCAGCAGGAAAAAGTGGCACAGCAGAAGCACCCCCAGGGAAATCCCATGCTTGGTTTGGAGCTTTTGCACCTTTTGACCAACCAGAAATCGTAGTAGTAGCTTTTGCGGAACACTCTGGAGGCGGTGGAAGTTCAGTAGCAGCACCTATGGTACGTCAAGTAATGGAAGCTTATTTCCACAAACAATCTAAATTATAAATCTTTAGGATAGAATTAGACCGACGCAACCTAAGATCACAGAAGGAGCAAAGAGTTGAGTTGGCTGTTAAAATTATCTAATTGGTTATCTGGGGGAGCTTTAGAAAAATACCGTGAACAAGCAAAATTAGCTAAGGCTCAATTGCAAAACAATGAATCGGAAATTGAGAATTTGAGTACCCAGAATCAAAAACTGCAATCAGAAATTGAGCAACTTCAAGCTCAACTACAAATCAGAAAAGGTTTTCAAATTGAATTAGGGCAAACTCAATTAAAGTTACAACAAAAGCAAGAAGAATTAACCAATTCTCAACAAAGATTGTTCATTGCCAAAGAGCAACTGCAAAAACTACAAATTAAGTTTAACGAAGTTAATACCCAATTAGTTAATCATCAAGATTGGTTAAGCCAAATACAAGCAGAAATAGAAATAGTAGCCATTGAAAAAAGGTTGCCAAAAACTGAATTTGACACTCTCTGGGGATTTGGTATCAGTAGTCCTCAGCCTCAAACTCTAGCTAAGGCTGGTTCACTTCTAATTAAAGGTTGGATTTTGGGCAAAAGAGCCAAAGTTAACAGGGTAGAAATTATCTATGAAGGACAAAGTTTATTAGCAACTAGCGTCGATCAATTGCGCCCTTTAGTTACTCAGCAATATCCTGACATCCCTAAAGCTGAGGAAAGTGGGTTTGAAACATCTCTTTCTATAGTAGCCATGCCAACCGATGCAACTCTAGAATTGCAAGCTATGCTAGAAGATAATACTAGTGTGCCTATTTGTGCTATTGTCCTCAAACGCAAATAAGTTATTTAATCATGGCTGTGGTTGGGGTAAATTAGCCAAGGCGATATTATAGGCTACTTCATACAACTGATTATCTAGCTGATTTCTGTCTTCGAGTTCTAGAACTAAATCTTTTCCCAATTTTAAAACTAAATTTTCTCTTATTTGTTTGACTCTACTAACGGAAGGGGATGTTCGGTTTAAAAAGGTATATCTTAATTTAATGTCAGGATAAAACTGACGCAGTTTATCTTGAGCAACTGTTAAAAAGTCTTCATAACCTTCAACTGTACCCACAATGGCACAATTTTTGAGGTTTTTAATGGCTATTTCTAAACTTTCTGGGGTTGGACGTTTGTTAATCTCAGATTGCTTAGTTCTAGAACAGTAATGAGTCTGATAATTACAAAGCATATTGGGAGTTTTCTCTAACCGCCACACAACATAATCTTTAAATCCAAATTCTTTGGCTTTAATAGCTCCTTCAGTATTAGCTTCTTGTTGATGCTCAAACTTATATATCGATTCAATTCTAGCTAATGGCTGTCTCAATAATACGGAAGAAATAGTTTGATAATCTATCCCTTGAGGAGTAGGAAGACAAGCATGATGACTGGATATAGCTAAAGCTTCAGGATTTCCTAAAATAAACTCTCTTAAATGTTCGTTGGTAACTAAACTACTGTTAGGTAAATCGTACTCAACAAACTTGTCCTTAAAATACTGTTTTAAAGCATGATTAAAAGAAGTGCCTGCATTTTTGAAAATATGGTGATGAATTAGTATGGTTTTGTGTGCCATTGCAAAATAATAGGGTTATCTTATAGGTTCTCTACTTGGCTTTTAAACCTTAGTTTCAGAGCTACACCTCATTATAGCCATTTACTGTTTCCAAATTTATTGACCTAGACAAAGATTAAGACGAACGCTATACAGTCCTTACTAGAAGTACCAAAAGCGATCGCCTTAACTAGAAAGTCAAATAAATTTTAATAATGGAATTAGTCCCAGGTACTCCACCGTGCAACGGCGACTCCTGCTTGGACTTCTTTAATAATCAGCCTTATCATAGCAATGCTGTGCCTCTTCTTCCTTTCCTTGTTGAGCAAAAACATCTCCCAATAAACTATAGATGTAAGTCGCTTCTGGATTAATTTCTAAAGCTTTCTGATAGCAACGAATTGCAGTATCAAACTGCTCTTTCCGAACCAGAATATCCCCCAGTTTTTTATACACAACAGCCATATCTGGTTTTAGCTGTATGGCTTTTTGATAGCTACTTATAGCTTCATCTAATCGTTCTTTTTGTGCCAAAACGTTACCCAAAGACACATAGTTTTTGGCTTTATCTGGGCTAAGAGCGATCGCTTTTTTGTAAGATTCAATAGCTTCGTCTGGTTGCTCTTTCTTAGCTAGCAAATCTCCGTAGTTGATATAAAAGCTTGATTTCCAGTCAGAACTTAATTCTGCTGCTTTTTGGTAAGCGGAAAGTGCCTCTCCTACCACATCTTTTTCTTGAATTAGAAGCTCGCCTAAATTTTTATATACCATAGCAGACACATCAGATTTTAGAGCAATTGCCTCTTGATAAGCTGCGATCGCACCATAAATTTTATTTTGTTTGGCTAGAATTTTTGCTAACTGAATGTAAGCTGATGGACTATTTGGTTTCAGTCCGATAATCCGTCGATAACACTTAACTGCTTCCTCCCAATTTTCCTGAGATTCGTAGATTTCAGCCAAAGCATTGAGAGGCTTTATATATTCTGGCCTCATTTGAATCGCTTTTTGGTAACTTTGGCTCGCTTCTTCAATATTGCCACTTTCCTTTAACTTATTTCCTTCTTCAAAAATTGCCTGTGCTTTTTCCATTTTGGTTGCTTTGGCTTTTTCCATTTTGGTTTCTTTTGCCATGACAGTTTTTCCCTATTAATACAACTACAATAAATTTTCTTCAGTCCCTATTTTACTTAACCAATAATTAAAGTTAAAAAATTCTCAAATCTTGCCCAGAGTCTAGATTTCAGTTACACTCAAACTAGATTTTCAAATATTTCTCTAACCAAGGGTAATAAGTATTATCAAATTCAGATAATTGGAACAATATTTATCCGATTTCCAATATAATCTATAGCTAAACCATTGGAAACTATTAGAGCTTTGTCATCAATTAATTTTAAAAATCATAGTATTGCTCTAACTTTATGACATCGGAACTGTAGCCCATAACTTGAACTTGATTCTTTCTTGGGATAATAGCTTTTTGGGTATAATTACTACTTAGTAGAATTAGAGTTACTTGCGGGATTTTTCTCAGATTAAGAGCATAACTACTTAGCGCGGCCATAAGAAACCGTCGATTTTGGGTGGATGGTTATGATTGTTGATCAACAGGATATTATATTTTCGCCCTAAATCTTGATTTTTTCTTAAGTTAACATATTACAAGAGCTTAACACTTTAATATGTCAAGATTTTAAAAGATAATGTATCAAGGGTTGGCTGGTACAAGAACTCAGTTATAACATATAGAGCTAAAGCTGGGTTTGTATAGAGAAATAAACCCCATTTTCTTGTAGAGAATCTCCCAGAGAACTAAATTCAATCAAAGGAATTCCCCAGTCGATGCGACCAGTGAGGTTATTACCTAGAGAAACTTGAAATCCTATACCCATCGACAACAGAGTATTTACTGATTCAGGTAAACTTGTTTTAGTATTCCAAACTTTACCAAAATCAACAAATGGAATAAGCTCAAAAGTTATTTCTTGATTTTCAATAGTGGCAATGTTATTAAGAATTTCTGTAGAGATAAACAATCCGTTGTCTCCTACTAAAGCATTTTGACTATAACCACGGACACTTAGAGCACCACCTAAACTAAACTTTTGCAAGCTGACTAAACTATCATTGGCTAGTTGTAATTGCGATCTGATGTATAAAGTTGTCTGGGGAGAGAGTAACCTGAGATACTGGGCTTGTCCTTGCCATGAAACAAATCTACTATCTGCTAATTCAGAGTCCAAGGTACTCCGCCGTGAGCCTGCTTGGACTTCGTCAATTGTAGAATCTAAAATATCCAAACCGAAATTAAACTGCGATCGCAATGCTATAACTTGTTTTTGATCTCGACTGACAAAGTTTTGAAACAACTGGAGGACATTGACTTTAGTTTCACCATCTTCATTGATAGCATTCCCTGTATTAGGAAACGGCTCATCATCTAAAAATCTAGTCCGAGAAGTTTCTTGAGAAAATCTAATCCCTACGATCGCTTCCTGATTCAGGGATTGTATTATGGGTTGAGTATAAGAAATTTCGTAGCGACGGGTTTTATTCCTAATATCCAAAGAGTCAAAAGGTTCTTGAATAATGGTACTATCACCACGACCATGAGCTATTCTAATTTTGCCATTACGAGCATTGATGGGAATTTCATAACTAAGATTATCCAGTGTGTCACTACCGTCAGTGTTAACATAGGAAACATTAAAGCGATCGCCTTGTCCCAATAAGTTATTATGGTTAACTGCTATTCCACGGCGAAACGTCCCGACACTAGGTACTCGATTATTATCCAGATTTAAAGTAACAGAAAAAGTATCTGCTTCTGTAACTTCTACTTGTAACGAACTAGTACCGGGTTCAATTCCTGCGGATAATTCGGCGCTAATATTAGCAATTAAAGGGTCAAATTGCAATACTTGTAGTGCATTAAGCAACCTATTTTGATTCAGGGGTGCTTGAGTAGCAATTTCCAAACGACGGCGAACATAATCAGGATTCAGTCTTTTTAGCCCTAATATCTCAATATCTTCAAGTTTTCCTTCAAGAATTTGCACCTTAACTACTCTATCTTCTATAATCTGGGGTAAGATTACTGCACCAGAAGTAATGTAACCATTTTCCCGATAGAGTTGGCTAATTTTTCTTGTTACTTCTTGCAACTCAATAAAAGAAATCTGCCTTAGAGTATAAGGCTCAGTGAGGCGAGTAATTTCCTCTGGGTCAAAAACCGTATTACCAACTATTTCAAATCTTTTAATCAGGATTGTACCTGGTATTCCTTCTGGGGGTAAAACAAAAGAAGGATTAGAAACATCAGGGGAAGGGAGAATTTCTGGGAGAGGAGATAACCGCTCAGGGGTTGATGGTTGTTGTCGCTGTGGTAATGGGGGAGAAGGTAAATTTTGCCCTTGTACTACAATAGACTGAATTGATGAATGAGCTATAGATATAATGATCGTTGTGGCAATAAACGGCAGTTTTTTCCTCAAGCTATAGGACTTACTTTTCCCCATTCTGTATCTTGGATAAATATCACGCTCGATACCTAGTTTAGAATTACTAAATTATCTCAAGATACAATATTTTTGCCGAATTTTATTATGTTATTTTCATACATCAAGCCTTAGCGCGATCGCCTTTTGTTCCCTCAAGATAGGCGATCGCGCTCTCAGTTCAAATAAATAGTTTATCTTTAATGAAATAGATTCGATTTTAGTACTTATTAAGATCAATTCCAGCTTCTTTTGCCATAGCATGAATCCCCTTTTTTTCAAGGGTTTTAATTGCTTTAGTAGAAAGGCGCAATTTTACCCAACGATTACCCTCTGGCCACCAAACTCGTTTTGATTGTAAGTTAGCCTGTTGCAATCTTTTAGTCCGACGGTGAGAGTGAGAGATAGCAAAAGCGTTGTTAGCTTTCTTTCCAGTTAGGTCACATTTACGAGACACAATTAAGCTCCAATTTTACATCACAGTTTATAATTCTAACAGGATTTCGGGGAAAATTTTGGCATCAATATTATAATGATTCAGGAATGCGATCGCTATTTTCAAGGAACTGGGTAATTTCATTTCGTCCCTACCAATTGTGGCGGAAATGCGATCGCTTTATAAGCCTTATACAATCTTGTGACTGAATAACTGTTCTTTAAAATAAGAAATTACAACATCAAACAAATCTTTTACTGTTGTTATATGTTCTGCTGTTTCATCAGGTATTTCTATATCAAACTCTTCTTCAACTGCCATAATCAATTCTATAAATTCTAATTGCTTATCACTGTATATACTGTCCGTATATACTGTCCCCTGAACTAGATGAAGAACAGACTGATAACAGTGTAACAATCCCCGTTAAAAAATCATTATTTTTTTGATAGTGGTTATTTTGATTGTTCTGTTCGCTTAATATATCTAAATATGTACTTTGAATTACTGTTTCAGTATTGATATCTTCTTCTAGTATTTCTAGTTGCTCAGAAATTACGATTTTTAACCTTTTCCATATTGGTTCATCCCTAATATTTTCTGGATGTTGGAATATACTATTACAGTTATCTGATAAATTGTCTGTCTCTTTTTGTTCTGATTGAGATAAATCAATCAAGCATTTTTCTTTTTCACAATTATATTTCTTTGGGAAATTAGAGTAAGAAGTATTACTGTAGGTAGTTTCGTTTTCTTAGACTGCATTATTGAAATAACTTTCTATCAAACAAGTAATTTCTTTTGTCAAATTCCAGTCTTCATTTTCTGTAGCTTCTAGTAATTTTTCTTTTAAAGTTTCTTTGACTTTATTTTGACCAACAATTTCAATGTATCTTGTAAAAATTCGCTCCATATTAGTAAATATTAAGTTTCAATTTAATTTATTTATATTCATAACTCAAATCATTACTTAACTAATACCGTATAGATAGTTATTTTCTCAAATTCCTCTGCGTCTTTGCGACTCTGGGCGAGAAAACATCAAACATGAGACAAAACCCATAACCCCCTCTTTCTTCTCCTCATAAAACTCTGCAACATACCAATCAACCCCTCTGCGCCTTTGCGACTCTGCGAGAGAAAAAATCAAACATGGGACAAAACCCATAACCCCCTCTTTCTTCTCCCAATCAAACCTTGCAACATAGCAATCAACCCCTCTGCGGGAGAATAAAAATGCAAAAATAAATAGATACAACAACTTGCATTACACAAACTACTATGGCTGAATCCCTCCAGTACTTAAGTGGAAGCGACATCCGCGACAAATTCCTGAAATTCTTTGAAAAGAGACAGCACAAAATCTTACCCAGTGCATCCTTAGTACCAGAAGACCCCACAGTACTATTAACCATAGCAGGGATGCTACCCTTTAAACCAATATTCTTAGGACAACGCAAAGCACCTCAAACCCGCGCTACCACATCCCAAAAATGTATCCGCACCAATGATATAGAAAACGTGGGACGCACTGCGAGACATCATACCTTCTTTGAGATGTTAGGTAACTTTAGTTTCGGAGATTATTTTAAAGAACAAGCGATAGAATGGGCGTGGGAACTCTCCACACAAGTATATAAGTTACCCCCTGAAAGAATAGTTGTCAGCGTGTTTGAAGATGATGATGAAGCTTTTGCAATTTGGCGTGACAAAATAGGAATACCCCCACATCGTATTAAGCGCATGGGAGAAGATGATAACTATTGGAATTCTGGTGCTACTGGTCCGTGCGGTCCTTGTTCAGAATTATATTATGATTTTCATCCAGAATTGGGGGATGAGAATATAGATTTAGAAGATGACAGCAGGTTTATCGAGTTTTATAACTTGGTATTCATGCAGTATAACCAAGATGCAGAAGAAAACCGTACCCCACTTCAAAATAAAAACATTGATACGGGTTTGGGTTTGGAAAGGATGGCGCAAATTCTCCAGAAAGTACCCAATAATTATGAAACCGATCTAATCTTCCCTATTATTAAGACTGCTAGTTCAATAGCAGAGATTAATTACAGCAAAGCGGATGAGAAAACTAAGACATCTCTAAAAGTAATAGGCGATCATGTGCGGGCTGTAGTTCATATGATCGCTGATGGCATTACTGCTTCTAATACAGATAGAGGTTATGTGTTGCGTCGTCTCATTCGTCGGGTGGTGCGTCACGGAAGACTAGTAGGGATTGAGGGGAATTTTATTAACCAGGTAGCAGAAACAGCTATTTCTCTTTCTGAGTCTGCTTATCCTAGTGTCAGAGAAAGGGAAGAGTTTATCAAAAATGAATTGCAACGGGAAGAATCTCAATTCCTCAAGACGCTGGAAAGAGGAGAAAAATTACTTGCAGAGATAATTGAGAAAGTTAAAAATTCTAGTTCCCTGTTGAATGATGTGATGAATGATCTTCTACAGTCAAATTCTCCATCACCTAATATGCCTTTTATAGTTAAGAAACCCAAACAAAGACAAATATCAGGAGTTGATGCCTTTACTCTCTATGATACCTATGGTTTCCCTTTAGAGTTGACTCAAGAAATTGCCGAAGAACAAGGCTTAACTGTTGATGTAAATGGCTTTGAAGCTGAAATGGAACAACAGCGCATTAGAGCTAGAGCAGCCCATGAAACTATCGATCTTACAGTTCAGGGTAGCATAGATAAGCTGGCAGAACATATCCATCCCACAGAATTTTCTGGTTATACACAATTACAAGCAACA